>Ga0307513_10003493_pt1 | contig 21271 bp, 21 predicted proteins | sample 15_EM_MG_FD_202174 | JGI IMG/M metagenome (GOLD analysis project Ga0307513, IMG submission 202174) | Populus trichocarpa ectomycorrhiza microbial communities from riparian zone in the Pacific Northwest, United States - 15_EM | ecosystem: Host-associated > Plants > Roots > Unclassified | place... | reverse complement strand
GTTTGTGAACACAACTGCTATTGCAGGATGCCAAGATCAGCGCAAAAAAGCTGAATTTTGGCGGTATGCAATAGCAGTTGTGTTCACAAACGTCAGGACATTACGAGTAGACGTTGGAGTCTTTTCTCCCCACATAAAATTCGCACCTGTTAACCATGGTAACCACTCGACGATCCTGTCCTCGACCACCAGCATTACCGGCATCACCGGCGAATGCTCGCACATCGCTCCCGACGGTCACCCTTGCCTCTCAAATGATGATACCATTAGCAGGTTTGTTACTTCTCCACCCCCTACGCCATTTATCCCGTATCCCTCCCTAATGGTTCAGTAGTGGGGCACAAGCGAGTTCTGAGAGGAGGAGTTATCCCTGCCGTGAGCCAGGTTGCACCTGGCGATACTCGTTTCCGACTAAGCAGGCATTAGCCCGCCACCACGAAGTGAAGCACCTGAACAAGCGTGTGGATTGTCCAATCCCCGGGTGCGAGAAGGTTGGGGATAAGGGGATCAAAAGAAAGGATAACCTTCCCGCTCATGTATTGAACAAACATGGGATCAGGTTGTCTCGTGAATCCCTGGGTAATTAAGCGAGATGTGATCACGGGATATCACTCCCGTTTCATTAGTTGTAGCGAAATTTCCTCGCTCGTGAAAGGAAGATGTTTCTGTTGGTAGGATAGTCCTTATGTGGTTCATTCCTTTGATTTATTTTTCTATCTCTTTTGCTTATCGGTTAGCCTTCAGTCTTCAATTGATATTTGACTTCCATTTTGTCCTGGGTATGACTTATCGGTGCTCGGAATTCTCTTGAAAACTGAAAAATCTCTGTGAAAATAAAATGATGCGACATCTCCCTGTGATTAGAAACAAAATATCGACCTTTGCCTAATATTCCTTGCAGATCGAAGGATAACTAATGATAGCACAATATATAGAGTGGGCAGACTAGAATAGGACTTCGGTAAGGAAGAGCATAGTGGGAACCTAATTTCTTCCCGAGATCAAGGCCCTATGGTAGTTAGACGTAGGTACCGAGCTCAATCGCGGAGAGTAAATGAGTGAATATAAAAGCGCAAAGCGCCCCCCACGTGGTAAATATGACTCAGGTACAAGGCGTCTAAAGGCGAATGACACACCTCCAAGACCTATTACCGTAGACTCTCGACAAAAAGATCAAGATGTTAAGTGTTCAAAGCCTAAATTCAGGAGTGTAGGGAAGGGGGGGAGCGGCATGCTTTTGGTATATGTCATCGGGTTGGTAAATATTTTGTTAATGGATAGCTAGTATTATCGGATGCCTAGCTATTTGCAGATATCTGAAGATAGCTACTGGTATTAGAAGACGCCCACCGATGCCCGGAAATACGTGAACCCGTACACATCCTCAAGCTCCAGGAGATACCATATAATCTGTCAAAAATTGGATTGGAGCTAAAGCAAACCAAATTAAGGGACCCGACCCAACAAAAGGGCACGAAGAACTTCGACTTGGCATCAGCGCTCAGAACCGTCCTGTCCGCTCGTCTTGGGGGTAGGACCGGACGGACCGCCGGTGGTAGTTCTTTTTTTCGGTTCCACGGACGGACTGGGGGCAGATGGAGGTAGGACTGGACGCCCTACCGAGCCCAGTAGGCACTGTGGTGTTTTTCTAGATTCCCTCTCTTTGGCTGGTATGCTTAGAAAATTTAAGCTCATCATTTGATCTCGCTCTTGGTTCATGATCAGGCAAATATGTGCCATATGCCTAAACCAATAAGCAAGAATACATATTTAAGAAATAAAGGAGCCAAAAGTGTTTTCCAAATTGGAACTCATGATCCACCGGCGTGAATCTGCAGGGCAGCATATCCTCGCTGGAGAAGGTACTAGCACTGTCGCCGTCAGAAATTTCAGACCCCGGTTGCGGATATCCTGATCCGAGGGGGTCAATTGAGTTTCCCGGTAACTCCGCTGGGAAATCCCAGGCATTGTGCTGGGAGTCAAATTCAGTTGCATTAGTTCTTTGGCTTTGTTGCGACATCACCGTCACTATAGTTAAAGCAAAAGACTCGTGGGAGTATTTAAAAGGAAAAATAAGGCTCGTAGCGGAATAATTGGCTCAGTCTTATCTTAACCCCCTGGAGCGCTGGATGATCTATTTAACCCCCTTCTATTTCTTGCAGGCTGTTAAAAAATGATTCCTGGCGAGGCGACCCTACAGTATATGAGGTGGCCCGAATGAAGAGTTTACACAACCGCTTATTGAGTGCAGGAAGTACGGAAAGAGCTTTACTGAGGCGAGAGCGAGAGAGATTACAGGTTAAACAAGAGTTGTGTTGAGACAAGTTTCATTGCATTCGTCTAGGGTTGGGGGAGAGAAAAGGAGAGGAAAGGAAAGAGAGTAAAAACGACAAGCGAACCCCACAACCAATGACAACGAAGACGGCCTTATGACAAAGCTTAGGCGAACGACCCATGATATCTAACATATCTAAGACAGGCTTATCGTTTATTCTATCGGTTACATCGCATCAACATACCGGTATACCACTCATGATTTGATTCTGTGCTCTCGGCTCTTGAATTAGTTTCCCTATTTTAACTCATGCCGCAGGTAACATTTTTATATCGGATGCCTTGAGCAGCAACTAGGTGTGTTGCAGAAGAAGAAAAGGAATCACCTCAACCGCTAGCACCAGTGGAGCAGTGAGTTAAACAGGATGTGAGCCTACCAATAAGGTTCCCCCGAAAACAAAAAAAACTACAGTCAAAGGGAGGGATGGTGAGGGATTTGAGAGAGCCATTCGGGCTGCATCCTCCTGCAGAAGACTACCAAGAAATTCAGACGGGGCTAAACTTCTGTTATGAAGCTCTAGCGATGGCTTTACCCTAGACGGAAAATTTCGTTGGTAGTGTCTATCCCCAAGATTTACCGTACTGGCTTTTGCTGCCTGCTATCAAATGGATAGTTTCCCATGAGACTGCTTGGTATTCATCGGAAATTGAACTGGATGGAATTTTTCACACCGTCCTATCCGGAAATAATTCTGGTAGAATGGCAGACACCCTAGCGCTGGACGACGTATTTTTCAACCGAGTGGCCTATCACCTGGGATAATGTTCTTCTCTGCCAACCCGGCTACACAAGGCTTCCCTCTACCACACTAGACTTAGCAATGTCTCAGGCTTTGCTAGGGCACTTGAGCTACTCTATTATGGTTCGAGGTTGGAAGACTCTGCATGGGATGTGTCTTAGGCTTCTTGCCGCAGTCTCACTGCATTAGCCAATTGAAAAAAGTGCAATTGCGCTCGCGAATAATTCAAAAACCCTAGCTTCCCCCCGACTTTTATGAAGGTTCTGCATCTTGCTCGCTGTATTTTTGCACTCTTGGCAGATTACATAACCACAACAAGCGCAGATTCATCATGAATCACGTGTAGGTTTTTTTTTGCTTTTGCTGATTTTACTCAGGCGCGGGTTTGCACCAGTTGGGCCGATTACCCAAACGAGGACCCTCCCGGTACCACGTGGGTTGAGCCTAGTCTCATCTGACAAGTTCGGAAATCCACTACCGCTTCCAACAGGACTTGGAGATCTACCACTCTATCTCGATCATGATGGGTTTTACTCCGTCAACGGTCCACTCGACCTTACAGTCCACTTTCCTTGCGCAGCATTGGCTCCTGCCAGCCATGATAACCACCTCATTATTTACCCTTTGATTACCGACAGTCCTGGCCCCTCGGGTGAAAATGCGGAGGTCATGCCTGACCACCGCCAGTACACGAACGACAATGCCATTAGCAGGTCTGACACCTCTCCCATAAACTTAGGCCCTCCCTAATAATTCTGTAGTGGATCACGCACGCGCCCCGTGAGAAGGACTTACCTTTGCCGCGAGCCAGGTTGCACCTGGCAATCCTCGTTTCCGACGAAGCAGGCATTGGACCGCCACCACGAAGTGAAGCATCTCAATATCCGCGTGGATTGTCCGATTCCAGGCTGTAAGAGGATTGGGGAAAAGGGAATTAAAAGAAAGGATAACCTACCCGCCCATATATTGAACAAACATGGGATCAGGTTATCAATCCCAGGGTAATTAAGCGAAGTGTGATCAGGGTATATCACTCGCATTTCATTAGTTGCAGAGAAATTGTCTTGGTGAGAGCGGGGTGTTTGTAGGAGCGTCACTTTGCGGTTGGTCCTTCAGTGCCTATGTTATTTTTTCTTTCTGTATTTTCCTTCCTTTTGCCTATCGCCTAGCTTTCGGTCTTCAATTCATACTTTGCACTTGTCGCATCAAGGTCATCTTTTGCATGATTTATCATGAGTGCCGGGAATTTCTTTCGAAAATTGGAAAGTTTGTGAAAATAAAAGATACGATATCTCTCCGGCGCAGAAACAAAATATTGACCCTTGCCCCCGGTGCTTTGCTGATCATGGGGGGGTAGTGGCGGGTGGCGCGGTGTCTGACCTTGGCGGGCTTGGGTGGGACTTCGGTAGGGAAGGGTATAGAGGGAACCAAATTTCTTCTTTTAGATCTGGGCCCTATACTCGTCAGTGGTAAATATCGAGCTTAATTGCGGAGAGTGAATCAGAGTGAATATAAATGTACAAAGCGCGCTCCTGGGTGTAAATATGATCAAGGTCTAGGGTGGCTGAAGGTGAATGCCGCTCCAAGATCTATTGCCGTCGACTCTCGAAAAAAGGACCAAGATGTTATTTGTTCCAAAGACAAACTCAGAAAACCTGGGAAAAGGGGAGCCGCAAAAAAAAAAAGAAACGGCTGTTTAGCCTTCAGGACTCGCATTAGCAGGTGCCTTTTTACGTGTCTACAGGCGATCGGTCGATACCCTATTAGATAGGTTAGGCTTCATTGATGCCCAGCAGGACCAGGCAGCATGCTCTTGGTATATGACATGTAGTTAGTAAATATTTTGTTAATTGATATCTGGCATTGCCGGATGCCCCTAAATATCTGCGGGTATTTCAAGATAGCTACCGGTATCCCAAGATGCCTGTAGATCTTTGGCGGTATCATACCTGCAAATATTTTCAAGTGCTTGAAGATACTATACACAGAAAAGGTCGGATCTGGGTTAAGAGATTTGAGCGGTGAGAACCGCAAGAACATCGACTCGCCAGTCAAAACATGCGGGGGAGCAATCATTAGGCATGGTTAAAAACATTCGCACTACAAGTCCCCAGCATGAACCGAGCGAACACAGGGGGATCAGGAGGGCGGAATTTAGTATGACCGCTCAGGTGCGCACAGACCATGAGCCATACGAATTATGCCTCCAAGATCCCCCCTGTGTTCGCTCCGCTCATGCTGGGGACTTGTAGCTTCAATTCAGATTTTGCCCGACTATACGGCATCTTAGGATATTCTCTACTATGTAATATCTGGAGATCTCTACTGCCGGTTCTGTCTTTCGATCCAGTGATGGCTTCAACGCATTCCAGATAGTGTCGATGCTAGACAATTTCGTATCGCTCGGGAAAACACAACGCGGATAGGAAGATCACGAAGGGGCTACTGCTAGCATCCAATTGATGGGAAAGATATTTTTTTGGTAATGCACCATGGAAGAGGCATTATTCACGGTGTGGGGAGTTTTATTTTCTTATGATACTAATACTTTGTTTTTCAATACCGTTTCTGATACCTTACTCATAGATTACTCTCATTTAGGATGACTCGGAGGAGTTGCTATTTATACTGATCACCCCAGAAGGGTCCATGCCTGGCAAGGCTATACGGTCTACCATTGCCCTTTGGCAGTATTTGAAGTTACCTGTAGTCACGTGTGTTCTATTGTTACCATATACTCTCCAGTATGCCCAAGGTTAGCAGGACAATATCTAATCACTTGGACGCCTGCTGATATCTGCAGTCCGGCCAGGCTGGGTAAGATCAACCCCAGAAGCTGCTACAACCAGAACATCTTGTCTTCGGTCCCATAATGTCCTCTAATATATTCTGGAATTGGGACTTGGAAGTAGATACTTATCCACCAATCACCCATTACTTGCCGAGGCATTCTGGACGCCTATCCATCCGCGATTTAGAGATAATTAGATGTTTTTGTAGAACTTTTGTCGCCTTGTAAGCCTTGGTGGCCAGGCTTTGAGCAGAGGACATCGTACTCTGTTACTTAGCCTTAGCCAACTCTCCCGGCTCTGCTGCATACATGCGCTACTATGTTATTGGAAAATGGAATTTGGGCCTATTTCTGTGGAGGGGATGGGTCAGTATAGCAAGGTACTGGATTTACTCGCTAAACCCGCCATGGCGAATCTCAACAGAAATTGCTCTCTCAACCTAATAGCCATAGTGGAGGAAGTTAAAAAATTACGGACACTAGTTACCGAAATCCACCGGCTCAGTTTATATAAGCTATACGCTTCCTGGAAAGCATTATTCCTCCTTGCTGTGTTTTTTCTCGGTTTGCGGGGTCTGGGGAGCTGATCGGCGATCAAGCGAGTAAACATGATATTTAGATTAGCTGGATAAACACTCTCTACTTATGAAAAGCTCTGGGCAAAGATCCTGGAAATACATTCGCATTCATAGAAGGCGCTCAAGCTTAACAAGTCAACTACTGTTTTTCGGTTGTTCAATCGGCTTCCCTATATTAACTCAACTAAATGCTGCGCATAGTATTTTTCCCCCCGTGCCCCCCCCCCCCCCAAACACTACGGTAACCGGACTGATTGCGGGGAAAAAAAAATCACCTCGACTTCTGGCACACTGCAACTCGAGCGGTCAGTTAAACAGGGTGTTGTGAGACTACGAATGAGGTGTGTTTGCAAGCAAAGATAATTAAAGTCAAAGGGGGGATTGTGAGGGGTTTGGAAGAGACATCTGAGCTTCATCCTCCCGTGGAATATTACCAAGAATTCCAGGTGGGACTAAACTTAAACTTCTGTCGTGAAACTAGAGTGACGACTTTACTCCGGGTGGAAAACTTGCTAGGCCGTTTTCAGGCGATGCTGCATGCTACTATACCAAACCGACTGCTTCCTATAAGACTACTTGGCATTCTTGGAAAATAGCATTGGGTGAAATTTTCAAGTCCTCGCTTATTCGGAAATAATCCCTCTAACGGCAGACACCCTACGGTACTCGAGTCGTCATGCACGCCGTATTTCTCAATCGCACAGCCTATCACTTGCGATAACTTTCTTATCTTGCAACGAGGCCTCCCTCTACCACACTCAGCAATGTCTCAGGCTTCGCGAGGGCACTTGGGCTGCTCTCTTATGGTTTGCTGTTAGGTGACTGCATGAGATGTCTCAGGCTTGAGTGCAGACACTCATTGCATCAGCCAATGGAAAAAAAGTGCAATTCGGTTCGAGAATAATTCAAAAACCCAAGCTTCCGCCTTCTGGCCTTTACGAAGGTTCTGCGTCTTGCTCGCTGTATTTTTGCACTCTTGGCAGATTACATAACTACAATAAGCACCAATCTAGCATGAATCACGTGTAGGTTTTTTTTTGCTTTTGCTGACGCCCATGCACAATACTCAAGCCAAGCAGTTGAGGCGGGCGCAGATCTTGCAGCACCTGCAAGGATCCAGATTAGCGAAACGGGAACCCTCCCGCCACTACACCACTTCAGCCTTGTCTCATTTGATAAGTTCGGAAATCGAGAACCGCTTCCAACAGGACTTGGCGATCTACCACTTTATCCTGATGATGGTTTTTTCTCCGTCAATGGTCCGCTGGACCTTGCCGTCCCTTCTTGCACAGCAGTCACTACTGTCGACCATGATAGTCACCCTCCGATTCAACTTTTGATTTCTAACATTCCTGGCTTCTCCGGCGAAAATCCACAGGTCGTGCCTGGCCATTGCCAGTACATGAATGATGGTGCCACTAATAGGTCTGCCACCTCTCCCCTAAAACTCACGCCCTCCCTAATAATTTTGTAGTAGACCACGAGCGCACTCTGCGAGACGCACCTACCTTTGCAGCGAGCCAGGTTGCACCTGGCGATCCTCGTTTCCGACCAGGCAAGCGCTGGACCGCCACCACGAAGTGAAGCATCTGAATATCCGCGTGGACTGTCCGATTCCGGGTTGTGAGAGGGTTGGAGATAAGGGAATTAAAAGAAAGGATAACCTTCCTGCTCATGCATGGAACAAACATGGGATCAGGTTGCCTCGTCAATCCCAGGGTAATTAAGCGAGGGTTAATCACGAGATTTCACTCGAAAGGACCAGTTTTTTTTAGCGGAATTTGCATTGTTTGTGGGGCAGCATGCTTCTGGGAGGGTCAATTCACGATATTGGTGGGATATTCCGCTTGCATGCTATGTTATTTCGATTTTTCCTTTAATTTTGCTTGTTGGTTAGCTTTGAGCCCTCAAATGAATAGTCTGGATGATATGTGGTAAATTTAGGGCTGTCCGTGATTGGGGTTTGTTTTTGAAAACGAATAAAAAATATCCATGATAAAAGGAAAATGTGGTCTTCTCTACTCATAGAGACGGGAGATTGGCCCACGCTCTTGAATTTCAGTATCTCACTGCACCTTGTGGACAGCCACAGATAACTGTGCTAGTAATTGTGAGCCTATCATACTTGAGTACATCAGGAGCTGAGGGGATAATAGGAATTTAACATCCCGGCATGATATCGAGATCCATCAATGGAGTAAGGGTGAGTTAGGGTTTCTGTTCCCGGGGTTTGCTGTGCATGGACCATGCTCCGGACTGCCGAGAGCCTTGGTGTTCACAATTTGAATCATGGATCGGGTCTACAAGCCAGCTGATACGCTACCGATCAGATGGCGGGTGGGAACAACCCATTACCAATTAGGCAAAGCGTTTCGGAGTATCGCTCAAAGGCACAAGCGTTGTCTCGGGGGTGGGGGGAAAAAGGTTGAGCCGGTCACTTACTCCCGGGAGTCATAGCTCGCTGCCCACGTGCCCGGGAACTCCCAACCTCCCCGGGGCTGGAGATCTCGAAGCTCGCTACAACTTGCTTTCTTATCTCCAGCTCGTGTTCTTTGTTGTCCCGCCCCCATCCCTAACTTCTTCACTGCACCTCATTGTCACATAGGGAGATATCTATTGCAACGACCCCAAGCGACCAGGGCAGCAACGTCTCCACCAATCCTTCTGACAGTGGACTTGTGCATAAAGCATGATAGAAGGGTAGGATAGGTAGAATTGTTTTGGATTTTCTAACTTCTCTGTATTTATGGATTTTCTATGTCTTTCGTATTGGCTACTACCTCAATGTATTGGGTTATTGGATTGGTATTGGGGAATTGGCTACCGGTAGGCTAGGCTTCATGGATGCCTCGTGGTACTAGCCGGCTTGCTTTTGGTATATGACATCTATCGAGTAAATATTTCGTTAATGCGTAGCTGGCATTGTCAGATGCCCCCAAATATATTTTCAACAACAAGATTAGTAAGGTACGATAGATTCAGAGTTCTGATGCGGATATAGGCCAATTGATTGTGTATAATAGATATCAAAGACAGCGACAAGGAACTTATCGGAGGAGAGGACAATCGAAAAGAGATTGATAACGGTGAAGGGTAATAAAAAATGAAGACGGATGAAAACAAAATGCGATGAGCTGATAATGAACAAATAAGGGGAGGAATGCGCTGCCTTATATTTTTCTTGAGACCGATCTTTCCTCTGTGGTATGCTCCCTGCGCATGCCGAATCTCTCAGCAGTTTCTCCAACTCAGTCGTTTCTGCTTTTGCTTGTCCGAGCTACTTCAGAGGTGTGACCAGAATGCCCGAGAGTATATTTAAGCTGCCAGCCGTGGGTTGAGTTTGTAGCGGAGGATGCAATGACTTGTTACGGTACTTCCCAAGGCACTCGGGACACCTACCCATTAGGGATTTTGAGATAATTATCCGTGTCTAGTAGAAACCCCCTCGCCTCATGAGCCTCTGCGGCCCCACGCTGGGCAAGAAGACATTTTGCTCTGTTACTCATTCCCGGCCAACTCTGCTGCGTACACCCACTACTAAGTCACAGGAGAAATTAAATCCGGGCGTATGCCCATGCAGGGAATCCGTCAGTAAAGCAAAGTAAGGCATTTTCTCGTTAAATCCGTCATCGGGAATCTCAATTGAGATTAATGTCTTAACACAATGGGCCTAGTGGAGTAGGTAAAGCAAATTGCGGATACTAGTTATTGAAATCCAACCGCTCAGCTAATATAAGCTATACTGTGTCTGGAATGCACTATCCCTTCTCGCGGCATTTTTTCCCTGCTTGCGGGGGGTGGGGGTCTGACCGTCTGTGTAGCCTTGTAAGTGAGGATAACTACAGTCAAGTTGGTATAGTGAGGGGTTTACGAGAGCCATTCGGGCAGTATCCTCCTGTGGAAGACTACTCGTACGGTACCAAGAATTGCTGATCAGGCTAAAAATGTTAGATAACCCTACTCCTGGTTGACAACCGGCTAGGTAGCGTTTATCCTCAAGATTTACCCGACCGGCCGGGCTGAGACCCCTAGCGCTGCACGATGTACTCGAGTATTTCTCAATCTCACAGCCTATCTCCGGGGATAACTGCTACACAAGGCTTCCCTCTACCACACACCGCAATTTTTCAGGCTTCGCGAGGGGACTTGAGCTGCTCAATTACAATTCGTTGTTAGGAGGCTGCATGAAATGTGTCTCAGGCTTCGGTGCAGACACTCATTGCATTAGCCAATAGAAAAAAGTGCGATTTCGTTCGCGAATAATTCAAAAACCCCAGCTTCCCCCTCCTGACATTTACGAAGGGTTTGCGTCTTGCTCACTGTATTTTTGCACTCTTGGCAGATTACATAACTACAATAAGAGCCGATTCACGATGCATCACGTGTAGGGGTTTTTTTTTTCTTCTTTTTGCTGACCTCGGGAGCGGATCTCGCAGCACAAGGAGGCTTGCGATTAGCGAAACGGGAATCCTCCCGGCCCCACACGAGTTCAGCCTAGTCTCATTTGATAAGTTTGGAAATCCAGAACCGCTTCTAGCAGCACTTGGCGATCTACCACTCTATCTCGATCATGATGGTTTTTTCTCCGTCAATGGTCCGCTGGATCTTACCGTCCCTTCTCGCACAGCAGTCACTACTGTCGACTATGATAGTCACCCTCCGATTCAACCTTTGATTACTAACATTCCTGGCTTCTCTGACCACTCCGAGCGGATGAATGATGGTGCCACTAGCAGGTCTGCCACCTCTCCCCTAAAACTCACGCCCTCCCTAATAATTTGTAGTGAACCCCGAGCCCACTCTGCGAGAAGGGCCTACCTTTGCAGGGACCCAGGTTGCACTTGGCCATCCTCGTTTCCGACTAAGCAGGCATTGGACCGCCACCACGAAGTAAAGCATCTCAATATCCGCGTGGACTGTCCGATTCTGGGCTGCGACCGGGTTGGGGATAAGGGTATAAAAAGAAAGGATAACCTTCCCGCTCATGTATTGAACAAACATGGGATCAGGTTGTCTCGTCAATCCCAGGGTAATTAAGCGAGCTCTAATCACGAGATATCACTCGCGTTTCATTTGTTGCACCGAAATTGTGTCCCTGGCGAAGGCGGGGTGTTTGTAGGAGCGTCACTTTGAGACATTGGTGGGACAGTGTTTACACGGTTCATTGTTTTGAATTCTTTTCTTCTCTTTTGCTTATCAGTTGGCTTTCAGTCTTCAATTCATATTTTGCTTCTATCGCATCCGGGCCATCCCGGGTACGATGTATCAGTGCCTGGAATCTTTTTTTGGAAAACTAAAAAATCTCTGCAAAAATAAAAAGATGTGATGTCTCTCCACCCTTAGGAACAAAATATCGACCTTTTCAACTATACCTTACTGATTGTCGGGGGATGACTAATAGAGGGCGAGGTACTGTATAAGTTAGAGTAGGCAAACTGGGGTGGGGCTTCGGTAGGGAAAGGCATAGCGCAAGCCCATTTTTTTTTTGAGACCCGGGCCTTACTGTAGTCACCTGTAAATATCGATCTTAATTGCGGGGAATGAGTGCGTTTGGTTATATATCTCCCACATTTCCCTTTGAACTTGGGCTCGGAAGACTCGATAGTGTTGTTAATCACCGGCACTCACTCCTACTTCCATACTCCACTTACCCTACACTATGGGCACTCACCTCCATTGTTAGGATGTGCTGGAAGGATACCGGAAGATTCACTATTGGGTTTAGTACTTGGTGAAAGGTCCGAAAAAACGGGGTAGATGGTCGGGTATTGAGGTGAAGAAAAGCGGTGAAGAAAAGAGGAGAACGAGGGGTAAGGATATAAATGGAATAATCTCGCTCAGAATACTCCCGGAAGAGCAGCTCTTATTTTTTGTATTTAAGAGCCCCTCTTGATATTTTTTGGAAGTATATGCTACTGAATACTCCTTCTTTTATATACATTATTATTTCTCCATACGAGCATCTATTTCTACCATTGGTTTATTAGAAATTTATAAGAGATAGCACTTGTACGCTATACCGCCCGGTAATTGTGCTTCCACAGAAACCCAAGCCTGTGCTCCACCTATTTCATGTATGCCTGCCTGCAGTTGCCCAATGCATGGCAAGTATTGTGGAAGGATGTGGGGGGCCCAGCAAGTGCCTCACAAGCTATCACTCGGATCGCTAAAGAGTTGAAGATGTAAGGTATGTACCGCAAGTTATGGTATGATACGATGCGGTAAACTGATTAGGCGCCATCTACTGACCATGGTGTTTTAGATAATAAACAGGAACCTTGGTATGGTACTCATTGTTGAAAATTGTGCTGCTCGCAATACTAACACAATACTTACTTTGTTCAGATAGCTTCCAGGAGCACGCTTGTTTGTGGCTTCGGATATGCGCTGAGGACTTAGGTATATGGCTTCGGCTTTGGGCGTTTCATTTGTACGTTCGGTGAAGCATTGGGAATGCAGGAATGCGCTATGGTTTTTGGATCGTGCAGCTTTCGGGAAAGCCGGGAGGAAAGCCGGGAGAAAAGCGGAAGCACTCTAAGGCCAGCATGAAAGAGCTGGAAGCCCAGAGCTAAAGTGTTTGTTTTCTTTTAGTTAGCCGGGAGTGCTCACGGGGAGGGAGAGACTCACATGGAGTGGTGTGGTGCCTCATTTATGGATATGATAACTTTGTGATTGATATATACTCCTGTGATCGCCCTTAGTTAGAGGATAGAGCATTGAGCATCGTGGAGTTGTTGAGCGAGAGACTGTGATCAAGTCAGTGAAGAGTTGTTCCCCGCTCCTGAGTGCGATCGTTTAGCTGTGAGTACCTTGGCGTTTTTCGTTTCGTTTCACCATTCGTCACTCGCCTTGGGTAGTTTCGCCATGAAGTCCAAAACTCATTTTTATTGCCCAGAATTACCGTTCTGTGGCGGCCCGTTTTCGTAGTGGTCATCCTTTCATCCCATCCTTTCATCCTTTGTTCACTGTTCTCCGCCATGTTTTTCTTCCTGGGGGCAGGTTCATAGAAGTATTCATGTGTAGAGAAATTATGATGAAACTTCAGCACCGGGGGCCTTTCTAAAATCGATAATGAGGAAGTAACTGAAAGGAGATGAGAGTTTATACGCAGTAAGGTAGATCGGGTTAGATTATTGTACTTCGGCTTAGCATAAATGCGTAAGTGCAAGACAAGATTAGCTGACATCAGAATTTAACATGGGAAATACCGTTTTCCGGTATTTTTCCCACTAAAGTAATCTACGGTATTGGCCCCTTGGTACCAGTGGTATAAGGAACTGGAATGCGTCGTTTTATTTCAACCCTGAGCTTATTTCTGGGATATTTCTGGAGCCATAAATATCGAGCTCAATTGAAAAAGAGTGAATGTGTGCGAATATTATGCGTAAAGCGTTCTCTACAGCCTAGGTGCAATCAGTGTTCCCAAGCGTCCAGTCCATCCGTCTTTTGTCTAGGATGGGACGGACGCCAGATTTGCGGCCTTTGGACGAGACAGACGCCAAATTGCAGTCCATCCTAACCCGTGCCCAGGACGGACGGCAGGGCCCTACTGGTGTCTCAGTTGAACTGCTATTTTTAAATATCCTGAGCTGGAAGTCTGTGCTTGAATAAATGAAGCATCTTTATTCCAATGCTATCAACATCATACTTAGGTATGAGATATCAAATCTTCTCATTGAGCAACTTGAACCAAGCTGTGCACTCATATCCGATCCCAGTTCTGAGCACCCCGAACCTGCCCCAGTTCCCTGACCAAATTTTACTGCTCTCTCCCCCAAATTGCTAAGGCAGAAGCTGTCAGTAAAGTACTGGGGCAAGACGCGTGAGACAGAATCCTCAGGACCAAGTGATCCCTGGCTCCTGTGAGAGGAATGCGATGATGCTTCTGACATAATAGTGGTCGAGATAGAGGAATCAAAAAGTGCTATGAATAAGAAAGTCAGGTCAATCCGGGAAAATTCAACCTTGTCGCTGAGGCATACTGAATTAGAAATCCTCCCACCTTTTCTGTATATTTAAGCACATTTTCTTCTCTTATCAAATGTATCATATGAAGCAACAGCTAAACGGATAGAGCAACCATACACTATTGATGTTTTTATGAAATACCTGTAGGTGATGGCCGTCCTTACTAAGGACACCAGGTGACGCCCATCCATTCCGAAGACGGCCGGGCCTACCGGCAGTTCCTGTTTGCATAAAGACTGTAGGGCTCGGTTGAGGACGGATGCCCTGCCCGGCTGTCCTTACCCACCCTGCCCGGGACGGACGGGACTATTGGAGGCCAGGGCCCTGCAGTCCGCTCGGGATTGGGAACACTTCCTGGGACAAGGTACTTCTCTTCCAACTCTGCTACACTAGGCCTTCCTCTACCGTACTAAGCAATATCTCAGGCTCCTCGAGGACACTTGAGGTTCTCTACTACGGTTCGCTGTTGGGAGACTCTGCGTGGGGTGCGTCTCAGGCTTCTGGGCTGACATTAATTTCATTGGCCAATGGAAAGAAGGAATTCCGTTCGCGAATAATTCAAAAATCCCAGTTTCCCTCTCCTGACCTTTACCATGGTTCTGCGTCTTGCTCGCTGTATTTTTGCACTCCTGCAGATTACATAACCGTAACAAGCGCAGATTCATCATGAATCACGTGGAGGATTTTTATTTCTTTTGCTTTGCTGATTGAATCCTGCATGGTTACTGCTAGTCCCGCAGCTGTAGAGCTTGTCATCAGCAAAACGAGTACTGAAACGATGACTTTGGTCCGGGCAGATAGTATTCTCTCGTGAGCGATACTAACCCCAAAGCAAAGAAAATAACGAAACGAATTGAACGGGGAAATGATATCACTATCAGGAAACGAAACAGTACCGCTGTGGGCAATCGCCGCTCGCACAATGGGTAGAGTTAAAGAAATCAATGACGATGATAAAAAGAACCCGTAAAGAAAGACATAGAACTATTCAGCAAACACAAGATCTGAGTCGTCTATGAACATGTCGTTGTTCCTCTCGCGCGCACTCCGTGTGTTCGGCGTTTAGTCTCCGTTGCCACTCCTCTTCCTTTTCACCCCACGATCCTTGCCCCTCCTTAGTAATCACTTGCCCACTCCACCCGTCGAACTAACTAGCTATCTAAACTGCCCGCTACGACTATATAGAATACAAGAAACAATTTAGTGAAGTTAAGCACGTCCAGTTTTAGCCCCACAGTGCCCTCCCCGCACCACAAGAGTTCAGGCTAATCTCATATGATAAGTTAGGATATCTATAACCGCTTCCGGGAGGACTTGGAGTTCTACCACTCTATCTCGATCATGATGGCTTTTGTTCCATCAACGGTCGGCTGGACTTTACCTTCTTTCCTCGCATAGCAGTCACCCCTGTCACCCATTACAACCATTCTGCGATTCACCCTTTGATCACTAACATCCTAGCTTCTCCGGCGAAAATCCGCACGTCGCGCTCGACCATTGCCAGTACTAGCACAGTCCTGAGTACGTCTGGTGTGGGGGTTGAGTGCTCGGGAGGGGTCATTGAAAATCGGAAACCAAAGGGTGGCAGTGTAGGGGATATTTGGTCGGACGATGATTTGGTCTGGAAAGAAATAAAATGATATGGAAGTCGAAATAGACCGGTTTCTTTGAAAGTATACTTGAACGAGTGAGAATGAGCATTTATTTGGGGCCCCATTTGTGAACCTAGCCAACTATAGCTCTTTGTCCCAACCGACATACCTATTTCTGGATTTTAGCTTAGTTTGTAGACAATTGCGAGAACCGATTTTCACTTTTTCTCACTTTGAGGGCCGAGTTTGTTTCCCCTACCACTAGTTCTACTCCCTATTACTCATAAGCGGTTGGGATACCGGTGCCTTTATATTTCCTTTGTTATGAGCTAGAGGGTACCTAGGTTCGGTGGCGGATGATAACCTTAGTTGCAATAAATGAATTTCCGCTCCACGGGTAGCTGACACGTTGGGCCTGGTAAGCAGATGGCGGACCGCAGCCCCTCTCACTCACCCCACTATCGGAACATTTCTGTTTCCTCACCCCCTCCTGCATATTGTGAGATCCATCGCATACCCCAGAACTTCGTCCACACTTCGCGAGCAATTGAAAATCCGAGGGGCAAGGGGCATACGCATGAGGTTTAGCAATTCTCTCTTTAAACTCGAACTCAACCATCGTGAGCCTGCGTGTGCAGGAAGGTGAAATTGAGTTCTCATCCATATACGGGGGGATCAATTTGAGAGTACGCACATACGCGGGCTCTTACCCAGGCCCTAACGTGGGTACTTGCTCACCGTGGGTTTTTTCCGCTGTCTTATAGGTGCCCTCGTACCTATCCTCGTACCTACCCTCGTATCATACCTACCTTCGTACCTATCGTACCTTCGTGACTCCACTTCGTCAGCCTCCCCTTCAGAAAGGTAAAAAAAGGGCCCCTCCTCCCCCTCTCCGCGTTCTTCTCTTCCTCTCTTTCCTCCCTCACCAAACATACTTCGTCTTAAGAACACCACCCATTGGTAACGAAGCCAAACGTTCTTGACATTCCTTCCTTCACCGAGGTGACTTTACTTTGAGTCCTCTACCTCTTCATCAAACATCGGTTTTTTCTCGTCGGATCCATCAAAAATGGTTGATTCTGAGACTTCACGGGCTCCGACATAGTTCCACACTGTCCCTTCTCAGGAGAGAAGGAGGTCCATGAGCCCTCCAATTCAAGGGGTCTGCTGGGCAGGGATACCGATTGTTGTAAGTTTGCTTCCTTTCGTTCCCTTTGCTCTTTTCGTTCCTTTTTTATTTCTCTTTTCTTCTTCCTTCATCAGTTCCTCGACAGCAATTTGGAGTTTTGTCGGTTTTTTGAGTTGTCCTTGTGCTTACAGCGATCGCACTGTAAATTGTTTGCTAACTTGATAGAGCAGCCGCTCTATATTGGTACCGCCGCCACTAAGGTTGATGATGAGACTGTTAGAATTGGCATCACAATTCATGACGGTGTTTACTCGGTTAACACCCGTATCAACCAACTCATCGCCCGCGATGGCCACAACATCCAACACCTCATTAAGGTAGATGTCAATAACGCCATCAGGGACTGCGAGGCTTAACATTGGGCCAAATTTGTAGGTGCTGGTGTCACACTTGGTCTCGAGAAAATTTGCCCCCGGAATTTGCGCCTTTCTTTGGAATCATTTAGACATAGTCTCGATGGCGCCAACCGTTAGAACAACTCCCTGTGATGGATTTGAAGACGCTAGGGCAATCCCTGTCGATGTTGACGAGGAGTCGGACTCTGCAGCACGAAAGTGTGTTATGCACTTTGGCCCTAACTATAACCCGGCTCTCGCAATAGCTTTCAGGAACCAGGTGATGCCGGATGCACAGGGTGCCATCAAATTATTTGAGGACTTGAGTGACTACCAAGCTACAGTATACCAGGGCACTTGGAACACCGTTCTTAAGTATGCTTATGAGTTAAGAGGGTATAAAGATGGCCAAATTGAGGGTGACCCCTCAGTGTCCGCCCACTAAAATAACCTTTTTCTCAGCAACCCCCCAGGGCGGTGGTGTGGCATTGATGAGGCATGCTTTGGTTCGGTTTGGCGATAAATTGGGTGTTAAGTTGAATTGGTTTGTCTGAATCCCATCCATAGTGCGCAGTACCTATTTACTAATATGTGAGACAGGTATATTCCTAAGCCCAATCCGAGGGCTTTTAGAATTACAAAAACAAATCACAACATCCTCCAAGGAGTGGCAGGTCCTGAAGAAAGACTTGACGAGGAGAAGCAGGCTTTACTTGACGAATGGATTGGGACAAATGGTAAGCGCTATTGGCTCTCACCCGGCGGTCCTCTTGCTCCTGGTGGAGCGGACGTCGTTATCATTGATGACCCTCAAATGCCTGCACTCATTCCGATAATCAAAAGACTTCGCCCGGAGGTCAAAACTATCTACCGTTCTCATATCGAAATGCGCAGCGATCTTGTAGACAGGCCTGGGAGCCCTCAAGAACAGGTCTGGAAATGGATATGGAGATTTGTTAAACAGGCGGATGTCTTTATCAGTCATCCAGTGGACAAGTTTGTTCCGCATGATGTCCCGTTGGAGATGGTTGGGTTGATGCCTGCTTGCACTGATTGGTTTGTTTCCCCCTTTTTGATTCTTTCTTCCTGCGCTGATAAATATAGGCTTGATGGGCTCAATAAATATTTGGGTGAGTGGGATCAAAGGTTTTATCACCATGATCTACGCAATTCATGCATCGAGCTAGGGATGTAAGTCAAACTCGCAAACAAATTCTATTTCTTTGAGAGAAAATTACTGATTCTGTTACTCTCTTCCAGGAACCAGCTTCTTTATCCTGCAAGGGAGTATATCACTCAAATCGCAAGATTCGACCCTAGCAAAGGCATCCCGGACGTGATTGAATCTTACAGAAAATTGAGTGCTCGTATCGTTAGGGACATGCCCGAAGAGGTTCCTCCACAATTGTTGCTGTGAGTTGACCTCCATCTTGTCTTGCGCTACCCTTTGAATAACTTGACACTGACAGAATTCAGCTGCGGACATGGAGCCATTGATGATCCGGATGCATCGATAGTTTTTGCCCAGACTATGGAATTACTTGCGCACCCCAGATATTCTACGATCGCAAAAGATGTGGTGGTTATGAGAATTGGTCCAAGCGATCAAAGTAGGTTTCAACTCTGAGAAGATAGTTTGTGAATGCAAAACTGATGTTTATTCTAGTGTTGAATGCATTAATTACCACTGCGAAGATCGTGGTGCAGCTCTCGCTGCGTGAGGGATTCGAAGTCAAGGTGTCCGAGGCACTGCATCATGGAAAGCCTGTCGTTGCCACCAGAGCCGGCGGGATTCCATTGCAGATTCAACATGGGAAGACCGGATTCCTCGTAGATGTGGGGGACACGGAGGCTGTTGCAAATCATCTCTTCGATTTGTACACCGACGATGATCTTTACAACCAGGTGGGCGGCTACAATGCGTAGGCCGGTGTGAGCGATGAAGTTGGAACCGTTGGTAATGCTGCGTGTTGGCTTTACCTTGCGGCTAAACTTGCTCAAGGCCAAGACCTCAAGCCTAATGGGAGATGGATCACCGATATGGCGAGGGAGGAAGCCGGTCAGCCTCATGGGGTTGACGAACCGATACTCCCGCACGGAGGAATCAATATTGAGGGTGAAAGCTAAATTAGTGGAGTTTTCAGGCTGGATTGGGTCCTAGTTGGAAACTAGTTAATAATCTTTTCAATTCCCCTCTCAGCTCCGTTTTACCCATTCCGTTTTCATTCATCCTTTCACCTTCTCTACGAATTATCTGTTGGGGATAATTTCGGATTGAAAAAATTCATGTATTGTTCATGGATAGAGGCTTGTTTTTAGAGATAGACCTATAGATTCATCTCAATAAAGGGTTTCATCCAGAACGTGGATTGGGACTCCTTTGGCCACACTAAGAAGAAACTCGTGAAAATAACTGGAGGTCGTGGCCATGATGACGGTGGTAATTCTGAAAACGATTCATCGTACTGCTGTTAGTATGCATGGATGCTTTTAAATGTTCCTTTGACGTTACTTTCACGGATGGTGATAGTTCTACTTCTGCCCTCAGAGGTTTGGGTCACTGTTTTCAGGTGTGTTTCTGCGCCGCTATTGCAGAATCTATCACACTTTTTTTTATAAAGTATGGGGAGCAGAAAGAGAGGACTAACAAAGTGTTTCCAAGGATGTACTATAATATTTGCACCAACAGGGGGCATCCAGATTCGTTGCCGTCGCTCCGCCCTTCATAAAGTTTGTCTGTAGATGTTTACTTGAAATGGGAAGGCCTAAAGTCCTTGGTGTTCTGGGGTGTCAGGAAAAATTGTGGGGACTATTTCCGCTGACCGATACAGATCTCCATTTATGGAGAAACAATTATAGACTTGTTTTCCCGATGTTTATGGACACACCCGAATGCAGCTAACAATACACTAGTACATAGATGACAATGTCACTAGCGGGTTTGATACTCCTTCACTTTTCCATGCTACTCATTCAGTATCCCGTCCTAATGGTTCGACAGTCAACCACAAGTACGTTCCGAGATCAGGGGTTACCTCTTCCATGAACTAGGTTGCACCTAGCGATCCTCGTTTTTTTACTGTGGAGGCATTGGACTGCCCCAAGTGAGGTGCCTCAACAAGTGCGTAGATTGCCTGATTCCAGGACCTGAGAAGGCTGGAGATAAAGGATCAAAAGAAGGGATATCCCCCTATTGAACAAACATGGGATTAAGTTGGCTCGCCAATCTCAGTGTAAGTAGACTCAAGCAACGTTATCACCAGAAATCACTCGGGTTAATAGGTTTTGGTTTTAATATATTTTAAATTGCTTCGGGGGTATAGGGCTGGATATTTCAATTTGCGATGCTCATTGGATATGTCTTTGCATGTTTTCCTTCGATTTTCTGTTCCTTTTTGCTGATTCTTATATCAGTGAACTGCAGCCAAAGCTGGAATCTAGGTTAATAGGAGAGCTAAGAGATCCTCTCTAATGATTTTATTTCGCTCTTGTCAGACCGGACGCTTGAGAGCACTCTCTTTTAGTCTTCAGTGCCTCTGACTGGGTTGGGCTGCGCCCCTATAGCTTGTTGCTTACGGGCGTTTACTCTCACGACAAGTTAATGGTGGGATAATTTTGAATCACACTAGAGCGTCCAGAATTATTCCTTTGGTTTAGGGAGGAAACACGGCGAAAATATTTCTGTTCAGCCCTCAATTGCGAGGAATGGAGGGCAGCGCAGGGGATAAGTTACTGGGGGGGGGG
>Ga0307513_10003492_pt1 | contig 21273 bp, 20 predicted proteins | sample 15_EM_MG_FD_202174 | JGI IMG/M metagenome (GOLD analysis project Ga0307513, IMG submission 202174) | Populus trichocarpa ectomycorrhiza microbial communities from riparian zone in the Pacific Northwest, United States - 15_EM | ecosystem: Host-associated > Plants > Roots > Unclassified | place... | reverse complement strand
GGTGGGATGGGGTTCCTCTGACCTCCAAAGATATCAAAGATATCCTCATCATCAACATTCATATCATCATTCTCTGGAAATAGCCTTCGATTTATTGGTGATGGATGATGACCATCAAGCTGGACTGGAGTGGGGTGCTGACTCATCTAAGATAGTGGATTAGATGATACATATTTGGAATTAGTCATAACATACCTGTGGTGTGGAATGGGCAGTTTGGCTACCCCGGTGACGACGCAATGAACCTCTTGCTCTTGCACTTCTTTGTTCCAGAGTCTGAACTCTCTGCATACCCACAACAATATTGTCTGGAAGGTTGTTGTATTGCTGGCCATTAAAGGTGACCCCCTGAGGGGGTTGAGTTGGAGTCCGTCGATTTTCAGGACTACCCAAATCACGGGTATTTCGTTCATTCTGCCTTGATTGTGATTGATGACGCTGGGGTGTGGAGGGCTCCCTAGAATTTAGCACAAATGATTAATCACTCCCCAAGTTGGAAGAAAGTGAAATCACTCACATGGGGGGATAGATCCCCTATCAATTTCCAAGTTAAACAAAGATTGGAGTGATATAATCACCCTTCAGGCAGAGATCAGAGTTGGTGTCAGGGTGAAAAAGCAATACCCAGTCACCTGTGGGTTCTGAGAAGGCAGAGAGGCTATAGATGTTGAGGAGATAGAGAGAGATGGACACTGATTGGGGAGATCAAGCTGATTGGAATTTTTTTGGGGCTCAATACAGTCAGATTTCCTTCAGATTTTTGTGTGGCAAGAACCCCTTTAGATCCCTGTATAGCCAGGATTTTTCCAGATTTTTATGTGCCCAGAATTTTTGTGTTGCCAGAATTTTCCAGAATTTTCGTGTGGTCAGCCAAGTGTGAGAACCCGCGGTGTGGCCAGCGCGGGAGCCAACTCGCGGAAATTAGATAAGCAACGCGTGTTACCAAAAAAGGAAATACGTTTGCTGACTAAGCTACGATTTTCCGGGCCCCCTCCATCTAGAGTCTCGCAAGCTCGACTAATGAGACGCGGGTACCTCGTACTCACCGTACCGATTGTAGTGTGGGCTGGGGACGGGGGTGGGCAGTCCATGCCAGCGCGCTGTGATGTATCTCAGTCGCATTTATTAACCTCATTTTTTGTCCTTCGATACGATGCTATGTACATACATAAGTAAGTAGAGGGCTGATTGTCGAGGTCCAACGATCCCCGGCCCGCCAAACCGGGACCACCCGGGTCATCGTTCCTCTAGTCATCCCTCCTCCCACGGTGATGTTCCGGTTTTCCGTAGTGATACAAATCCAGAATAAGTCAGGTGTTTAAAAGTACAAGAGTTAACATTGAACAATCGCAACATCCACCACTTCCTTTTAGTCCAAACCCGCCATCGCATCCCTAACAATCTTCATTTTGGCCGCTGATCGAGGTTTGATCACACATTTGAAAGGAAGGGGATCTCTACGAAGACAACAGACACGCAACAAATCAGTAAGCCCCCTAAACTTATTTTAACCGAAACACCAAAAGACATGACGTACCGGGTGAGAGATTCGTGGAACTTGGGTTCCAGTTTCTCACCAGCCGGTGCCTCAATGTCAAACACGGCGAGGGTGCGGGAGATATTAAGGAACAGGGTCCGAAGAGCAAACCATCTCCCGGGACATATCCTATAAACAGGCGTCAGAGAGCGGCAAGAACTGCCGCCTGTGCAGGGTCGTACCGTCTGCCCGTCCCGAAAACCCGATCCTCGGGATCCTTCACGGAGCGATCCAACTTCCCGTCCTTCAAGAACCGCTCAGGGTCGTACGTGTGCGGCGCAGGGTATACAGTTTCGTCATAGCATAGTGCCCTGCACGTGGTAAGTAGATGACCCACGTACCATTTTACAACAGTCGCCGCATAAGACATAGTACTTACCAGACATTCTCAACGATCGTGGCACCCGCGGGTATGAAATACCCCTTGTATACGTCGTCCTCCATGACACGTTTCGGGATTCCAATCGGACCCGGACAGCCCCACCGGAGCAATTCCTTGATCAACGCGGAGATGTACGGCAAGTCTTCCTGATCTGAGATTTGTGGTAATCGTTCGCACCCCACAATCCTGTCCAGCTCCTCTTGCGCCTTCCTCGCAACGTGTGGGTGTAAAGCTGCGACAAGGAAGAAGGTTTGCAGGATTGTGTGGGTCTGCCGTTATTCACAAATGAGCTTAGACGCGGACGCTGGAAGGACGGAATCCTTACAGTATCAGCTGCGGCTATTGTAATGTCATAAATGAGCACTCCCAAGCGTACCAACAAATTATCTCACCCATATACGCTGATGCAGTCATCGATCGGATTACATACTCGTCAAATCCTTGGTCCGCAAGTTCTTCCATACGGTCGAAACACGAGGCGGCAATGGAGACATTGGTCCCATTGACCTTGCTATTCTTCAGTCCCAGAAACGAGATGTATATATAGGCCATCGACAGACCTTCAAAGTCTCCTTGACGTAATCGAGTGGGCCATCGATGGCGACACCAAACAGTTCTCGACCGGCCCTGGCAAATTGTTTGAACCCAGCCCCAGGGAACCAGTCCGGGACGTGCCTCACTTGAGGCCAAATTATCAGCCGGGTATTACAGGGATCCGGGGATCCGGGGACAAACATATTGGGAGTATATCAACGAGGAACGCGCCAGGTACCATGGCACTGTCGAAGTGTTTCAATGCCCGTTCCGCGGCTTGCAAGAACTTGTCTTCGTGAGACTTGATATCCATACCGTAGGTCATTTCCATGATAAGAGCCCCGGTGACACTAAGGATCGGGAGTAATTGTGGGACATGCAATGACGATCGTGCGTGGAAGAACCAACAATCGGATGTGACCCAGGAAACCGGCGGGAGTTTCAGCGAGACGAGAGAGAAAGCGGCAACTATGTTTGTTCACATAATCGTCAAACCTCGATACCGCATTCGCATTCAGGAACTCGTGAAAGAGCCTGCGACATCTTTTCCATTGACTTCCGTAACCAAACGAGACAAAATTCCACGAGCGCACACCCATACTTTAGGTTGGCGGTTAGCGAAGGAAGAAGCTTGGACGTTATAGATGGCTTACAGCTCAAGCATCGGCATATGTGGCTAATCTCCCATTGCGTCAGTGAGCGTCAACTCGTAAGCTTCACAGGGAAGCTCACTCGATCGGAGTAAATATTGGACCGCTTCTCCAACAGATCTGTGATATCTTCGGTGCTGCTCAGAACCACGAAGTCCTTTGTTAGTAGCTTGAGATATAGCACATCCGTATCTTGGATCGATAGGATCTTAGTTAGATGGTCTTCGGTGAAGGTAGAACGGACACTTGCCGAATTTCTGTGCTAAAGTAGTGAATGTTTTCCATACTAGAATGTCCTGAGGGACGTCCAAGATATTGCCGATGAGCGGATATCCCTTCGGTCCCGGTGGATATGGCAACCTGCTCCTATTCTTTTGCCATTTCCAGATGAGAGCCAACGATACAGCGGCACAAAGCGAGACCGCAAGCAGGGCCTCCTTGTTGATCATGTCGAGGGTAAGCTGGGAGAGGTTCGGCAGACGAGGAGCCATCGATCTTGTCCGTCCGACCCTAGCTTTATACCCGGTCGGTGAGTGGGAACGCCGAGGAACAATACCCCCCGCCGGGTGGAGCATCAGTGAACGCCTTTCATTGCGGGCTGAACAGGGAGAGTTGCTGGACGTTCTGATGGGTGGTTCCAGCCTGTCACGTAAGTCTGCCGCTGGAATCAGAGTATCTAAACGATTTACTGTGTTGACAATACATTGCCCTGTGGGTAACACGTACCATAGACGTTCCGTGAGTTTTCGTGACCCCGAACTTGAACCCGATGGTGTATCCTTGGTGTAGTCTGGCGCTTGAACCGGCAAACAGCGTATGCTTTGGAAACAACCCTACCTACGCGTCGGACGGTTGCTGCCCGGAAGGAGAGCACGACGCATCGGAGTTCGATTGCAAGTGCTCCAGCCTACTTCCCCCCCGCCATCACCATACCAAATAGGCGCCGAACTCCGGGTCACACTTGTTCCTTTGGCGTCTGCCCTCCGTTTTCCGCGTCAACGTCTTGATAGACCCCTCGCGCCTTGCCGTTTTGCGACGTAGCTATTGCGAGTACTAAGTGCCGATTCAAAAAGGATGGCAATTGCTCCAATCCTCGACCCTCTGTGTTTCATCCATTGACTTGGAGATTAGGACTCTTGCCATCTTATTCAATCCGCCAGGCGTAACCCTCTTTGTAGTTCATTGCAGAGCAATGTCGGCTCACGTGTAGTTTCCGCAAAAAGACCTCACCCGGAGTCCCAACATCTTCATTCGCCTCTTACTTATCGTGACGTTATGTTACGGACCCTTGGGCTTGTGGGCGGTTTTCCGTGGCGTGTCTTCGTGTTGTTTTTCCCTGGCGCACCCGGCGGCTCTCATCCATTGTTACCATCGTTCGTCTGCGAGTTTTCCGTAGTGATACAAATCCAAAACCATAAGTCGAGCGCCTGAAAGCATGAGACTTAACGCGTACACTTCCAAGTCGGGAATCTGGTCACGATCACTGATACTACCCGGTCTTCGACCGCGATACCTCCCTTCTTTCCCAGCCGTTCCGCAATGCGGCTGAGGGAATGTCTATGCCCTCGTGATGCCCTTTGCATTACTCGTGTATTTTCACCATAACCTTACATGATCTGGGAGTTCCCATGAAGATTTCGTTCCAGTTTACCCCTTGAGTTATTCTTTTCCTGTTTCTGTGTCGTGGAGGAACCGATGGAGGGCTGGAAATAATTAATACACATTGAATTACAGCATCACAACCAAATCTACAAATATAATCCCGTTAAAATAAATATACCCGACTCCGGTTTACTTCACCGCAATGTCGATGCTTAACAAATCTCCATGGGGAGGTCGTTCCTTAGGATGTTGTCAGTTAGCGAAAGGATAAAGTGAGCTTCCAAAAGTAGATGACATACCGGAAGCCACCGCTCATCGGTTGGAACTTCTGGATGAGCGAATGCGCATTCGCGACCTCGTTCCAGAACGGCTGACGCTCTTCCACACGCATACCGGATAAGTCTGTGCCGCTGGCGTAACATGCAAGGGCCATGGAGATAGGGTCTCTGCGGATGTGGGCCGGGAGCTGGCTGTTCGACAGCTCCTTTGACGAAGTTGGAGAAGTGATCCCCTGCCTATCATAACACGTCAGTTCCACGAAATCAACGAAGAGTGAGGTAGCATCAGGTACGCACATGGTGCTTTGTACTTGGGAGTAGTTAGATTGGAACGCGCGGACGTTTTCGAGGACACCTTGGACCTTCCTCCACGACTGCTCGCTGTAACTGTGGTTGATCCGCTTGAGTTGCGGGAACATCCTGTCGAGGGTGAGGACCAGAGTGAGCGGAGCATCGGGACAGTCCGAATATCCCTGTCGTCCAACGCAGATCTCCTTCAATTTGCACTCGCTGGTACCGGGAGCGACAGCCTCGGTGAGCCGCTGGTTCAATTCGTCCACGTTGTTATAGGTCAAGTCGAAGTGAGTCTGGAGCTTCTCCAAATCGCGACAATGCTCAGACATGGAGGCCAACCCCTTGAAGGTGATGCCGCGGTTCGGAATCTTGCAAGCCGGGCCGAGGAAGAGCTTCTGAAGGTTGGGGAGCGCCTTTCCGATCGCAGCGGCGTCGGGATTGGTCATCATGTACATACACCCCTTTGGATCGTCGCAGCGGAAACCGAGCCGGACGTGCGTGAGATTTTTGAACTGGAAGAGAGGTTCTAGGACTTGAAGAACGACACCGGTCATTGCATCGATACGTGGGATGGAGAGGCGGGAGACCTTCTTGTCCAGACCGTCGTTGACCATGATATCTAGCAACTCGCGACACTCGCTCTCGTTAGGGTTTTCCTTGAACTTCAAGGTTATACCATCCAGATTTGGAGTATGGATTCTGGGCAGAGCAAACTTCCACGCATCGGTACCCTGGAAGCGAGCTTTGAAGGTCTTGAGGGAAGGGATGCTCAAGGGTTCGTACAAGTATGGGCGATCGAGATCCAAGGAGAATTGAGCGTCGATTCGTTCAATGTTGGGAAGGTCGGCAACGTGGTGGAAGGCCTTGGAGGAGAGGATAGTCGGTACGCGGATGGTCTGCAACCTAGGGGTGGTCTTCATAGCGAGTTCAGACACAGCATCGTTGAACTCCAGAGCCAGAGGTTGGAAGTAAGCAGGATCAGGTGCAATGAGGTGCAACTCCTCGACGTGGTGGAACGGAAGCTCAGAAACGTGCTGTGGATTCTCTGTACCAGTGAGACGGATGGTGACCTTGGTAAGATTTGGAGAGTTGAGGAGGGAGATATGCTTGAGTGAGATTTCGTCTGTGTTCCAGTCCAAGGTCCGGAGGTTTGGGAGGAGGACATGATCAGGTCGGAGGTCGCAGAGGGTAGACCAGGCAGAGAAAGCGAGGTCGTTCGGCCAGGTCCTCTTGATCTCAAGGTCGCGCATAACTCGAGCGTATCGGTCGACACGAGCCCATTCGTGTGATTCCGGAGCACGTTTAAAGTACTAGACGCATCGGCACGGTCAACCTCAGAACAAAAATCCTAAATCATCGAGGACAACCACTCACATAAAGAGACTCGAAGCCACCGTCGTCGAGAACAAAGCAGTCTCGGGGAAGGCACATAATCAAGGGGAGGAACTCGTGTTGGTAGTTGGACCAAAGGATGTCAAGAGCCGGTTTGGCCAAGGTTCGGCAAGCTCGAGCTAGTTTTACGACATCGGCGCACTTGGTCGTTGCGACTTGCGTGGCGATCAGGCTGACGATCTCGTCGAGCTGGAATGCGCGATGCATGGCTTGTTGTGTCGGAGGGTACTAAAGTCGCCGGGGGTTCTGTAGTACCGTTTCGTTCCGTCGTTAGCCGCTGAAACTTTGTCAAATAAAACAGTATTTACCTTCTAAATGGTTCAGCGTTCTATCGTGTAACAATTGTAACGCGAGCGCAGATCAAGAACCGACTCGTGTGTAAAAGGAAGGCGAAGGCGAAGAGAGACAGAGGGTGCTAATGGAGCCAAGAGAAACGGCGTGACCCGATCTCTTTATACCTCCTGACCGGTGGGCACGCAGCTTTAAGTGCCGAAGCTAACCAGTTAGGTAGGTCAGATGCGGAGGCGGCCCACTGCGAAGATTGTGAAAGATGTTCGAGGTACCCGAACTATTTCCTTGAAGTTGAGCCCGGATGTCGTAAATGTCCGAGGGTGACGGGGCAGTATCACCCAGGGTTGTGATCTCGTCATTGAATAATAAAAGTATACCCCGGGCTAGCCTAGCAAATCCGTCAGTCACAAATCACCCATCACGGCTGTAACATACGGGAGGCGGAGGAGAGGGGGTGATATTTCATCATACGTCCCGAGATCTACTAAATCACCTTTACTCATGTGGGGTAAATCGACGAGGCGGCTGTGAGTCCGGTATATGTCGGTCGATTACCTCAGCGACAAGGGGCAGGGCGCGATCACCCCGCGATGATCAATTATGATCGACGGCGGTGGAAGGGCCTTATTCGTGCCAGTCTATGCGTGGACTCCAAAAGTGAAAGTCACCGAACAACCAGACTCGGGAAACCTACTAAGGCCTACTTTGGGCCGTATCGATGTGGCCGACCGCATGGTTTAACTTGGATCCGGAGGGCGACGGTCGTCAAGCCCTACGGTCCCGTAACCCGTCACATCCATTCCCTAGATCCTGCGCCCGCGCTTCCGTAATCCTTGAGGTGAACGAAATCTGTTTCGCCCCCCCCATGTGGCGCGGGTAACACGGATTTCATTTCTGTGAAACCGCACGTTCCATATCCCTTCACAAGATCTTCAGCTGGGAAGTTCCTGAATGATCGGCCTTGCGACGAGCCGTGCGGACATAAGCATGGGATGACGTACCAAACGAACAAACAGCTCTAGCCAGTTCCCCGAAGCAACCTGCATGGAACGACGGTCCGAGCTTCCTGCGCATTACCACCCTCCGAGTCTGGGATGAATTGAAGAGCAGCGTAAAGTGCTTCCGTGTCGAGGAACGTATCACCCACAAGAGCGTATTGCCACGCCTCCGAAATAGTAAAGGGGAGGTTGACGTGCGGACAGGCTGCAGCTGGAATAAGGATCACGAACGACGAGGTTCAAAACCGGGAAGGGCGGAAACCAGGAGGAAGAAACATGGGTTCTAGGAAGTCACCGGACGATATTTCGCTCCCGGTCTCGAACTAATCAATGCATCCCATGAGGGAGCGTTTGAGACGGCACATCAACGGATCGTGTGTTCCGAAGGATCGCCTCGCGCCACTCCGCCTGCAAACACAGGATCGACGGAACGCTCGGTAGAACGATCTATGATAGCAATAGGGCCCAGTTAGATGATGATAAATAGGGCAGTAAATTGCGTCAAAAGCTTAAAGTGACCGACAACGCGGCCCGATGGGAGACCAGGGGGCCACGGGGCGATCTAGAGGAAATCTGTGTGACAGGTGCCGGAGATCACAAAAGAAGCGCGAATCGAACCCAGAACTTTTCGTCAACGCCAGCATGACAGCGAGTGGTATGTTATATATTAACTCTAGCGTAATCACGTTCTTGACCTGAGAAAAACAACTGTAAACGCCCTTTCCACGAGCAACAAGAAAAGCGACAACAAAAATTGCACTCACGAGTTCCTGGAATGAATCATCTTCTCCCAAAGTTTCCTACAATCTACTTCCGCACCTAACCTCGAAGCTAACAGGAAAGCACCACTCAACTTCCTGTTCAGACTGTAGGTCTCCCTTGGAGGTGGGGTCAACCTATTCGTCAGCATGACAGGGATCAGACCCCTAATCTCGGACGTGACGGCCGCCCACTCTGTCCCAGGCCCGAACGAGAAAGGTTGTTTCGTCGTGGGGCGGAAGGGGACGCCAAGAGAAGACATAGACTTGACGTGCGCATCAAGCATAACCTGGCTCCCCAATTAGTCCAGCAAAATCAGGCTTCGAGATGGATTAAAGTCACCTCGTTCTCTTGACCAGTGAGATACCCCAGTTTCAAGCTCCAATCAATACACGCTTGACGATCTCCGGAAATGGCGGCATCGAGCAGCCCAAACCAATTATCGATGAACTCCTTGGAGTATTCGCGACTTGCTCCGAAATCAACTAGCTCGACTTGACGTGTGTGAGGGTTCCACAGGAAGTTGGTCCAGTTCGGATCCGTCTGCATTACTCGGAACACGAAAAGTTCTTGTAAGCAGAGGTCGATAATCCGCGTTGCAATCTGTCCAGTTCCAACGTCAGTTGATTACTGGATCTTTCCAGGGGAAGAGGATACTCGCATCGTCTCTGTCCGGTTGGGTTAACTCATGGACAGCAGCGGCACCGACGCTATGTCCATCCACGTGTTCCATGACCAATACAGACTTGGTGCTTCCATCCCACACCCAAGGAACCTTAAACCTCCCATCGCCCCCCAAGAACTCTAGAGACCCAAACTTCCTGAGGAAGGAAGCCTCTCGTTCATAATCACACTCGTCGTGCAACTCGGACTTCATGACCCGAATGGTCTTGTCGAGGAACAATCCCTTTGGTAACAAACTTCCAGCAGTCAAGAGCATCTTGACGTATCCGAGATCACTCTCGATGGAATCTGCGATGTTCGGGAATTGGATTTTCACGGCGACGGGTTCTGGTTTTCCCGTGGGAGATGCGTTGGCTGACAAGACAGCTTTATGGACCTGACCGATGGAGGCTGCGGCGAACGGGATGCGATCGAAGGACTCGAATTTATCCAGCCACGAAGGACCGAATGAAGCTTTCATCACTTGCTGATCCCGCGATAAGTAGAGATCTGGAATCCAACGTGATTGAATCCATACCTCCATCTGCCAATCTGGCATATAATGTGCACTATCTTGCACTCTCCGGAAGATCGCCTCAACCTCAGGTGGCAAAAGGTGGGTATCTGACGATGGACGGCGGTCAGCACTCTGTCGAAGAATAATCTCGTGCACCATACCTTGGATGCTCATAAATTGACCAAGCTTGAGAGCTGCACCCCTCATCTTCGTCAATTTAGCCACTAACCGCCTGACGTTCGATTCGGTCAACATCAACGAGCCACCGTTTTGCGACGATTCCTCGCTCGATACGGATCTACGGAGGACTTCCGAGGCCGCCCCGTACCCAAGAGAAGCTGCCAAACCTGTGACGATGTCAGGCCTTCCACGGGTGAGCTCCGCGTGGAAGCACCTACCGCCATAGTGAAACAATCGGCCGATCCTGGATGAAGGGATTTTAGATGACGTCAGTTGCCTGAGCTCGGAAGGCGGTATTGATCGAGGAGCGCCCGTTGACGGTAGTGAGACCTGGGACTCTCCCGGAAAATTTGAGGAGTTGTCGACACCAGAATCCGTTGCTAAGGAAACGTCTGACGAGGTTTTCTCCACAAGAAGAGGGGGATTGGGTTTCTGGGGTTCGGTGATGGGCTCATCAGCGCGGGGTTCTGGACGGGTTTCGAGGAACGGAGGAGCACGCGTAGTAAACTCAGGTGGAAGCTTGAATGATCGTTGAATGGTCTGTTCTGGTATTGGAGGTATGTCTGCAGAAGTGGATAAGTATTGAGAACTGTCACAAACATATTACACACACCTATATGCACGTCTCCCGTCTCATCCGACGCGTTCAAGGGAGCGTTCTCCACAAATGGACCCAGCCCTCCATCCTGCACTTCACTCGGATTCACCAGTTGTACCGTCCTCCGTTTCAGATTACTCTGAACAGCTGGAGACGCAGTACGAGGGTACACCTGGGATGCGCGTATCACAGCAGCATTTGAGAGGACATCGACTATCGAATGCGCGACGCAGAACCAGTTGTATATCGGTCCTGGCATGCAGAGGCCGGCTACCTAGGAGTCGCGGTAGAAGTCGAAGTCCGGAGTTCAGGTCGGTGATTCAAAGGTGTCGGAGTTGGCCGATCGCTCTTCCCCATCCCCTAGACCACCATACAGTCCCCCACCCCTTCCGACATGGCCGAACCTCAGTTGCGCAGATACGTCGTTCAGAGGTTGGGTGCGCATGGCCGTGGAAGTCGCTGTGGCTGACGGCACCCTAGTTCAGATGTTATATCGGATATGCGAGTCAACGTCAGGGAGGAGGGAAATGACAAGGTCGTGTGGTACAAGGTAGGGGTACAGATCATGCAGCCTCGTACGAGACCCACGCCCCCCCTAGGAACGGTTCCTGTCCGACGACGAGATCGTCGACCATGTAGTCGTGAGCGGTCAACCATCCCCTCCATTCCCACTCCCCAACTAATCACCAAGTGAACAATAGGACAACGCCTCCTCCCAAATCTGCTGGACAATCCACAAACCCAAACGAGGATGGTACATCCGAATCAAGGGCCCCTCGTTCCCCCCAGGAGTCTGCATACCCCTCACGCCAGTTCCAAAGACATCTCCGTACCACACCACTGCAGGATTAATCTTCAATTGTCGGACGGATGTGCCCCTGAATACGCCTTCAGTCGCTGGATCGACGAAATCGTCCATGGAATCCGATACAACCCTGACAGATCAAGTCTCGTCACCCACGGTTCATTCGTACCCGCCAACACCGACTGCAAGTTCTTCTGTACCGTCGTCCCCTATTCTACCCCCCTCCAAGTTGGACGGAAACGGGCGCATTGGTAGGAAGCGTCAGACACGGATATCTCCGTTCCTTTTGGCCCCTCATTCGCACACCCACGTTCCACAACCTGAACAACAGCCAACCTTCTTCGGTCGTGTGTTGTCCGCATTCAGAAACCATGCCCCGTCACACTCCTTATCGTTCACGCTATCGCCGATACTGCCGACTCCTCCCCGACCTCCTCCAACTCCAACTCCGCTCTTGACGTTCCATGACAGGACGCCAGTACTCACCGTCAGGTCCGTTACCGGGTTGCTGGAACTCGACGAAAGGGTAGAAAGTGATCTCGGTGTGGCCCAGAGTTTCTGGATTGCGATTTGTTTAACGTACTTGGATTTCTTGGAAGACAGAGAGGTACGCTCGACATAGCTGGGTTCATCGCCATGATATTCACCAGCCCCCAGAGTTATTTGGCAGCCGCATCGGATTAAGCCATACCTCTGGGTCACTTTCGCCGCGTTGGCGGGGTACGCGCGTCGTAATGAACCACCGACAACAGTTTGTTAGTTGGGTAGCAGCACGAGCATCTATTCATTATATTGTACGATGACGTGTATGGAAGAGTCGTTCAGAGGTCCTTTTTGGCCTCACGGTTCGAGTAGATCATGTCAGTGAACGGTCTATTTGGGAGGGTTACCAGTCAAACCAGAGGGCGAGACCCGGAAAAAAAAGAGACGCACCCTTCAAATCGTAAAGCAATCACATAGGCGACGTAGATGTACAAGGCTATCAGGAGCCCGGCAGGACTCTCATACCACAACGAAGCGCCAACGAAAGACATGGTGCTTCCGACATACATCGGGTCTCGAAGGACGTTGAACGGAAATCCTTCCACACGATGATCCATGAGGATCCCGAAATAATCACCGAGGAAGGTACCGGTGATTCCAAGCTGCCAGGTAGAGGTGATGACGAACAGCTGGCCGAGTCCAACGAGCACAGGGGGGACGATGACGTTTAGAGGTTCGGAGAGAATTTGGGCGTGTGGTTGGTCTGCGATTGCTTTGTGGAACCTAGTGAGGAGTGCGTTAGTGAAGTGAACACGAAGGGTTAGGTGTTGGAAGGATGGAAACCCCGTACAAGCTATCCCGCAGCATCCCAGCGAAGAAAATCGACGCGGCGAGGAAATAACACCCAATCTTCGCATTCCCACCGAAAATCTTCGTAATTGTCTTGTTTCTATACTCTAAAGATGGCCGTCGGAAGCGGAGAGTCAGCAAAACCCGGGAAGCAAGATGATCATCATCATCATCATCAGACGCGAAGATCACAGCGCAAAGATTCAAATACGAGCTCTCCCCAACTCCGCGAAACGAGGACGAAAACAAGAGGAGAAAGGAGCCTCACCATTGCGTGCGACGATGTTCCAAGCGGTGGGGTTGAACGCGATCGATGCTAACGAGAAATACAAAGAGGGTTTCGAGAGGTCGACGTGGTTCAACAAAGCGGACATGGTCGTGCGCGCGGTCAAGGGCCGGAGGAGGAAGAAAAGAGGGTGCTGACGTGGCGGCAGGAGATGTCGGTTTTCTCGTGTCCCTCGTGTAGGCCAGCAGGAGGCACACCGGGTAAAACAGGTGACGGAAGGGTTCAATCCAATCAAAAATTTTCGACCCGATGTCAGCGCTGGGAATCCTTGGCTGTCATGGCACACGACCCCCAGCCGAGAGGGTTCCGACCCACCATGTCAGACATTTGGCTTCCTCGAGACGTTGGGGAGAATGGATGACCGACCGAGTCATCGTACATCTATAGTATGAGTCCTACAAATCGCAGATTCCCGCGGCAGAAAGAATATTAAGGGTAAAAAAATCTACTGCAGTTGGCGCGGCGATATGTTAACAGCATCCCCACAGAACTTCCGTGTTGTGGAGATTGAGGTACACCAGACGGAAACCGGTGAACGTGGAGAAGTGGCGGGAAGGTCTCATTTTGGCTCACGTTGTCCTCCATTGCCCGGATCCACGATCGCCCTGATCAGTCGAGTCCCAACGCATTGAACATCGTCAAAAGCCAGGTGTCGAAAGTTGCAACGTTTAAAACCAGGAAGGTAGCAGGAAGAGAGACAATGCGGCTCCAAGTAACCAGAGGTCACTGAAGCCTATTCCTCCCCAGCCACCGCAGTCAGGGCTCAGTCACGCCAGTCGTCCTGCCCTTCAGCGCCTCAACAGCGCCACACGTGCATTTCGGCAGAACTTTTCCCATGGAATACAACCACACCTTGTTCACGTCCCCCCCCGTACATGCCAGGGTCCAACACCTGGCATCGGCCGGTTCATACATCAACTCGGGCGAGCTGACTGCGTGTCCCCACCCCTGCTTTTGGCTCATAGGGCTGTCAGTGACTGGTGACCGGTGAGCGTTCACGAACAACGAGTTGGGGCTGTATACGTATTCTACAGGAAACGGCCTATCGAAACTGCGGAAACAGCTGGAATACGCGTGGTTGTGTTCGTGGGCCCTGAAAATAATATAACCAGTAGCGCCTGCAAACGGCATGGCCCACGACCGAACCTCAGCAGAGTTGGTCCGCCTCGGGTCTAATGTGCTCTAGGCACTTTCGTCGTCTTTGACTTCCCACCGCGCTTGTTCCCTTTATCAATCCTCCTTTTTACCTTCGGTGTGTCCTTATCTTTCAACTCTCCGATTTTTCACTCGGTTTCTTTCACCTCATCGTTACTCCCATACTTCGCAGTTGTTTGCCATTTTAGAAGTGCAATGTAATTAAACTCACCTCTCAAATCTTCTGACCGCTGTTTTGTAATCCGCCGGGCGCCAAAGTCTTGCAAAACTAGCAAGCCATCCAAGGAGGTTGTCCTTGAGACCGTCACACAGGGAGGCTCCGTCCAAGCGTAACCCGCCAAAAGCCCGGACACCACTCCTGACGTCATCGAAACCAAGAGATCGAAGGTTATCAGGTCTCTTGACGACGCGTTCGGCCCTGTGCCCGACGTCTCTGTCTTAGGAAATCAATACTCCGAGGAGAATGACCTCGCCACTTGACTGACTGTCAAACCCAGTTCCCGTTTACAATGGATGTGAGAAATTTCGGCTCGGTAATTATTGGGGTTGCCCTGCACAACAGAGGCTATGGCATGTATCCGAACTGAGGGGAGAATTTAGGTAAAGGAAACGAGCTACAACTTCACGGGCTCTTCCCAATTGGCGTTCCTCATTCCACATCAACAACGATCATTTGCAGTGTGGGACATATGAAAGCAGCAAGGACAGCAGGTCGTTCCGGACCGTGGGGAAAACGATTTCAAATCTCCACAAATTAGAGTCGCTCAGCTAAAAGTTGATCGAACAAACAATGTGGCCTCTCCCTCTCGGTCGTGGGGATCAGAACTCAGACTGGGAACGCTTCACGTGAAGTGCGTGCTTTTACTTCGGGTTCCTCTCAACCTAACCCGAGCTGGATTCCTCGAAGCACGTTCCCTCGGGCTGTTCACTCAGGAAGAAGACGCACCCACGCACCCACCCAGTGTTCGATCCTGACCCCATTCCTGATGCTTGGTGATTCTATGCGTGCTTTGTGCACGCCTCTGCCTCGCTATCCCCGCTCACGGACTTGCCAACATCAGCTCTCATGGCGACTATCGACCACCCGAAAATACAACGATTCCAAAAGATCACGACATTCATTCACTCCCACAGCTCGCCCCCAAACACGTTTCTCATCGGGTTTTGCCTGCGGGAGGAGGGAGATGATGTGCCTCAGCCCGCTTCGGAGGGACATTGACCTCTGGGTTGAATGCTTCCCCTCGGGCGGCCGGCGCTATCTCAGAAGTGCCATCACCAGCCAGACGGGCAAGAGAAACATTAGGTAGTGTTGGGGGCAGTTGCTCAACACGATCGCGAATTGCCGGCTCCTCCCTCTCGGAGGGTTTGACGGTATCCCAAATTCGTCGATATACATGGACATAAGGACACCACGTTTCGTCGCAAATTGCTGCAATGCCTCCTTCCGGACAGATTCTGGGGTATTGGAACACTGGTCTAGTTTGAAGAGGTAGACCCTGCACCCTTAGTCCATGGTGTTCAGCGGCAGCGCCCTGCGGTAGCGATTGCACTTCATTTTGTACCTGTTCATCAGAAGGTTCGTCTCCCCCATTCCCGAGAGTTTTCATGTGACGAATTCATCGGGGTTTGGCCACACATCGTCTAGAGTATGTGGATAGAGCAGGAGTAGGGCAGTGAAGGGATGGGAATCATGAAACACAGCCTACAGAGTCCAACATCACCGCACGGGCGCTTAGTCATCGCCTTCCAACACCACCTCTCGCATTTTCCAATTGTCAAGAGGGCAATACACCGGGCATATGCCGTTTTGGTAGGTTTGCAGCGATCTGCCCCCAATACTAGCATCAGGGAGACCAGGAAGCTGAGTAAGTTGAATCCCTTCCGTGTCCCGGTGGTGGGGCTTGGGACCGACAACACGGAACGGGAGCCTCCCCTCACCCACACTCGAAGGAGCGTACCCCGGAGCCCTTCCGCACCTACAGTACCTCCTAAAGAGCATAACCACTTTGTGGAATCAATCATAGAAACGAAGGGAGAAGTCATCCACCTGGAAGCTGCCGTGAGGTACACCACCCACCCGTAAGGAGGGGAGGGGAAAAGTCGTTGAGTTCTTTCCTCGCTTTCGTTCCAGCCCACAATTAACGACCCCCTCGTGACAGGCCTGCGTTGCTCATGAAAATCAGATTTCCCCCGTCGTTTTATTAATACTATCGTCGCAAATAGGGAACCCTCTTTTTCTAAGTCTCCCCTGGGCCGCAGGTGAAGCTTTTGTACAATCACCAGAGTTCATGAATGTTCAACATTCAATCTTCAGGCCTCAGGTTCTTCCGGGTCCCATTAGCAGCGATAATCCGTAACGATGATTTGAATTTCTTGTGAATTTTGAAATGCCCCGTACTCGACTGTACGCTCCCGGAAAGCGGGAATGTAGAAGGTTACGAGTACCGCGAGTACGAAAGGTTATTCAAAGTACCATAATGTGAGGGACAACGTATACCGCGAAGGTGAAAGGCCATGTGTACCGAGAATGTGAACCTGCAGGCACTAGCTCCGTTAATTATAATTGATGAAACCCATGCTGTCGGAAAAGAAAACTTTAACTACGATGGTGTGGCACGCTTCCATCAAGCCTTAGCTCCATAAACGCGGGACACGGTTGGCGGAGGGTCGTGCTGGGGGCCTCGAGCGTTACATACATATAATAACTGTGAGACCAGACATTGCTCACCTTCCTCACCCTGGCCCACCAGAGCCACTCCTACGACAAGGATGAGCGCCTTGTTTCTCCGTCGCTCCCTCCGCTTCCTTTATCCTCCCTGGGAAAGGAGGGCAGAGACTCGGGGCGAGGCATCCACCACGCGCCCCCCCAACAATCCCTCCTTCCAATTTCCTCCAGGCCCGACCATATTCTCCAAAGCTATCCAGGACGAGTGCCAGAGTTATTATGACTTGGCCCAACGAACTCGAGGACACTTACCCCAGAATTGCACCTTGCTGGGGTCAGGTGATGTCCAGATCATAGATACGACCCCCTTTTCCTCAGGAGGTTTCTCCGATGTATGGAAAGGATCGTCGAAAGGTCGACTCGTCGTGGTGAAGTCTTTCCGCTGTTATTCTTCCCCGAAGGTTGATCCAGCAGAGATCGGCTACGTAAGCCTTAGCATCACCAGTCACCGGTCAGAGTGGTTAGGGCAATACTGATATCCCACTCACAGAGGTTCCTCAAGACAGCCTGGGTATCCAACCAACTCTCGCACCCGAACGTCGTCCCGTTCATTGGCGTGTATTCTACTCCCAGCCACCCGTTTGCTCTCCTCTATGAAATGATGGGAAACCTTGACCTCGGCCAATACCTGGCGGATCGTCCGGATGCCAGCAGGTTGAAACTTGTAAGCACGGTGTTCATCGTACCAGTTGCAGATTCTTGGCCGACGGCTCTTTTTTCTAGCTCATCGGGATCGCGCGTGCGTTGAAGCACATGCATAGTCTAAACATCACCCACGGCAACGTTAAGATGGTGCGCGTCCACCCCCTGTCGCAGACTGTCACAATGTGTTCACTCGCCTGAAGAGAAATGTACTGGTCGACGACGACGGTGTTGCTCGCCTGGGAGGTTTAGGATCCGTTTTTCCTCTCTCATTCCCCGCCAGTTGGTCCGATGTAGGGGCGGAGAAGTTGTTCTGTGGGACCGCCCCTGAGCTTATCAATCCGGGGGCGTTTGGACTCGTTCAAGCACGCACCACGAAGGCAACTGACATGTTTGCGTTTGGTCTACTTGCTTGGGAGGTAAGTCGAATTCTCGTGCGCCTTTCAATCTCGAAGTATTCATGCACTGGTATCGCCCCTAGGTCTTTGCCGGCATGCCACCGTTCTCTGGAATGATTGAAGCTTCAGTAATCTACTCAATCTTTAAGAACGACCGACCTTTGCGACCTCGTCATCATGGAGTCTCGGATCGCGTGTGGGCCATGATACAGAGGTGTTGGGTCAGGGATCCTTTGCAGAGGATGACTGCAGCGGAAGTCGTTGACCTCCTTGAGGTAGAGGCGGCGAGCCATACCTCCAACCGCAGTTTATAAACCTGTCACGCGCGAGCGCTGGTATTTGGACAGGTGACTCACCCCCGTGAGCCTTGACAGCTTCCGAGGGATATCTCAGCTCTCAGTATTCATTCCCGGCCGGTAGACGCATCCGCCCGGTGTTGATGATGGCAGGGACCGTCCTTTTTATCGCACTGGGTGCTAGTTTGTTTCCCACTTATTCAGATCCTCCACTACCTTATCATGTCCTCTCCATCTACCTACCTATATATACTCTGCGAGTCCTGTGATGTACCCAAGGTCCCTGATCAAGGAACATTCGGCGCGGCTGGTAAGGGTCAAGTCCGAATCTTCCGAGTCGATCAGTGGCGCTTCAGCGCTCAGCAACTAGCCGTTTACTGCCGTTTGCATATGAAAGTGAACAGCGGGTTTTCGTGTCTTCCTTCTGGCCAACTCGATATGGTAAACTTCGGAGGTAGTAGTCGGTAGGAGAGGTCACATCACGTATTCCGTTCCGCCCCTCTAGTGCTCGTCCGCGGTTTTAATGTATTGTCACAAAGCCTGAGTGATACATTAAGCGGTTTCACAACCTCTCGTATGGATGCACTGGCCATGGAAGAGAGCTTAGAAGCTGGTCACTCTTTCCTCCGGATCCTCGGGGAGCGGCCGCGTTGAGTGACAAGCGTCACAAACTTGCGGCGCCCTTCGGCACGAGCTACTAAATCGAGTATAGTGGAGATCGGCAAAAGAGAGGAAAAAATGTTGGTGTTCACTTTCATATGCAGACAGCAGTACCATTCGCAACACACATGCGACGGTGTGAGAAGTACGCAGAGCCGCCCAACGCACTCAGGCACAAGAGATCCGGTCGGCCATTTGGAGGCGCAGCAGCAGGCGTATATTTTCGCATATTGAAGTGGTACAGGATGTCCGGTGAACATCTCGGATGAAAAGTCTGTGAAGCCGACGGCCACGACGGCAGTGTCACATCGTTCCGCAGCGGCACAGCATTTTTAAATTCTCGATCGAGAGTCGGACTTTTCCTGAATTTCTCCTCTGTCACGGCGAGTCGACTCCAAACCATCTGCCCATGTCGACACCAACCCACGGCGCGGGGTTTCCAAGGGATCTTGCATCTTCATTATCAGGTATCCAATGAATTCTCGCGTCCCGTGCAACCCCTGTTCTATTATTCACCTGTTATCATAGGGGTCGAACGCTTCGCTAACACGATCTGGTACCGTTCCAAAGCCAAGCTCAAGGGCGCACTCGCGCGCAAGGGTTCATGCGTCCCCAGAGACTCGTCAATCACACGGGTTCCCTCCGGAGATTGTGGAAATGATCGTCGCCCACCTCAGATACATCCCAACTCTCAAAGCTTGCGCCGCAACCTGTTTCTCGTGGTACAACATCGCGACTCCACACCTCCACCATACTCTGACACTTCGAGACTGGTCTCCAGTTGCTTCGCACAAACATCTCAATCCCCTCGTGTCCTCACATAAACTACGTTGAACTTATCACAAACGGCGCGTACTAATTGTAAGTTTACGCGACTCGGCTCGATCCGAGTCGCTGGGTATAGATCTGTCTCACGTCCACTGGACCCATGTCGCCAGTGGTCAGCCAGGCTCGCTCCCGCTCGCCCGGATTTTCACTGGGCCTCAGCGCTCAGCAACAACTAAAGTACTAACCGCTTACCACTCGCAACACACATACGATGGAGTGAGAAGTACGCGGAGCCGGTCAACGCACTCGGGCGCAAGAGATCTGGTCGGCTATTTGGAGATGCGGCAGTGGGTATAGGTTTTGCGCGTATTGAAGTGGTACAGGATGTTCGGTGAACATCACTACAAAAAGATCGACGATACGTTGTATCAACTTGTCAGGCGGTTGCGGGGGTCAGGGTATAAACACAGGCTGGGGGTGGTGTTTCGCATCTGGAAGAAGAAAGTTCCAGATGATATCAAATATTGCACCTTTGTTCCAATGTCCAGTACTCAGTAGTTACGACTCCTGTGCGAAAGTTACGGGTCATATAAGTGGCTCGTTTTTCCCTTTCGTCTCCTCACATCTTTGTTGTTTCGTGAGTACGTATCTTATCTTATCTCCCTTCGTAACCTAGACTAACATATCTGTAGTTTTATCTCACACGATTATCGTCTAGTTCGAATAGATGATGGGGAGATGTGCCTCGGGGGGTTTTTACCAAGCTCAGAAGAGAGCAAGGTCGAGTGATGGTTGTGGAAAAGCTAAGCGAGAGGGACATTTATTGCCCCGAGGGGTGAGTATGTACTAATCGTTTAGTCGAAGACAAAATAGTCTATGTTCTTGATGCTTGTCCGGCACCAGGGAGATCCAGAGACTGGGTTACATGGGAAACGAAAGCCCTCGTGGTGTCTTGCTCCCTTAACTTCTGTAGGAACGCCTCGTGACCGGTGATCTTAGGGGGGCAGACCGGTGACCCGAATACCCGCGACTCAGGCTTCCAAGAAGTTGATAGCCTCGGCGAAGGGAGGAACGATCGGAACAAAGTGTCTTTGCGACACGGGAGGCGATCCGGCACATGTTCCTCTTCTGAGGATACACCACCTCCTCGCGTTTCGTACGCCCCTCCGCCGTTTCTGTTTCCACCCCCACTTTCCTTGAAGGTGTCCGTTCAACCGCGGATATCTTAGAACTCTCGCTGGCTGGAGCCGGCAAGACTGCAGAGAGGTGGTTTCCGAGTCAGCTTCGTGGGTCCCACCCGCCCACGCAGCTGCTCTCACACCTGGATTTCACTTCCATCGACCTAAAAGCCGTTCAGGCTTTCGCCCAGTACGTATGCCCTTCGCGACATAGGCTCGTCTATACAAATACTCATATTCTCAGGCACTGCTCTCGTTGCTTGATAGCTACGGATACCCGCGAGTGACCGCAAAGATATCGGATGCCGCGCCTCTCCCGGAGTCGCAAATTCTCCCCACCCCACCACTCTTTC
>Ga0307513_10003491_pt1 | contig 21276 bp, 17 predicted proteins | sample 15_EM_MG_FD_202174 | JGI IMG/M metagenome (GOLD analysis project Ga0307513, IMG submission 202174) | Populus trichocarpa ectomycorrhiza microbial communities from riparian zone in the Pacific Northwest, United States - 15_EM | ecosystem: Host-associated > Plants > Roots > Unclassified | place... | reverse complement strand
GGTTAGTAGAACCGGTTGTTGGCTCTTGGCGGTCATGTATCTCTATATATACCTTCGGTCATAGATAGGAAATACACCAAGTCATTCTTCCACCACCACCACGTTCCTACAGGTTATGAGCCTCTGCAATTCCAATCGACAGCACAATTGAAAAAGCGCATCTGGTAGAGGGTTGTCAACACCGCTCGGATTTTCCAGATCCTTTTTTCCCCTCCACGTCTGTTTGTTATTTTTCCATTTTAATCGCTTTCCAACCGTGAAAAGGTTTTTCTCTAGGCTGCCTTATCATCCTCATCGTCATCGTCATCATCGTCGTCATGTCACAGATACTCGATACGCAGCAGCATGTACGTCTGGTTTTTCCGCTACTAGGGGACAACAATTTTGGCCCGTGGCGTCAGCGGATGTCAGATCAGTTAAAGGAAACAGACCAGTGGTGGATCGTCTCTGGGCACGAGAGAGCCCCGCAGAGCGATAGTGAGGAGCCTAGTAATGTTCAGGCTTATGATAAATGGCTTGCCAAATGCTTTCGGATAACGGCGAAAATTCGAAATGCGATGGAACCTCACCTATGCGCGCAGTACGCATCGGAGGCTTACGACAAGGATCCGAAAGCCCTTTGGGATAAACTCGCCAAAGGCGATCGGGAAGCTCTTGGTTTGGAGCTGTATTACTTTCGCCGCTCTCTCTTCGACTGTACATTGGAGGCACACGGGACGGTGGCCCAGTATCTTCACGAAATTGATCGGATAATCGAGTGCCTGCCGGAAGCGGAAGAGATTATCAAACCATGTGAGAAGACGTTTTACCTGCTCAATGGGCTGCCTGCTACATGGCGCAAGTGGCGCGATCTCCAGGCGACAATGATCAAACCTGACCAACCCGACCAGCTTGTTGCCGCGATCAAGGCCCATGAGGCAAGCCTCAACTCCGATCAGGGAATAGCTGGTGATACTGTACTCAGTGTTGAAGGCAAGAGGTATGCCGGCCGTGCAGGTGGGAAGTGCAATAGAAGACCTGAGTAGGCCCGACCTGAGAGATGAAATAGGAGCAGTACGGACGAGACCTTAACCTGCTATTACTGTCAGAAGAAAGGACATCGACGTAGCGAGTGCAGAAAACTGAAATCGGATCATGAGAAGGGCATACAGGTGGATCGTTCGAATTCACCAATGCCGGCTGTGGCGTCTGCGACAGACATGTTAAGCCGTTCGATTTTTATAGTGTTTTCATCAGCGTCAGCATCTACGGGTCAGGGACAATGGCTTCTTGATAGCGGATGCAGCACCCACGTCACCGGAATGAAAGAACACTTTTCCTCATACGTTGCAGTCGCGACAGGCGAGCGGAAAATACGTGTCGCAATCAACGTCGAGATAGACGCTCTTGGGGAAGGCGAAGTAACACTGGCAGTGTGGGATGAAAAGGGAAGGAGAGAAAGAAACCTTGTGATTCCTGGGGTGTTACATGTCCCCGAGAGTGAGAGGAACAATTTGCTTTCGGTTTCCCAGCTGTGTAACTCGGGATACTACGTCGACTTTCATCGGACTGGGGGAGCGTCGTTTGGGCACGATGATGGGCTGAGAGTTACACTGAGAGAAGTCAATGGGCTCTACATCTTACAGACACGGTCAGCACAAGGAAGTGTGAGAGCACTGGCAGCCCATAGTGGTGAAGAAGATGAAGAGAAAGCAGCGAGCAAGGAAGCAGCTTTATGGCATTTTCGTCTGGCGCATTTGGGAGCGGATGCAGTACGCAGACTATCTATGAAAGATAACGCAATACCGAGGCTACCAGTTGTGCCGCGTTGCGTTTGCACGGGGTGCATATATGGAAAGATGGTACGCAAGCCGTGTCCGTCCCTGCCTGTCAGTTCAAAGGCTACCCAACCATTGGAAATAATCTATAGCCACATTACCGGACCAGTTACTCCTAAGTCGCTAGGGGGAGCACTTTATTTGTTGATGTTTACAGATGATTTCACAGGATTCAAGATCGGATACTTGATCAAGCGCAAATCAGAAGCCCTTACATGTTTTATGGACTACAAGGCACTTGCAGAGAAACATCATGGAAAGCCAGTACGCAAGCTACGTACTGATGGGGGAGGCAAGTATACCTCCAATGAGTTCAGCCATCTCCTCAAGCAAGAAGGCATCGAAGGTCAACGAACCACGCCGTATACGCCACAGTCAAATGGAACGAGCGAATGAGCGAACAGAACGATAATCGGAACGACACGGGCTCTCTTGCATGCTGTTAACGCACTTAAGGAATATTGGGGTGAAGCTGGAATGACGGCCATTTACGTTCACAATCAGTTACCTACTAAGGCAATAGCGGCTGGAGAAACACCATATGAATGGTGGTTTGGGAGGAAACCGTGATATAGGAACTTATGTGTTTGGGGATGCCTGGCATACTTTCAGATCCCAAAGGAGACACCCAAAAAGTTGGATAAGGCGGCCCGAAATGCAGGTTCGTGGGCTACACGAGCACGGCACAGCAGTACAGGCTCTACGATCCGGTTGAATGCAGATTTCTTCTATGACGAGATGTCGTCTTCGAGGAATCCACATCATATTATCCGTTAACAGGCTTCGATAATAGTCCGGCACAACCTTACTATGCACCAGCAACCCTGCCGTGGGAAGAACAGTTGGCCTGGAATGATGAGTTTGACGAGCCGGGTAGTGGTGATTAAGCCTCAGCAAGAGTTGAGAAAGAAATCTTGCCTGAGGAGGATGACGAGGAAGTGGAAGAAGAAGCCGTTGACTGGGGAGAAGCTGAAGAAGTAGTAGCACCCTTTCGGCTACGCAAAGTACAGATGGAGCCGGCGTCTGGTGGAGAACCCTCAAGTGGTGATGTGGTATCACGACCGGTAGCAAAGGATGGAAACAGAGAACCATATATGCTTAGCGGGTTACGCGTGAAGGGGAAGAGTAAGTTCTGGGATGCAGAACCAGGGGAGCTACCTGAAGTACAGCAAGGAGGACGTACGCGCGGTCAGCAAGGAAATGCTGGTAGTTCCACTCACGCCATGATATCTACGGTATATATGGTTGAAGCGGGTCCGGTTGACTACAAGGCCACTATGGAGATAGCCGAAGCCGCGCAATGGCAAGAGGCTGTGGACTCCGAGTGTGCCTCTGTTGTGAAGAACAAGGTTCTAACGTTTGTCGATTCGATTCCTACCGGAAAGAGAGTCATTTCCACAAAGTTGATACTGCAACGGAATCTCGGATCTGGGGGAGAAACAATAAGGTACAAGGTGCGACTTGTGGTACAGGGTTTTCGGCAAGTTGGAGGTTAAGATTTCGCCGCAACGTTTGCTCCAGTAGCAAGTCTATCAAGCGTGCGTATTGTGTTGGCAATAGCAGGTACGCGCGGGTATGGAGTCCATCAGATGGATGTGGTAACGGCCGTTCTTGGGAGTAAGCTGGATGAAGAGATCTACGTTCATCTACCGCTTGGAGTCTGTTAGGTGGTAGCTTCGGCGTGAGGTATTCCGACAGGGAGGACCTTACTCGTGATTATATCGGAGAACTCGTTAAGATGACACGCGTGATGTAGGCTAGATATAATGGTTCACTTCGATCTAGATCGTCGGAGTATTGGTAACGATATAAAAGTGTAGATAACTTATTATATTAATAAGATCTCTTCTCCGTGCTTGTTGTGTCTAATAACAGCGAAGATGCTTCAATATTTATATTCCGCGTCTGAGCAATCGCGGTTTACATGCTAACTCTATACTAACTAAGTACCTTGCCCGCAACTCTACTGACTTCACCTGAGTGCGAACACTCGTAGACCCTGAAAACTCTCTACCCCACTTTTGGCTCCCATGGTCAACTTATCAGTCTGCGCGTAGGTTATCCCTGATGGTGTGGAGACTACATCAGGTGTCAGCTCATCGGTTTATCAGTTGTCAACAATAATTATGAATTATCTTGCCCCCGTGCTGATCGAGGGTAGTCTAACTCGCTGGACCGAAGATTGCCATTCTTGGTTGGTTGGTTCCGTCAAGAATTCGACACGCGACTGCATGTCGTATTCTGGTCTTCCGTCATTACACAACTTGTCCTCAGGATCATACCTATGGGCTTCATCCCACGGACTCCATCTTTTACCAACTTGTCCTCGGTGGATGCACCCGATCCACTTACTGGGCATAGTTGCCTCCTTCATACTCTACACGCCTTTGTAGGTACGAGGGGACTAACCTTCGTGCAAAGCGTCCTGTTACCTTCATCCCACTATTCCGACTGTCTGTCTTCAACTCTCGGTAACCTTATGCGCCGTAGCACGATTCCCCCGCTTCCACTTGCCTAAGGTGCCCGAAGGTCTCCCCTGATATACCCTGCGAACAGGATCCGGTTGGAGGGGCGGCCGCGACGTATACGGTGTTATATCATGTGTTCCATTGATAGTGGTCTTCCGTGTTGGGACGCACCTACCGAGGCGGCCAGTGATGACGCGCCGTCCCAAAGCCGGGGCTGGAGGGTGGTGTTATCTTTTTCCTTTGAAGTTCGTGTGCATCAAGGTAGGGTAACTTTGCCCTGTAAATCCTTACGGGGAGTCCGTGGGCCTAACACGAGCTCCCCTCTTCGAAGTGTTCGTCCCGAATACTCTTTGTCTATTATACAATTCATCTTCCATCTCCAGCTCCACATAGTAGGGGTAAAAACCACCAGCGTTTACTTGTGCAGTGATGGAAAACCTTTCTTATGTTACTCGACCTCTTTCTGGCCCGGCATCTCCGGGTTTCCTCTATGAAACCTTTCCACTTCTTCCTGCGCGTTCTTCATACCTTCTGGTGGCGCCCAAGTATTCTCTTCCTCCGCGCAGCCTTTCCATTTCATAAAATAGCGAAGCTCTTTCATCTGTTTATTCCTTCCAAGAACCTTTCGCGTGTAGGAAATGATCTCACTCTTGATGATCCTTTCTACCTCCCATTCTAAATCTCCCTCGGTGTTTGCGGGATCTTGTCGGGGTTATTCGCGATTCGGTTGGTTCGAGGCTCGATAGGGTTTCAACAGGGAAACTTGAACCAGGGTATGAATCTTCCACCGTGGCGATGTTTCTAACTTGGATGCCAGACTTCCTTTCATCTCCAGGATTTTAAACGGGCCATATGGTTTCGGACTCAGCTTCTCTTCGACCGTTGTTTGGTCTGTAAGTTCTTCGAATTCAACATTACCAAGTCGCCAACTCGGAGCCTGGCTTGTTCTGTTGCTTTGCGGTGGTAATATTTCTTCATCGATTCCGGCGTGTTCTCTGAAGTTCACCTCGCTTGCTGATGTATGTCCTGTATCCAGTGGGCATACATTGTCGCCACAGGGTTATGAGTTTCTCTTTCTTTCATGCATTCAGTGTCTGTATGAAAGCCGTAGTTGGCGAAGAATGGGGTCACCTTGCGTGCGTTGGTTGCCGAGTTATTGTAGGCATGTTCGGCTAACGGCAGTAGTTGATACCAGTCGTCCTGATCGTAATTGACGAATGTTCGTAAATAACCTTCCAGCACTTGGTTGGTTCTTCCCGTCTGTCCGTCAGTTTGCGGGTGGTACGCGGTCGACATGGGTCGTTTAACTGCTAGCATTTTCCACAAGGATTGCCAGAATTCGCCAGAAAACTTTGCGTCCATGTCCGATATGAGCTCGGTTAGCAATCTGTGAAGTTTCCAGACTTGCCGAAGGAAGGTGTCGGCAACGTCTTTTGCCGTCCCTTTTTCATCGAGGCCGATGAAGTGGGCCATTTTCGTGAACCGGTCTACTTCTACTACGATCTGGGTCTTACCCTGCCTTTCCGGTAGTTGGGTGATGAAGTCCGTCGATATGGAGGACCAGGCGGCATCAGGTACTTCTAAGGGTTGAAGTAATCCGTACTTGGCATGCCGTGGGGATTTACGGTGTTGACATTCGTCACCGCATCGTACATAGTCTCTGATCCAATCTGGGAGCCCTTTCCAGCAGAAATCCCTTGTTACTATTTCAATCGTTTTTTCCTGTCTGAAGTCCCCTGCTACTAGTGAGTCGTGACAGCCTTGGCATATCTCAGTCTCAAGTGCTTCGTTTTCTGGAATGTATAACCGATTTTTGTAGTATAGTAACCCGTCCTTTTCTATCCATTCGCCCAGCATTTCTTTCCCACTTTCTCTTAACCTAACCAGTTCACGGCCTTGGTCCTGCCACTTCTCAGCCTGCTTGCCAGCCACTCTAATTTTGTCCAGAAATAAAGCGTTAATTGTTCGCGTCAGGGCTGCATTGACATGAGTTCTTGATAACATTTCTCATTCTTTTATTAACCGAGGGTGATAGCCGATATCAGCTGCGCTAAAGAATTCGTGTTTGCTTGTGTCCGGGTGAAGGAAACATATTGTAATTTCTTCTTCTTTAGCCGTGATGGATCGCTTAGGGTTCATATCACTTGATCCGAAGCCCATGTTTCCTCGCTCGGTTATTCCCAGATCGTCTACCTTTATGGCGTCGGCGTTGGCAACTTTCTCAACTATGAGTTGCGCTATCCGATCTCCTGCCTTAAATACGCAGTCCACTTTGCCATGATTTCGAAGTATGACCTTGTCTTCTCCGGTGTAATCCGCATCTATTACGCCACTGCCCACTGCTATTCCCATCTTGCTAGCCATACCACTACTTGTGGCTAGCCTTCCGTATGTTCCTTCCGGCAATCCTATCGCAATACCCGTCTTCACGATTCCCTGTCCTTTTGCTGGTACGAGGGTGTCTGTCAGGGCGTAGATGTCATGACCGGCCGCAAACCGTGATCCTTTCTTAGGGATTATAGCCTGGTCTGAGAGCTTCATAATTCTGAGATTGCCAGACCCCCGTGTTTCTGGGATGAGAGGTGTTTCCACACTTCGTCCTTGATGAATTACGGAAATTTGAAAATGTTTAGACTTCAGAAGTGACAGTTCACAGTGATGAGCTCCCTCCTCAGGACGGTACTCCGGCCGTCTGCTTAACGCGTCGGGCTTCCCGCCTCGGCTTCCCCGACGGTAGCCTATTTTGAAGTTACAGTTGGTCAACTCCTGTGCCCATCGAATTTGCTGTTGGTTCCAGACTTTTTTGGTCAAGAAGGACTGTAGGTTTTGGTGGTCTGAGTATACCGTTATGGGCTCTTCTTCGCCCGAAAGGTATCTTTTCCATTCCTTGAACGCTTCCATTATTGCGAGTAATTCCTTGTCATCTATCTCGTAATTTCTTTCCGCGCTGTTCAACTTTCCAGAATGAAAAGCCACTGGGTGAAGCCGTCTGCCCAGGTACTGAGATAGTACTCCTCCAAGCGCAAAGTCCCTTGCCTCTGTCTCGACCACCGTTCTTCTTCCCAGGTAGAAGTGCGATAATATTGGTGCCGTTGTAAACCTCTTTTTCAACTCCTCAAACGCCTCTTCCTGCTCTCTTCCCCAGTGAAAATCCTTTGAGTTTCCTTTCAACATCTCGGTTATTGGCTTGCATACCTTTGAGAAATCTTTGATGAATCGTTGATAAAAGTTTGCAAATCCAATGAAAATTTGTACTTCTTTAACCGATCTTGGGTGAGCTCAATTTTAAACGCTTTTCACTTTTCTATCACTCATGGTGACTCCGCTTGTCTTGACAATGTATCATAAGAATTCGACATCATCTTGGTGGAACACTGACATCTTCAATGAGACTGCCAAGTCGTGCTGTTCGAGTCGGTCAAAGACTTTTTGGACTAGTTTGATGTGATCGTCCATATTATCGGAGTATATAAGGATATCGTCTAGATAAACGACTACTCCGTGGTCCTAGAACTCCCTTAGAATTGTGTTCATCATTGTTGGAAACGTTGCGGGAGCGTTAACAAGCCCGAAAGGCATGACCTTGTATTCGTACTGTCCGTATCGTGTACGAAAGGCTGTTTTGTGTTCCTCACCCTTTCTCCTTTGAATAAGATGATATCCATCTTTTAGGTCAACCTTCGTAAACATCTTTGCTCGAGCAACGTGGTCTCAGAGTTGATCCATCAGCGGTAGGGGGTATTTATTCTGGATTGTCAATTTGTTGAGGTTCCTGTAGTCTACGCATAGCCGCAGACTTCTATCTGGTTTTGGAACGAGAGGATTGGAGCGCCGTAAGGGGATTCACTATCGGCAATGTTTCCTTCTGCCATCATTTTCTTAAGGTACTTATCCAGCTCGTTCAACAGGTGTGCCGACATTGGGTAAATTGGACGCCATGGGGGTTCGGCCCCTTCCTTAAGGTTGCTTGCATGGTCGAAGCTTCTTTGAGGTGCCAGCATGTTAGCTTTTTTCTCTTCAATAAGCTCCTTATACAGCCAATAGGGTTTCGGCAGCGTTTCCAACTGTACGCCTCCCTCTTCCTCTTGTTCTATCCTTCCTACGTACTGGGCTTCCTCATCGTACACCACAGTTTCATCCCACTCAAACAAGTCCGCCACCGCCTCATCTTCTATATAGGTGTGGCACTTGGCTTCCTCAAAAACCCATTGACTTGGGTTCCCAATATCTTTTAGGGGGTGTTCATCATGCCACCACCCAAAGCGTATGATTAGATCATAGCTTCCTGCGTCCACTATTTCGCAGGATATTATACTGGGGTGACCCTTCGCACCGATTTCCAATAGCATAGGATGGGTATAGAATAATCGTCCAGTTGGCGCGGTTTCGCCATCAAAGGTTGTGATTTTTAAAGGTTTCTCCCTAGCTTCGGTCGGGATCTCTAACCGTGGTGCTGTTTTTTGGTTCATGAGAAAGATGTTTGAACCAGAATCCAAGAGGACGTTTATCGTGTGTTTTCGTCCTTTGATTTCAATAAATGGCTTCCCCTCAGGGCAGGCGTAATGCTTTGGTTTTTTAATGGGTCTAGAGCTTTCGCTCGATTCATGATGAAATCTTTTAATCGTCGCGGTTACAAGAAGCATGGGGGTTTGTTACTGCGCCTGTGCAGTTTCGGCTCTTAAACCCTCCTCAGAAAGGGTTATACAATAAGTGTCTAATATTTTGATATCGGGCAGCCCACTACTAGCGGTCTTTATCTCCAGCTGAGGAGTTCCCATATCAGAGGAGTGGTGGTTCACGACTTGGATGCGCAGTCCTTTATCGTCGACTTATCCCTCATATGAGACTGTCCCCTGCGACGAGTCCACCGTACCACCGCCTTCCAGTTTGGTTTCATTCCAGAGACCCCCTCGGACACCATTCGTCGGGCATGAACCTTGTGCCCAATAGAGGCGCCCCCAGCTTCTATTTGCCCGGCTGGTTTACCCGGAGAGAAAGTCTGGTTGCCCTCGATTTCGACCCTCCTTCGCATGTCGTGCAAGTCAAGTTCCGTTCCGACGAATTGTAATCTTCTTTTTCCCTTTTAGTCTCGTCGACGGCTTTCTTCACTTGTAATTTTTTATGGCTCCCGTGGGGATCACGGACTACCCATTTTTGGACGTAAAATGTCAACCGCTATCCTTTGTCCTTTTAGCCTTCGGGTGGGATATCGTCACCGACTACGCTGCAGGTCTTTCGATTTGAGGCGGCAACCTCACGAACCGATCACCGTTGTTGTTGGTACCTGGATGACTTTTTATAAAATGTCGTAAACTCCAAAAGCCCACGCTGGGGGCCTTTGCACCGCTCGTCGTGAGCTTTCTCCCTGGCCATCAACGGTCACAGTGGCTCCCTGGGGGCGTCGTTTTGGCGCGCATGCGGACTGTGGTTTGGGCTTCGATTGCCCTCAATATACTACCGATACTTGAATCGGTTTTCAACAGTAGTTCCAAGCGTGATTTTTCATTCCGCATCGCAGGCATTGGTTGTCGGATTTCCGTTTGTCGACAACTTTCTGATCGACACCCTGGTGGGCTTCTGCCCATACCTTGTATCTTATCTCCCCCGCCGGTGCCACCGACCCTTCTGTCTTCACCTTTCTTTCCCCAACCTTTTGCTTCTGGTAGTCCGCCTTTTCCTTAGCCGTGTATTGTTTTTTTACACGCTTTGCAGGTACCGTTGGCTTTCAATCCTTGAATTTTGTTTTCTCGCCTCGTGTCGGGCCGGAGGGACAGCCGCCTTGAAGATCCTTAGGTTCTTTGATATCTTCTTCTACTTGGGTTACGGTCCTGACGGCTTCCAACCATTCCCCATCGTCGACATATTCTCTGTGTGAGAGTGGTCGTAATGCTTCCAGCGGGAGTTCGTCTTCAATCATTTTCCTCCAGGCGATCCCGGTGACTCTTGCATGGATATTTAAATTTTCCATCTCCATCAAGAATTTGGCCACATCACCGCGATATTTGACTGATCTCATTCCTCGTAGGGATTTTTCCACTTCATGGGTGGGTCAGAAGGGTCGCAGGGCTTGTTCTGCAAAGACGTGCCAGAATTCGTATCCTTCTTGTCTCGTATAACCTATTTCTCTGGTCATTTGTTGTGGGTAGGTTAAAGCAAACAGTGCAACTTCTGTCCCTTCCATTCGGCTTATCGCGAATAGGATTCTTTGTGCCTCGTTCTCCCACTGCCAACTGTTTCGACCCAAATAATCCGTGCATGTCAGTAGCCACATGCGTATATCGTGGTGTTTCTCCTTTCTAAACATTGCAGGGGGTTCCGCTGGGACTCTTGTTCTTTGTCCCAACGCGTTGGCCACGACCTGTGAGAACAAGTTGAACAGTTCGTCGTTTTCGGCGTCATAGTCATCTTCTTGTGGCTGGGGTGCGGGTCGCTCGTCCCATCTTCCTTTCCTACTCTCATCTGGTTTCCTTCCAGATCCTTCCTCGTCATCATCGGGGTTACCAACCCCGCCGCCGCCTGGAGCTCCTGCCGCTCTGTGTCCTGGTGGTGGTGGTGGTCTGCCTCCACCCGCCCCTGAAGCCTCTGGTGTCGGATCTGACACCTTCCTGTTTCCCTTGACATACCCCATCAATTGTTCCACCAGAGCCTTAAGCACCGCGATCTCACCATGTTGGGCTTCTCGAGACTCCTGGTGTTGTCGTTGCTCATCTCTCACAAGATTAATACTTATCTCGTGATTTGCCAGCTCCCGTTTGTGTTGCTGGGACTTCGTCTATCGAGATAGTCCTCAATGGTCTTGGTTCGAAAGGTTTTTTGAGTTTGGGAGTATGAGTGTCTCTGCCAAACATTCGTCTCGGTAACGATGAGAGGTATCAATATACAGTTAGGTGGTAGCTTCGGCGTGAGGTATTCCGACAGCTAGGACCTTACTCGTGATTATCTCGGACAACTCGTTAAGAAGACACAAGTAATGTAGGCTAGATATAATGGTTCACTTCGATCTAGATCGTCGAAGTATTGGTAAAGATATAAAAGTGTAGATAACTTATTATATTGATAAGATCTCTTCTCTGTGCTTGTTGTGTCTAATAGGAACGAAGATGCCTCAATATTTATATTCCGCGTCTGAGCAATCGCGGTATACATGCTAACTCTATACTGACTAAGTACCTTACCCGCAACTCTGCCAACTTCACCTGAGTGCGAACACTTGGAGAACCTGAAAACTCTCTACGACACTTTTTGCTCCCATGGACAACTTATCGGTCTGCGCTTCTGTTATCCCTGATGGTGTGGAGATCACGTCAGGTGTCAGCTCATCCGTTTATCCGTTGACAACAATGGTTATGAATTATCTTGCCCCCGTGCTCATCGAGGGTAGTGTAACTCGCTGGACCAAAGATGGCCATTCTTCGTTGGTTGATTCCATCGGGAATTCGACACGCGACTGCATGTCGTATTCTGGTCTTCCGGCATTACACGACTTGTCCTCCGGATCGTACCTATGGGCTTCTTCCCACAAACTCCATCTTTTACCAACTTGTCCTCTGTGGATGCACCCGATCCACTTACTGGGAATAGTTGCCTCCTTCATACTCTCCACGCCTTTGTAGGTACGAGGGGTCTAACCTTCGTGCAAAACGCCCTCTTACTCCCATCCCATTATTCCGACTGTCTGTCTTCAAGTGTCTGTAACCTTATGCGCCGTCGCCCGCTTTACCTGCTTCCACTTGCCTAAGGTGCCCGAAGGTCTCCCCTCATATATCCTGCGAACAGGATCCCGTTGGACGGACGGCCGTGAAGTATACGGTGTTATAAGATGTGTTCCATTGATAGTGGTCTTTCGTGTTGGGACCCAACTAGGGAGGCGGCCAGTGATGACGCGCCGTCCGAACGCCGGGGCTGGAGGGGGGTGATATCTTTTTCCTTCGAAGTTCGTGTGCATCAAGGTAGGGTAACTTTGCCCTGTAAATCCTTACAGTGAGTCCGTGCGCCTAACAGAGTCCTGGGAGGACCGAGAATGCCACGACTCAATCGCAGTCTATATAGCCTCAAGCAATTGCCCCGGTGCTGGTATACCACCATCGATGAGTTTCTTGTCTCCCATCTTGGATCTCGACGGGGGAGGTTTGACTGCTGCATCTACACGCACATGAACGGCACAATCCTTGCTCTTTACGTTGACGACATGCTCTTAGCAGGTAGGCAGCCGATCGTATCAGATTTGCAGAAAAAGCTTAAGGCGAGATTCGACATTGTTGATCTGTGTTTGGTACAGCATTTTCTTGGTATGGTGGTGTCATGCGATGTGTGCATGCAGAAGGTCTATATCACACAGGAAGGCTACATCGGGCGAGTCATGGAAAGGTTTGGCATGAGTGATTGCAAACAGGTGGCTACACCAATCCATAAGGACAAGCCACATGAGAGAGAGGAGGACGAAGAAGCCTGCGATAAGACGCTCTACCAGCAGTTAATTGGGAGTCTCGGGTCGATAGCGATTCGCACTAGGCCCGATATTTGGTTTGCCGTCTCCTATCTTGGGCGTTTTGGGGTAAATCCTTCTCTGCAGCATTGGGTATGCGCAAAGCGAGTTCTACGCTATCTGGCGGGAACGAGGTATCTACAGCTTAATCTGGGGGAAAATAGACCTTTACACATGCCACTGAATGGTTTTGTCGATGCTGACTTCGCCGGAGATACCGGTACATTGAAATTGACAACTGGATACATCTTGCTTATAGGATCCGCAGTTATTCAATGGTATTCAAACAGACAGTCTATTACGGCGACCAGGACAGCAGACGCAGAGTTTATTGCATGCCCAACGGCCATTCAGGAACTCATCTGGTTCCGTGATCTTGTATCAGAAATCACTACATCTAGGTTGGAATTGAGCACACTCTACAACGACAACCAAGCATCTTTGTCTACGTTTACGGATACGGTATACAAACCTCACTCCAAGCATGTTGGTGATCGCGTTTGTCAGATTCGGGAGATTATTGAGGATAGGAAAGAGGTTGTCATAGATTACTGTAGCACAGAGAGGATGGTAGCGGATGGGCTGACCAAGCCTTTGGCGGGAGTTAAACATGTCGTCTTTGTTAAAATGTGGGGTTTGTCTTGATCCCGATGTGATTTTATGTGTTTTTACGGGCAATGTTTGAAAATTTCTTTTTTTTAGTCATAGCATAGTGTTTAGCGGCTTCATGGGATAGCGCCCGTAAGGGGAGTGTTAGATATTAGGGTAGCAGTAGGTACGGGTAGCTATCCTCATATGTGTTGGGGTTGAGCAGTAGGGTTAGTAGAACCGGTTGTTGGCTCTTGGCGGTCATGTATTTCTATATATACCTTCGGTCATACATAGGAAATACACCAAGTCATTCTTCCACCACCACCAGGTTCCTACAGCTTTCAGGGTTAACGGTTAGGCGCACTAACTCCCCGAAAGGATTTACAAGGCAGAGTTACCCTTCCTGGCCAGGCACGAACTTTGAAGGAAAAAGATAACTCCCCTCTGAAGCCCTGGCCTTGGGACGGCGTGTCATCACAGGGCGCCTGGGTACTTGCGTCCCAACACCAGAGACCACTATTAATGGAACACCACTGATAACACCATATACGTCGTGGCCGTCCGTCCAACCGGATCCTGTTCGCAGCTTATATGTGGGGAGACCTTCGGGCACCTTATGCAGGTAGATGCAGGTGAATCAGGCGACGGCGCATAAGGTGACAGACGCTTAGTGACACACTGTCAGCAGAGTGGGGCAAAGGTAACGGCACGTTTTGCACGAAGGTTAGTCCCCTCGTACCTACAAAGACGTCTAGAGTATGAAGGAGGTAACTATGCCCAGTAAGTGGATCGGGCGCATGCACAAAGGACAGGTTGGTAAAAGATGGAGCCCGAGGGAAAAAACCCATAGGTACGATCCCGAGGACAAGTGGTGTCATGGCGGAAGACCAGAATATCACATGGAGGTGCATGTCTAATTCTCGACGGGACCAACCAAAGAAGATTGGCTATCTTCTGTCCAGCGAGTTAGACTACCATTGGTGAGCACCGGGGCAAGATAATTTGTAACCATCGTTGTCAACGGATAAACGGATGAGCTGACACCTGACGTGGTTTCCAAACCATCAGGAATAACAGAAGCGCAGACCGATAAGTTCGCCATGCGAGCAACACGTGTGGTAGAGAGTTTTCAGGGTCTACAAGTGTTCGCACTCAGGTGAGGTTGGCAGAATTGCGGACAAGATACTTAGCTAGTATAGAGTTAGCATGTATACCGCGACGGCTCAGACCGGAATATAAATATCGAAGTATCATCGCTGCGACTAGAGACAACCAGCACGGAGAAGGGCTCTTATCAATATAATAAGTTTCTATATTTTATCGTTACCTATACTTCGACTATCTATACCAAAGTACCCCATATATCTGGCCTACATTACTCGTATCTTCTTAATGAGATCTCTGATATAATAACGACTCAGGTCCTAGCTGTGGGAATACCTCACGCCGAAGCTACCACCTCATAGTATATTGATAGTTCTCATCGTTACTGAGACGAATGTTTGGCAGAGCCACTTATAGTCACAAACCCGATAGCCTTTTCAAACCAAGACCATTGAGGACGAGCTCAATAAACCAAGTCTTCACTCTACCAAAGAACTTGAGTTAGGGGTGCTAGAACCCTACAATGAATCATATTTCTGGTGGATAACCTCAGAAAACATTGTCACACTCGAAGATATTCCCGCACTATATCAATAGTAGTACGGCGAAAACTTCATCCATCATACCCCCTCTTAGAAATCAAACTCTATCTGGTACACGCGGTACCCAGATAATAACCAGCATTCAAGTCAGTACTCTGAGGTACAGGACCTGTGGGGAGGACACAAAAGATAAGTTCCCCATGAACAAGTTGAAAAGCTGGCTTCTGACCCAAAGGCGCCTGAGGCCATAGAATGGCAAAAGGAAGAAGAAGGAGGACAAGACCAATTGACCCAGCACACAGCACCGAGTGTGGAGACCGACAGCATAAGATTAGCCCGGTCGCACTCTGGGGGTCCTGCTCCCCGGTCCCCAAGCCTCTCAAACAGCTTCTTAGTTAAGCAACGAAGCAGACTGAGGAGAAGCTCGAAAAGCCCAGCTCCAACCCGCCACCCCGTCAGGACCGGTCGGATCGACAGCTTGGACAGAATTCTAGGCCAATTCGATCCACATCTCAAAGAAAGCAGAGATGCACGTCATCTGTCTTTCAGCTCCCTACCAACCGAGGTGCTATTCATGGCCCAGGAACTGCTACAAGTCACAACGCATTTAAAGTCAGGTGCCGTAATTGTGGTTCATGACCTTGACCGAATTGACGATCATGTACGGATTCTAGACCAACAATCCCAAAAGGTCCAGGAAAGCTTCACTTCCACAGTAGCTGAGAGGCTGGGAGAAGCCGATGCGAGACAAGCCAGGCATGAGGCTGTCACATCCGAGCTCCACAAAAAAGTACAAGGAACGGAGGCTCAGTAAATGCACAGGACCTAGTCCTAGTCCAAGAAATTGTCCGGCTGAACAAGCAGCACAAGCGGGAGCTAGAAAATCATGAGATAAGTCTTAACCTGATGAAACAGGAGATGTTAGAGCATTCAGAGGCCCAGCAGAGATGAGATGGTAAGATCTCGGAGCTGAAGGCAATGGTGCAGACCTAGATGGGACAGGTAAAAGGAAAAGTGAAGGTGTCGGATCCGACGTCAGAAGCCTCAAGGGGTGGAGCCAGAAACCCGCCACCGCCACCAAGACGAGGGGTTGCAGGAGCTGCAGGAGGTGGAGGAGACCCCGATGATGATGGGGAAGGATCCGGGAGGAGACCAGATGAGAGCAGGAATGGAACACGGGATGCGAGATGCACACCCCAGCCCGAAGACCACTATGACGCGGAAAATGACGAACAGTTGAACTTCTTTTCGCGAGTCATGGCCAACAGGTGGGGACAACAAACGAGAGTGCCACCGGAACCCCATACCCTGTTCAAAAGGGAAAAATATCTGGATATAGGCATGTGGTTATTAACATGCACAGATTTTGTCGGCCGCAACAGGTGGCAATAGATTGATGTGGCACAACGAATCCGATACGCGCTAAGGGGAATGGAAGGGAAGGAGGTCACACCATTTGTGTTAACCTACCGGCGACAAAGGACGGGAGCGTTAGGTTACACGAGGCAAGAGGGATATGAGTTCTGGCAGGCTTTTACAGAACAAGCCAGGCGAGGCTTCGGTCCCACCCATGAAGCGGAAAAATCCCTTGGAGACATGGGATGGGTCCACTATTGCGGTGAGATTACTAAGTTCATGCAGGAAATGGAAAATCTCAACATCCATGCAAGAGTCACAGGGATAGCCAGGTGAAAAATGATTGAAGACAAAATTCCCGAAGATGAATTGCGACGGCTCTCACTTTGTGAAGATAGGGATGATGGGGAATGCTTGAAAGCAGTCAGCGCCGTGACCCGAGCGGAAGAAGACTGTAAATAGCAAAAAAGCCTTTCGAGGGGGCAGTCCCTCCCGCACGACAAGGGGTGCGAAAATGATATTCCTGGATTTGAAGCCGACAGTTGCGACACAGCATGTAAAGAAGCAGTACACGGCTAGGGACAAAGCGGACTGTAAGGCCAAGAAGGCTAGGGAAAGGAAGGTGAAGAAGGAAGGGTGGGTGGCACTGCCAAGGCAGGTTAAACACACTGTGTGGGAAGAAGCCCACAAGGGTGTTGATCAGAAAGTTTTCGATAGACGAAAATGTGACAACGAATGCACGCCATGCGGAATGGAAAACCAGGCTTGGAAACACTGTTGAAAGTGGGTAGAGGTATCGGCTGTATATCGAGGGCTATCAAAGCCCAAACAACAGACCCCATTCGCACGAAAGCGACGCCCCCAGGGAGCCACAGTGGCCGTTGATGCCCTGGGGGAACTCTGGAACCAAGCAGTTCAAAGGCCCCCAGCCTGGGTTTTTGAGGAGGATGAGATTTGGTGAAAAGTCAGGCAGGTACCAACAACGACGGTGATTGGGTAGTGACGTTGCGGGCTCACAAGGAACACACTGCGGCGTTGTCGGTGATGCCATACCACGGGAAGGCTAAACAACCAAGACAGGATAGTGGTTGTGTTAGGTGCAAGGACTGCCTGTAAGGATTTACAGGGCAAAGTTACCCTACCTTGACACACAAACTAGCACAGTTGGAATAACAGGTGACTTCTTTCAGAAGGTCACGTGTTCGACCAACACCCTCGTCATAGTTATTACAACTACACAACAGATCGTTTTCAGTCTCAATGGGAGCGCACGAGCAATGCGACCAAGGGGCTTTCACCGAGTACTATAGAAGAAATGTTTCTCTATCAGTAAGAAGTTGAACAGCGAGGTGCGAACGCCGGGATAACAAGTTATGGCGCTTCAAAGTTAAGCCGACGGACATATTGTTAGGTGGTAGCTTCGGCGTGAGGTATTCCGACAGCTAGGACCTTGATCGTGATTGTATCGGGGAACTCGTTAAGAAGACACGAGTAATGTAGGCTAGATATAATATTCACTTCGGGGTAGATAGTCGAAGTATTTGGTAACGATATAAACGTGTAAATAACTTACTATATTGATAAGATCTCTTCTCCGTGCTTGTTGTGTCTAATAGCAGCGAAGATGCTTCGATATTTATATTCCGCGTCTGAGCAATCGCGGTATACATGCTAACTCTATACTAACTAAGGACCTTGTCCGCAACTCTGTGAACTTCACCTGAGTGCGAACACTCGTAGACCCTGAAAACTCTCTACCACACCTTCTGCTCCCATGGTCAACTTATCGGTCTGCGCTTTCATTATTCCTGATGGTGTGGAAACCAGGTCAGGTGTCAGCTCATCTGTTTATCCGTTGACGACGATGGTTAAGAATTATCTTGCCCTTGTGCTCACCGAAGGTAGTCTAACTGGCTTGACAGAAGATGGCCATTCTTCTTTGGTTGGTTCCGTCGAGAATTCGGTATGCAACTGCATCTCGTATTCTGGTCTTCCGGCATTACACGACTTGTCCTCCGGATCGTACCTATAGGCATTTTCCCTCGGACACCATCTTATACCAACTTGTCCTCTGTGGATTCACCCGATCCACTTACTGGCCATGGTTACCTACTTCATACTCTACACGACTTTGTAGGTACGAGTGGACTAACCTTCGTGCAAAACGTCCCGTTACCTTCGACCGACCCTTCCGACCATCTGTCTTCCAGCGTCTGTAACCCTATGCGCCGTCGTCCGATTTACCTCCCTCCACTTGCACAAGGTGCCCGAAGGTTCCCCCTCATATAACCCGCGAACAGGATCCGGTCGGACGGACGGCCGCGACGTATACGGTGTTATAAGATGTGTTCTATTGATAGTGGTCTTTGGTCTTGGGACGCAACTACCGAGCCGGCCAGTGATGACGCGCCGTCCCAAAGCCGGGGCTGGAGGGGGGTGTTATCTTTTTCCTTCGAAGTTGGCATGCGTCAAGGCAGGGTAACTTTGCCCAGTAAATCCTTACGGGGAGTCCGTGCGCCTAACACATATGTAGTCTAATATGGAAGACATAAACATATGATTGGCCGGCATGAGAAATGTTGATCACAACATGACTGGATGGAACGACTGGTATGATAGCGAGCCAGGCTGCATATACAGACCAAGTTCATATGGCATGAGAATCGAGAACCGGTAATTGGACGCAATTACTTGGGCAATGATCAAAGCCTAAGTGGTGTGCAGGAACGCAAGGTCAAACAGTGTTCGCACATTCACGGAAACTAGGAGAAGTTGCAAAAGGTACTTGGCTAGTATGATAGTTAGATGTACCCTGGGAAAGGGTATAAGAGGCGGGCAAGAGCCCGGAGTAGATAGAGATCAACAAGCGCGGAGAAGAGATCTTATCTATATAATAAGTTATCTACACTTTTATATCATTACCAATACTTTGACCATCTACACCGAAGTGAATAATTATATCTAGGCTATATTACTCGTGTGATCTGAACGAGTTCTCCCATATAATTACGATTAAGGTCCTAGCTGTCGGAATACCTCACGCTGAAGTCAGCACCCAACAGTATTTTGATACTTCTCATCGTTACTGAGACGAATGTTTGTCAGAGACACTCATACTCCCAAACCCAAAAAACCTTTCCAACCAAGACCATTGAGGACTATCTCAATACACCAAGTCCTCACCCCTATACCCGAATTAGGGACACAAGAGCCCTACTACGAATCTTATTTCTGGTGGATAAACCCAGAAAATGCCGGTACACTCGAAGACATCGCCGCACTATACGAATAGCAGTAGGGTGAAAGCTTGACCTACAACACCCCTTCGGAGAAATCAAACTCCATTTGGTACACCCCGTACCCAGGAAGGGATCAACCCTCAAGTCAGTGTTTTGAGATACCAGAAGTGTGGGGAGGAAATGGAAGATCAGTTTCCCAGAAACAAGTCTGAGACATGGCTTCTGATCCCAAATCGCCTGAGGCCATGGAATGGCAAGAAGGTGAAGGAGCAGACGGAGGGGACGAATTATCTCAAGCCGCGGCCCCTGGTGTGGAAACCACGGTTACCCAGCTCGGTGGGACGTATTCAGCTGATCGAACGCCGCGATCCCCTATCGGAATGGGCTTTCTAGCCAAATATGGACCACGGCGGAAAAGTGGTCGCCGAACCCCTGAACCCAGAAGGGCATCCCTTATGGCTATCGGGATCTCAAGATTAGATCAAATCCTTGGCGGATTCGACCCAAAGCTCACTGTCAGTCAAGATAGGCAACATCTTGCATTCAGCTCCCTACCGACCGACATACTGTGAATGGCCAAAGAACTGTTAAACGTCAAAAACAGTTACAATCAGGGGTCCAGCTGGTTGGTCCAGAGCTCCCCCGAATAGACGAACAAGTACAACTCTTAGACTTGGAGTCCCAGAAGGTCGAAGAGAGCTTCGCTACCCAATTCGCGGAACGACTTGGTGAAAGGGATGAGCGACAGGCCAGACATGAGGCAGTGACATCCCAGCTCCACGAAGCAGTACAAGGCACTGGTGAACAGTCTATGCCTCGAGACCTACTCCTGGACTAGGAGATCGTTCGGATAAACGAGCAACACCAACGGGAACTGGAACATCAGGAGATAAGCATTAATGTTGTAAGAGACGAGCTACGACGCCACCAGGAGTCTCGAGAAGCACAAGATGCTGAGATTTCGGTGGTTAAGGCACTGGTTGAGTAGTTAATGGAACAGGTGAAGGGAAAAGGGAAGGTGTCAGATCTGACACCAGAGGCTTCAGGTCCGGGTGGAGGAAGACTACCACCACCACCACGACACAGAGCGGGAGGAGCTCCAGGCCGCGGAGGTGGAGGAGACCCCGATGATGATGGAGAAGGATCTGGAAGCAAGCCAGATGAGAGTCAGAAAGGAAGAGGGGACGAGAGACCCACACCCCAGCCAGAAGAAGACGATTATGACGCCGAACATGACAAAGAGTTTAACCTGTTCTCACCGGTCATGGCTAACGCCTTGGGACAACGAACGATAGTCCCAGAGGAACCCCCTGTCATGTTTCGAAGAGAGAAAAATCAAGATATACGTAGGTGGCTATTGACATGTACGGATTATTTTGGACGAAATAGTTGGCAAGGAGAAAACGAGGCACAAGGAATCTCACACGCCATAAGCCGAATGGACGGGAAAGAAGTTGCAGCGTTTGCGTTAACCTACCGACGACAAATGACCGGAGAAATAGGTTATACGAGACAAAAAGGGTACGAGTTCTGGCACGTCTTTGCAGACATCAGCAAAAATAATACCTTGCGTTCCGTGCGTTCCGTGCGTCTGACGCACCTGACGCCGGAACGCTAATCGCGAATCAGGACGCAACGTCGGATCGACGTTGCGTCCTGACTTTGCGTTACTTG
>Ga0307513_10003490_pt1 | contig 21277 bp, 26 predicted proteins | sample 15_EM_MG_FD_202174 | JGI IMG/M metagenome (GOLD analysis project Ga0307513, IMG submission 202174) | Populus trichocarpa ectomycorrhiza microbial communities from riparian zone in the Pacific Northwest, United States - 15_EM | ecosystem: Host-associated > Plants > Roots > Unclassified | place... | reverse complement strand
GGCGGCGGCATGTGTGATTCCTTTCCTTGTTATTTAATGACTGTGCGTTTCTCTGGCTGTGGGTTGCTTCTTTCCTTCCGAAGTGGCAGTGCCCTTAGTTGAGTGTTGTCGTCGGGTCCAAAAAGTTTCACTCGAGGAACTAATCCTCGCCCTTCAGTGCTTCCCGTCAAGAGTTTTGCGTTGCCATACAAAGCCCAGGTACTGTGCACAAGGAGTGATGCAAGCCCCTTCCCACTCGTAATCTTCCCGGATGTCATCTGAACCTTTCCCTATATACCAGCAAGCCATGTCCTCTGATCGGACTTTCCTCTAAACCTACCACACTCACAAAATACATCCTTAGAGAAACATGGACATCACTTGCAAGGGTAAGGGTTGGGAGACTAGAGTAAGGGTTAGTAATGTCAATGAAAAGGTTAGGGACCGTCGAGGAATGGTAACCCCTCGAGCGCCCCAGACCCTGGAAGCCTTTGATGTGTTTAACATCTTAAGTGCTCCGGTGGATAGTCCTCCCTGGTTGCTTCTTGTATTTTACTTGCATAAAAACTGGCAGGGAAGTTTTCTCCTGAACCCAAGGCTCAATATAGCCAGTCCCAACCCTTGTCGGATTTTGTACGAAGCTCCATTATTGTCATGGATCCACTGTCGGATTTGGAACGAAACTCGGCCTCCAGGCAGCTTTGAATGTCGGAATTTCCGGACGAACATCAGCCAAATTGGCCAGGTTTTGTCGAAACCTTTGTGCAGATTGACGTTGCCAAGAAGTCACCACACAGAGGTCACGAGCGAGCGCCTCGGATTTCAAGCGTAATGGCACGTGAAAGGATGCTCCGCCTTTGACCCCGCCACAACCACATATGTGCTTCAGGACGATTGCTCGCCCCTCGTTGACCACCCCAGCCCGGTGGCTTACTCGAAGATGGCTATCTCAAAATTCTCATGGACAGCATGAGCATATTATTGTCTCTAAGCCGCACTCTGCCGTGTCCCTCATCACTTTGAATCGCCCTAAGGCTTTGAATGCCCTCTCTTCTCCGTTGTTCGCGGAGTTGAATCAGGCATTGAAACAAGCGGACGAAGATACAGAAATTGGAGCGGTAGTTCTGACTGGAAGCGAGAAGGCCTTTGCGGGTAGGGTTATGTAACCCTGCCATCAACTGGAAACTAAAAACACTGAATAGCCGGTGCGGACATCAAGGAGATGAAGGATAATACGTTTGCGGAAGTGTACTCAAAGGATTTTCTAGTGGACTGGACCAAAATGTCGTCCATTCGCAAACCTATCATTGCCGCTGTGAGCGGCTATGCTCTCGGTGGAGGCTGCGAACTCGCTCTAATGTATGTCTTGACCTTGAAACCCTCTCCAGTGTGTTCTGAACGCTTTCACAGGTGCGACATCATTCTCGCATCGTCGACTGCAAGATTTGGTCAGCCAGAGATTACCTTAGGAGTGATACCGGGTGGCGGGGGCACCCAAAGACTGGCCAAAGTCATCGGCAAGAGTCGCACCATGGAGCTCGTTCTCACTGGTCGGACGTTTGACGCAGAAGAGGCCGAACAGTGGGGCGTGATCAGCCGTATAGTGCGAGGAGAGAAAAAGGAAGAGGACAAATATTTACCTGTGGTGAAGGAAGCTTTGGATATGGCCGTGAAAATTGCGAGCTTCGGAAGGTTGAGTGCCCAGGCGGGCAAAGAGGCTGTCAACGCCGGTATGTAGCATACCTTTTTCCCATCATTCACCATGCTCTAATGTTTCGTAAAGCTTTTGACCTGCCACTCGGAGAAGGGCTTCGTTTCGAACGCCGGTTATTCCATGGCTTGTTTGCGACTTCTGACCAGAAAGAGGGTGAGGATGATTGCTCTCACTCAATTAGAGACATCGACTGAGATTCTGTGCTCCAGGGATGGCCGCTTTTGCTGAGAAGCGGAAACCAAATTTTACGCACGTCTAAGTTTTTTTCTTTTGCTGAGCGTTACTTTTGAATATATACGCCATATTCAATCCAGCGTTGCTCCCTATCAGGCAGCAATAGCAGCTGCTGACCCTTGATAGTGCCAGACTTTGGTAGGGGATGACGGGCTGAGTGGTTTACAAAGCAGACGGCCGCTCTTTCTTCCGATCCAAAGCCGCTGTGAATAGCGCGAGAGATTGTCACCGGTTGTCGGCTGTATGTCAGCTACGGTGGATGACAAGCGCAGAGCGCAGTTCGGAATAGAAGCTAGTGCAACCTTTGCACTGTATGCGCATCTGCCAGTGGCAGACTGTACTACAATTTCGCACGTCGAAAGGTCCTTCCGCGGCCAGTAGTTCAACGTTCAATGCTCGGCGAGCTGACTCCGCCTAACTCTCTGTGCCCGCGATCGATGGAGAGAGGGACTGACCGACTTCCCTCGCTGTTCGTTCCATTTCCCCTGCATCGGCCGATCATGGAGAGAGACAGTCCTTTTGATTGACGGACTATTCAAAAGATCAGCGCCTGCACCAATTCTGTCTGGGGTATCCCACAGACGTTCAAACGCTGGCCATCCGCTCTGTGTTGGACGCCTGTAGATAGTTCTTGTCCCCTCTGGGCGACGAATGGCCTGTCTCTTTGGCTACTCATCGTCACTCCGCGTCTCTCCCCTCCCCTTCCTTACCCTCTTCCGTACCTAGGGTCCAGACCGTTCTGTAAATATGGCTCATCACCATCACACACCTCGCGGGTCCCTTGACTGGAGAGCGCAGGGACTTGGAATGGACGGCGCCAATCGTAGCGTCTCGTCGTTCGCCAGTGAGGTCGATAACAAGAGTGATGGATCTTCAGTCACCGTCAAAGCGAGTAAGTTCAGCGAGTGGGGTGGATGGGTGGTCGCGGCTGGGCTAGGTCTCACACTGCAGACGCCGAGACTGACCTCCGGTTCTCGCTGTAATATCTAGATCGCCATATGCCGGAGTTCGTCCGAAAGAATTCGATTGTTGCATCCTCCAACTTGTGGGCTGAGCCTTGGCCTGGACTCCCCTATTCGGCTACCTCGAGCGGGCCGGACATTCCAGGGGCATTCGGCCCGTATACCAGGTTAGGAGCCAGACCAGACCACGAGGTCTACCTACTAATCGGATCCAGTGACGAGATATCAGGTGGCTCTGAGGCCATAAGCGTCGAACCCAGTGACAATCGATCTTCCTTGGGATATCCTTCGATTTTTACAGTCGATAGCACTACAACGGATGTCACTACAAGTGATATCGGCTTCCCCTGCCCGAGCAGGTACACTACTCCCATTACATGTGACTTTCCGTGGCGCTCATAACCACCATAGCCTTCAGCTTATCGCGCACGATCTCCTTCCAAAGAGCCGAGTGGAAACTCAGGTGAAGCTCAGGCTCGAGTTTGCCAACATGCCGGTCACGAGCTCCGGAGGCGCTGCTCGCTGGCGGTGGCTTCGCTTACCGTTCACGGCTTCGGTTAAACAACCCCGATTTTATGACCACGGTATGTACACCATCCTCAACAATTGTTCTTTGTGTCTCAAGTCCTCCCAGAGGCAATTGCATCCGAATCATTGTTGCATTTACACGCTTCTGCGGTTTGCGCTAGTGAGCCACACCTGCCAGCCACCTGCTGCTCAATCTGCTACGCGCGGGAAGCCAAACGCCGTCCTAAGTACTACCCGCAACCAGCAGACCACGATTCTCCCACCAGTCTTATTGATTTCACTTGTGAACCTATATTTGACCTGTCCAGTGGTAGTGCCCACCTATCGTTCAGTGCGTACGTTTCCATACATGAATAGTCCTAAATGGTAATTGGTATTCTGTAGGGGTGATCTGCTATTGCAGGCACCATGGAGAGAAACGCGGATATTTGTATGTTCACGCAGTGGACCTCCTTCTGACAATAACTAATTACACGCCCTCCTACAGCATTGACCTCACCGTGAAAGACAGTCATGGGTGTGTCATAGGATCGACAAGGACAACACCAATCCTCATTACGGACGACCGACGGCCAATTATCTCCATAGCCTCCATAGCTTCTCCAACGGGTTCAGTCTCTCCAGTCTCTGAACCACGACTTCGTGGACCACGAGCACCCCACAGACGGAAGAGGAACTCAGCAGAACCATATACAACCTACGCTGAGCGCATTGCGGCAATTTCGCCTGGTGTACCCCATCTTAACGATTCCCACCATTATACTCTCTCTACGTCAATGGGTATACTGAAAGAGTCACCGTTCCCCCCGCAGCCGTCCCAGCCTGTATATCGACCACCTTCCATTACCGACCTATTGCCTGCATCTGGCCCTCTCCTCGGAGGACCTAAGATTGCTGTGGTGGGTTCGGACTTCAGTCAAGAGTACAACCTCGGTGTCATGTTCGGCTTTAATCCATCTTCTGAGGTTACATACAGAAGTGCCGATCTCATTATTTGCAAGTTGCCACCCTCGCCCGTTCCTGGGGCTGTTCGAGTGGTGCTCACTTCCAACGTCCCCTTACCGTCAACAGCGCCTCTCATTTTCACTTACACAGACACGCGCGAGCAGGACCTGTAAGTCACCGATCACCTTCTCTCCATCGCTTATGACGGCTTTCAGGATGGGAATGGCACTGCAGGTCTTGGGGATGCAGCGCTCCGGAATGAAGCTTGATCCAATGGACGTCGCTCGTAGTATTCTCTCCATCAGTCAAAATGGAGGCACCTATACCACAGAACTCGACGCGATGTACCCTTCGGTTGGATTCCAACAACTCCTCTTAGACGGATACGAGGACTGGAAGGTAAATCTAGAAAATCGACTCTTCATCCTACTTCAGGACTGGTGCGTCTCGATTCCTAGGTCTCCGTGACTCTAATGATCTGAACTTTCTTTCTCGCAGTTATGAGGATGCAGAGGAAGCGGAGTGGCGGGACTGGATCGCAACAGAAAACGTCCACGGACAATCAATGCTCCATTTGGCTGCCTCATTGGGCTTCAAATGCCTGACATCGGCATTGCTGGATTGGGACATGGATGTGAACGCGACCGACATCAACGGATTGACACCACTGCATTTCGCGTGTATCTTCCGACATGGTGATTGTGCGCGGATGTTGCTAGATTACGATGCGGATCCCAACGTAGTGGACGATTGGGGTAGGAGCTCGTGGGACCTCGGCGAACTCGCTGACAATTCGTCGGATGAGGAAGCATCGCAGCATGAGGATGGCCCAGCCGACGATGGGTTTGTCAGCGACGCCGGGTACTCTTCTGCGATATCCGGAAAGTCCTTTTTCCGCAAGTCCTGGTTCAGGACAACGGCTATCAATGTCACGTCTATGACTTCCACACCGACGTCCATAGATTCGTCTCTTCCATCTCTACCAGACACGTCGCCTGTTCTCAAGTGTATGGCCCATCAATGCGATTCATGGATGGAAGAGTCACCCCCTGCATATTCGAGTATCCAGGTACCATATGCAACCCACCCTGCTACGGGCCGTGCTTTCACCGAGAAGTCTGATGAGATGGTCTGTTTGTGCTAATTAGGGAGTAGCCTGCGTGACTGACGCTCTCACAGGACTTGGGTGTCGAAAAGAAGAGTGTTCTTTTCCTTGACATCGGCAACCCACCCAAAGAAATATCAATAAAGACTGTTGAAAAGGCGCTGTCGAAAGTCAGTACCCGATACGCTATCAGTAGAATTTTTGCTGAACTAGCTCCCATCCACAGTTCACGAAAGGCCCACATTCCGCGTTAGGGCTATTTAACACTCAGGTTCAAATCTAAGTGTCCTGGAAGGGTGATCAAGCCGTCAAATGAATGACGGATTATCGGTTTGTAGCAATCTACCATTCCTTGCTCTGTAGCTTCATCAAACTGGACTCTTCGGATATCCTTTTCTGTCTTGGATTACTCTTTGTTGGACCTTATTCTTCATTGGTTTCCCTCTGTACGCACTGAAAGGAAATTGAAGCTCATTTGAAGACTTGGAAGCAACCATCTGTCCGCAAATTTATGGTGGCGACGCGATTGCTGTAAGACGGACGAACACTCACTCCAACCAACATGAGCACGTCGTATGCGTCACGCCCGTTGCAGACTGCCACCTACAAGAATTATTACCCAAACCAAACAGCGTCAGCACAGTCGAAAACGCCACTAGTCGATGACGTGGAACGTAAGTCCCATATTGCATATAAATGGGCACATTTTGACGTTGCGTAGCTTGGTACGATGAGCCTAGTCCAAATAATCGGATGTTGCTGGCTTTGCGCTGTGGCGTGCTCTCAGAAGTCAGTTGGGCTCTAGCTCGTCTACTACGGTTCTCGCTGTCAGACCGTTTCGTCCTCTCCCTGTGGCCCGGTCTTGTAGACGCGCTCTGCGACTGGCCAGACTGGTTCGTCGCCCATGCAGATGACGAGGGAGAGGATGGAACTATCTTCTCACCTTCACCAGACTATTCTCTCAGGAGGCGTTTTGCTCTTACATCACTCTTGATTCTGAAAAACTCAGCCCACCTAGATGAAAATTCAGCGACTTTGTCTGGGTCACGTCGAGTTCGGTTTCTCGTTTTTATGACTCTAAACAAATTTCGAGTACAAAGTGACAACAAGCATGAATTCGTTCTTGGAGTGTTGGAGATCTTTCGCCTCGCCGTTTACAAACACAATCCTCCACCCGGTCTTGATCGCATGAGTCCCTTCATTTCGATTGTCGCGAATAGTCAAGACAGGGCGACGATAATCTCAGGCTTGTATGGCCTGCAGAATATCCTTGATGCCTTCCCCAACATTCGCCATGTAACGCCTACATCTGGTTCATTGAAAGCCGCTATCTATCTCCTTGCGGTAATGGAGGATCGCGAACTGGTTCTCGCTGCTCTAGAGTATTTACTAGCCCATCTCGCCAACCCCGCTTTAGCGAAAGCTTTCCTCCACCATCCTGATCTTCCTGCTATCCTGCGTCTCCTCGTTCTTCAAATTTTGTATGATGAAAAGCTCATCGCGGAGAATGTGTTCCTTACAGTACCCTCGCCTGCGAAAGATCCGAGTCTGTCCAGCACCTTCGAATTACCCAAGGAAGAAATGGAATCACTCGCATTGGTACTAGAACCAGGGAGAGCATCTGAGTGGTACGTTGAGCGTCTTTTTACCTCTAGAACCACGACTGAGCAGACCCCAGGATGCATCGCATGTTTGTGCCAGACCCTGACCATGAAATGACCCAGGTCGAATTTTGGAACTTCTACAAGTTTTCATGGGAGCCATACAAAGATAAACAACCTCTTCTGATGGCAACCGAGGTCATCAAGCTGGTCACTTCGGTTTTCCCTCTTGCCAGTGCAACGATGGCCGATCCTGAAGAAGGCCGTCCGCAAAGATTTGTCTTGCGGGGAATCAGACGTCGAGAGAGCGCTGAGGAGGGGGTCGGGTACAAGTGCCAGTGGAACAACTGGGGCTGTGAAGAGACACCATTCGAGACGCCTCAAGATCTCTTCGCCCACGTACTCGAGCATATTCAAGAAATGGGAGCCAGCAGCTGCTCTTGGGGCGCTTGCAAATACACTACATCATCTGGCGGCCTTCGGGCTCATGTGGCCACACATATGCCTCCTGCACGGCGACCAAAGCGGCCCCCAGGCCAGAAAGACCTCCCGTTGGGTGCTTCTAGGATTACGGACCCTATCACTCGGCCCCCTCCTCCTGCACGTCCGCTCGATATCGTTTGGCGCAAGCCTCGTGAAGACCCTCCTTCGACTTCCTACGCTGCAGTTCTTGTTCTTCGTGTGCTATTCCGCACGGCATTCACTGGGGGAGAAGTTGTCCTCAAGACTGACGAAGATCACTTTGGATTCCCTGGAGTCGAGCAAGGAGGAGATGGGGATGATCCCCGGGGCGAAGTAGCCATGGAAGACCTCGGCTATGATGAATTTGAGGGAATCAAAAAGGGGAAGAAGGCCTTTGCGGGTATTTTAACCCTACTCAATGATGTGGTGCTGTCAGACTATAGCATGGCTGGATGGGTGGAAGAAATCATTGATGCAATCAAAGGCGAGAGCGACGGGAGCTCCCAGGTGTTAGAAGGTACGCTGGAAACATGATGCGTGACCTGTTTGGTGTCCCTCCATTTCCTGATAATCGACTTGTTGGTCTTCTTGTCAACAACTTTTGAACTTGTCGGGGCAGGGTCAGCCCCATGAAGGCCGTATGCTACCACTAAAAAGAGCGGGAGGCTGGTAGCCTTTGAACAAATGTACATATCCTGGTTAAAAAGCTTGGAGTACGTCCTTCATGTAGTCTTTGCTTCGATTTCCATGGGCATCTGCCATGCTGACAATCTCTATCGTCGAATGCGGACCAGGATTAAGCTGCTTCTCTTAGGATATTGCGCAGCTTCGCCAGTTCATGAGATTCGTACATATCTGCTCGTTCTTGTGCTATCCTTAGTTGCAGCTCCGTTCGTCCGCCACCGAGGGTCGTCTCCAGGCTGGACGTGTCTTTAGTGATGGGTAAGGTTGGTCGTTGTCTAGCAGTCGCAGGTGAGATTCGGACTGTGTAGGCTTTGAAAGAGTCTTAGATAGCGACGCCCTCTTTCACCTTTTCGTCCACAGAAAAATAGAAATGGCTATATATCCAAAAGTAAAACCCAGATCCAGATCCTCCACCTTGCATTCTATTATATACCGTGTCTAATGTTTTGAGCTATGACCTGGTTTAGGTTACCTCGCTTTCAAATTCCGACTATAGACCTATGCTAATAAGAGGCAGGACCTGAAGAGGCAGGACCGCTAAGAGGTAGCGCCTTTGCCTGTGCGGCCTCCTCCAGCTCTTTGAACTGCCCACTCTTCAGGCACATCTCGCGGAAGATACCGCCTTCCTTGCGAATCAGATTCAGAGGCGTGTCGAATTCCGCGATCACGCCTTTGTCAAGGACGATCTATGGACACGTTTAGCCGCTATGGCAAAGGCAGATAATTTATCTACTCACCAGCCGGTCATAGTCTATAACAGTACGTATGCGATGCGCGATTGTCAGAAGACAAGAGTTGGCAAATTCTGCTCGAACGGCGGCTTGAATCTTCGCGTCTGTCTTGAAGTCGATGCTATGGAGATCATGTAAGCCAAGGAAACGCAGGAGCGACCAATACATACCTAGAGGTTGCCTCATCCAAAATCACGATGCTACTCTGTCTGAGAAGAGCACGGGCCATCGAGATCAACTGCCTCTGGCCACTGCTAAAGTTGGATCCACCCGCTGAGACTTCTGTTTCGAGTCGAATGGAAGTAGCCGTCTCTTCTTGCTGTGTATGTGCGGTGTCCTCTGACGCCGCAGCGCTGGGTGACGGGGCGCTAGGTGACAGGGCGCTAGGTGACGGGGCGCGAGAGTTTCTTCGTGACTGATGTTCAGACTCGGAGATGAGCTGCACACGGTAGAGGGCGTCCAAGCAGACTTCGTCGCTATGCTCTTCGAATGGGTCGAGATTCTCGCTGCAATCCATTATGAGTACCGGTCCCCAGATATCAAAAACCACGCACCGAATCGTCCCAGAGAAGAGGACACTATCTTGGGGTATGATAGTCTGCAGGCCGGTCCAGTCAGCGAAGCCAGAGGATAGAAAATTGACGTACGATCCGTGAGCGCAAGTCGTGCAAACCGATCGTCTTGATGTCAATTCCATCAATGACGATTTTCCCCTCGGTTGGGTCCACAAAGCGTAAAAGTGACATTGCCAGAGTAGACTTTCCTATAGACCAGCGCCATGGTTAAGTAGTGTGTGAAACAATCAAATCACTACTCACCACTTCCGGTCCGTCCGAGTAATCCAACCTTTTCGCGGGGTTTGATGGCAAAGGTCACGCCGTGCAAGACAGGAGGTAAGTCTGGTGCATATTTGATGACGAGATCTTCAACCCTGATGAGGCTGTCTGAGGAGGAGCTCGTAGAAGGCCAATACGCAGGCGGGCGGTTGCTCTCGATGACTGCAGGGGGTTCCTGGGGTAACTCAAGATACTCGACGACTCGTTCAATGGAACTGGGAAGACATGAGCGACTTGTGGGGGCCAAGTCGGTTTAAGATACTTACTTGAGATCGAGTTCCAGTTGTGTGACTAGAAACCAATGCATTAAGTTGCTTTTATCGCCATCGACGAGTCAGTGGGCTTACCCATTCTGCATGTCCAGTAGACACTGACGGCAAGACCGAAGCGGTCAGTATACTCTTGGTCCCATATATTCATCAACTCACCTAGAGGTGAAGGTCATAGCACTTGTGATCGTTAAGCCAGCTAGCCAGTCTTCAATCCACCCCCCAAGTACAAGCAGGGTGACCATAAAGACGCTCAGCCCGCCAATGATATCGAAGTTGAGAAGCAGCCACCGGTTGAGCATCCAAAAGCTGTACCACATCGAAGTGGTCTCGTCAATTTTGCTATGCAAGGTGTCGAGGAAGCGACGTTCTGCAGAGAAGGCGCGGACGGTTACGATGCCTTCGAGAGTCTCGCCAAAGGATGCAAAGATTGGTGAACGTGTCGTGCTTTCCATTCGCCGGAGATCCCGACCGGTGCGGAGGTACCCAAGACTCAACTTGACGTACTAAAGATCAGGGAGTTAGATTTATTCGTCGAAAAAGGCACTTAGGAGATACGTACCGCGTACCCAATGATAGGCCCCAGAACGAAGAATCCAGGCCAGGCCGCAGCTACGGTGAACACCGCGGCCACGAACACGACCGCTTGCACTCCAACCTGGCGAATAGAGCTTGAGAGAGAGGAATCGAGGACCTCGAAGTCCTTTGCAAAGCGGTTCATGATACGTCCTAGGACCGGGTCAGCTAATAGACCTAGATTTTGCCATTCACAAACCTGTTGGAGTGGTATCATGCCATCGCGTAGTGGCCCGTACGACTGTAATGAGTAGTTGGGAAAACAGGAGCTTCGATGCACGGTAGGACCCGATCATTTGTGCAATGACTCCCAGGATCCCAATCAAGCAAATGCCAATGCCAATTGCTGCATACACTGACACATAAAAGAGAGGGTGATCGTCTGCAGATGGAAGACCGTGGATTGGACTCATTGTGAAGGCATTGATAGAGCCAGGACTCGACCCCGGCATAGTCCAGTTGCTAGGGTAAACAAACTGACTCCCGAAGTGGACATTAAGGGGGGCATACTCTGAGCCTGAAACGGTGTAGAGGTATGATGGGTGTAAGCCGAGAGTTGATGAAGGTTCGGCTTGGCCAGCTTCACCCCAGAGCTGGATCCAAATCTACTCATGTTACTTTTCAGTTTCTCGAGCTGTCCATGCTATCAAGGTCTCTTACCTTTTCCCCAACACCTGTAAGCTGTTGGATCAACGTGATGATCGCGACAGCAACCCAAGTTATGTATGACCTAGATAACGATATCGACCTTAAGTAACATCCCAAGTCTTATAGATGAAAGGACCCACGAAGCTTTGAGATAGACCTTATAGATCGGCCACTTAACATTTCCAGTGGCGCGAGCCTCTTCCTCGACAAGTTTCTTTGGTTTCTTTGTAGGCTTCTTGTCCGCTCCTTGATCTGCAGCACCAGCGCCGCTATCTTTGTCCTTGTGTTCCTCGGCGGCCTCAGCCAGGTCCTCAGCGCGTATGACTTTCGGTTCCTCCCCTACTTGCGCTTGCTCATCATGGGCAATTTCTTCAAGAACACCTCGAGCCTTGAGTTCTTTGACAGTGCCGTGTGTGTCAATACGACCCTCAAGCATACGAACAAGGTAGTATGTGCCGGGGAGGACTAGCTCTACATGGTGCGTGACTAGGAGCTAGACGGGACGGGATGAGCAGATTTACAAATTTGAAGGAGGAAAAGAAACTCACCACTGTACGGTCCTTCATCAACGGTCCTAGGAGCAGCTGCTCAAACAACAACCTCGCTGTATGACTATCCTGTAAGAACGTTCAGCATCGCTGAATTGAGAGGACTCGAGTCGACGTACGACAGCGCTCAGCGGGTCATCTAACAACACATGCTTTGTTCTTGCATAGACTGCCCTCGCGAGGGCGACTCTCGCCTTCTGCCCTCCGCTCAAACTAACACCACGCGCGCCAATCTCCGTCTCATCGCCATCTTCGAGTACATCAAGGTCAGGCTGAAGAGCGCAGCACCGAATTACCTCATTGTACCTCTCCTCCTCATACGGTGATCCAAAGAGGATGTTGCCCTTGATAGTAAGATGTTCCAGCCAAGGAGCCTGCGCGGCATAGGAGATGCAGTTCTTTAGGCCGGTCGTCACGTCGTACTGCGATGGGTGTTTGGGGAGGAAGATTTTGGGTCCATCTTCACCTGGGGCATTCGGGACTGTCAGTTGACCATCGGAAATTGCAGTCATTTCGCCCATCAGCGCCATCAATAAAGCCGTCTTGCCCGAAGCAGTAGGTCCGGTGATGACTGTCAGTTCGCCAACAGGGAAGTCAATGCTGACACCGCGCAGTTCGAACCTCCTCCCAGACTCGGAGGACTCAGATGCAGGGGTGACAGTGGCTCCGTTATCGTCGATAGTGGGCTGAGGTTTGCGTCGTAGGCGGCCGATGTGTTTCCAGACTTTCCAGTAAGGGTCCTTCTTGTCCTCTTTCTTCTTTGGCGCCTCCTGTGGAGTTTCGTTCCATCGGAACCAGCCGTTGCGAATTCCTAGCCGGTACGATTCCTCGATGTTGGGAGGTGGAGCTTCCTCGCCTTTGAGACTGGACACAAAGTCTGGTACTTCCTCTTCAGTGAGAAAAGCATTGATGCGATCCATGGCAACTCCGGTCTGAAGGACTTGGACAATGAACGCGGGGATGATATTCAGCGGCCTGTTCCACTCATATCAGCGTTGACCGAACACAGCTGGACAGAAGATGGACGTACATCTTGATCATATTGAACAGTTGGATGGCCGTAAATGCCACACTGACCGTCAACTTTCCCCCAGTGACGACGAACACAGTGAATGACACGATTGAAACGCATACCGGGCTGAGCATCCACAACATGTAGAATACTATCGAATTGAGCCGTTCTTTGATGAGCCAGTTTAGTTCTTTTCCGCGAGCCTTGAGCGCACGGGCGATCCATCGGTCCTCCCAGGCAAAGAACTTGATGAACTTCACCTCGGAGATGAGCTCGTTGAGTACTGCCATCCGTGAATCACGCGCTCCAAGTGTGCCACGGCTGATCTTGATACCGCGTTTTGTCAGAACCGAGTTGAGAGGGGCGGCCGCGACCAGGACGAGGAAACCGGCAAAGGCTGGCATGCCCATGAGCTGATATAGGAATATTGTCCCGATAACCACTTCGAATGGGGCGCCCTATAGGAATAGGATAAGTGCCTGATACAATTGGGCGCTTGTGTCGACTTACATAGATCATGTACGCGGCTGTAGCCATCATGGCGACACGATTCGCATCTCCACTCATTAGATTGACGATCTTTCCAGTACCGGCACTCTTCTTGTCCTTTTTCTCCTCATCCTTTTGGTCATCTTTGCGCTCTTTATCTTTCATGGCCAACCCAGACGCGTCACGGCGCTTCAAGGCTTTGTCGTAAATTGCAGCCATAAGCTCCGAACGAACCCTGGTCGCAGCACGACGTCCGTACCACAGGTGCTGCACGTCGGATTGGCCTTTTAAGCATGTGCACAAAAGCGCGAGGATGGCGTAGACGAGCGCCTGGGCGCGCAGTTCGCGTGGTGTCAACGGACGCGTTGGATCAGGTGCAGTGGCATCTGTAATCCGAGTGTAGATGAGGACCTGGAAGAATAGGCCTTCGCTCTTATGTTCGGCAGCAGGAAGAGAGACCGCATCGAGGATACGTTTGAGGAAGAAGGGACCGGCGTAGTTGAAGAAGATGGAGAGGATTGTGAGACTGAAATCGAGAATTAGGTCGAGCGAGTGCGCCTTGAACAGGATCCAGACAAGGGGATATTTGGAGTGCAAAGGACGGACACGTTCGGCGAATGCAGAGAACTTGATAAATAGGGGGCGAGAGGAGAGGGACGGGGATAAGGCCCAAACATCTTTCTCGTTCAGAGTAGCGGTCATTCCCTGAGAAAGAATAAGCGCCATGGCATCCAGGAGATGAAGAGCGTTACCTTCTTAATAAGGGGGTAGACCCAAGTAAACGTGGCCCATTTGAACAGGGTCGTATAGTCTTCTGGGGATATTGTCTTTCCGATCTCCTCCTTGTTCACTTGGGTAGTCGGAATGGCGAGGGGCATCGAGAAAACGATAGCAAGAAGACCTCCAAGGATAATAAAGTGGATAGTAATCATCAAAACATATGCATAGCTCGCACTCTCCCCATAGACGTGCTTGCCGTAAATTGTCGAGCCGACGGAGAGAAGAGCCGTGAAAACATGAACGAGATATAGAATGAATAGATCATATGGAGGAGTCGATGATGGCCGCATAACGGGCTTGATGAACGCGTAGAGCCAAGATATGGCGACCGGTAATGGTGCCCAAGTGTTGTAAGCCGCGTGGGACTCATTAGTACCGAATACCAGGTAATGGTAACTGGATACTGCGAGCCATGCGACGGTTTCCAAAAGGGCGGGGATGGCCAGAGACAATGTCCGCCCCCAGGGTACGGGAGGCAGGACGAGTTCAGCGATGCGAAGATTGTTCTCGATCGCGACAGCTTCCTCGAGTGGGAGAAAGTCTGTTAGAAGGTTAGATATTGCCTTGAACAACTTGGTGTGTCGTATGGGTGAATGTAGCACAAGGACGCCAAAAAGGACAGCAGAAGGCGCAAGCGCTGTCCAATACGCCTGAACACAGGGGTCAGTTGCAGCCTATGCGTGATGTGAGGGTCAATATGAGCGGGTTTCTACGTCAAAGGACGCGTCATCGGCGTACCAAAGGGCCTGAATGGGGGCACACGCTCAGCATTGCGGCAACTGAGGAGGACGGAATATGCGCAGTAACAGTGTTGAGGGAATTTTGGTGTTTTCTGGAAAGCTACTGCTACGTTTTCCTACCACTTCGACGGTCTTCGAAGGGTCCAACCTCAGAGGACGGCGCACGACATGATCCGTCGTATTGACTCAGCAGCGTTGGTACGGAGATGACACATCGGCAGTCTCCAGTGCTTATCCTCCTCCTTCAGCTACTCCGCTATGAATAGCCCATATCATGTTTTCCACACTCAGATGCGTGAGTGGCGGATACTGCACGTGACGAGATGTCTGTCGATGGAGCGCCCGCGAGTGCCGCCGGCGTACTCTTCCCCCACTAACCGGAACAGTTCTTCCCTCTCAAGTCGATCAAGTCGAACAAAGTCGTTTTTACTTTTTTACATAGACGACAAAGGGGTGATTTCAGATCGCTTTTGCTCCTTCAGAATGCTTACTCTCTCGTTCCCCTCGTCGCTCCTGTCCAACATACACAGTAGTACTTACTCACGTCTAGGGGATTGGGACACCGAGAGAGGGTAGTCAGGTCCAGGTCCTTTTCCAACCGGGGAGTAGACCGAACCCCTCGGGGCCTCTCACGAATCGGAGCAAATGACCCTTCTATCCCACTGATACGGTCCGTTGCTTCGGAAGAGTTTTGTTGGAATCTCTTTGTCGAGCGAACCGTCACTACCCGTAGACACTGATCGTGTTTCTCCTCCCATCCAAGGTTGACGCTGTCCCTACAGGCGGTCACCCTATCAAGAAATCGGGTCGTCAACGCACTCCTGAATCATATCTCATGTTGCAACTGATGGGCAAATTCACAAGAGGTCGTGGGCGTTGGCGGCCGTATGATGGGTTTCTTGGTATCTCACAATGATTTTGTCGATTCAGACGCCCCTACCTCTTCTACTCCGGACTTTGGGACACCCCTCCGTGATAGTGCTTCGCCAGCAAACGGGCTGCCGAAAAGAATTTCCACCTCAGCGCTACTGAATAGAATATTGACCTCAGGTGGGCCAAGACCAAGGCTCCATTTGTTCTCAAATTGTTAGCCGCAACGTAATTACCGTAATTCAAAAGATTTAAAGTGCCAATATGTGAATAAGACTAGCAATGCTATTTGCCCGTATCCAGCTGGAGGGCAAGGTTACGTTATAATACAATATGAATGCATAAATCGGATATAGCACTCTGGACGAGGGTTCATCGTACGTATTAGATCACATGAGCCACCTCCAAATGCGCTCCCAGACATTCCTCGGCGGGGGTTCATCATATCTGTCGCCCAAATCAAATGACCATGACTAAATGCACTTGATTCAATGCAGAAGACACTCACGAATCATCTTCAGCTTCCTTCAGTCCAGTGATGAAATCCATTTCCTGCACGTTCTTCATGGGTTCTTTGGTGACATACCGAGCACCGAAGTACAGGATCGGGAAAAAGACGAGCGGGAGGTAGTTGGTGATAAACACTTCGTGGTCCCATTTGCCCTTGAGGAAGACGTTCCACCCTGAGAAGAGGCAGATGAAGAGCGTTGAGAAGGCGCCGTAGTATGCGGCATATGGGTTCAGCTTGGAAGTGAAAGGGAGCGTCGAGCGGTCGAGTCCTTGTGCCTTGAATCCTTTATAGAAGCGAATGTATGTGATGCAGATGCCGAACCAGGTAATCAACCTGAAACCAAGGTGTCAGTCGAACGTTCAGAGCAAGAGTGGCAGAGAGCCTTACCCAGCCACACTTGTCATGTTAGCGAGCCAACCGAACACTTTACCGCTTCCAGATGAGATTCCCATGTAAGCCAAGCCGGCAAACAGCGAGCAGACGATGATTGCAGGGAGTGGGAGGCCGTTCTTAGTCGTCCGCTTGAAAATCGCCGGGGCCTCGCCTGTAATTGCCAGCCCATAGAGTGCGCGCGAGCTGGTATACAGATCCGAGCTCGCGGCGGACCAAGCCGACGTCAAAAGGCAGGCGTTGATAATGGACGGCAGGGCTGCAATTCCGGCATTGTTGATTCTATATAGAGAAAGTATTAACCAGTGCCGAATACATTCAAAACGTGGACAGAAAGACCTACGCAATTACGAACGGACTCGCTGCAGCGTTTTTATCAGTCAAGTTCAGGCCAGGGTCATTAGAGGGGACAATGAGGCCAATGACGAGAGTCCCGCCAATGTAGAAGAGGAGGATCCGGATGTACACCCGCTGGATTGCTCTGGGCAGATTACGACGAGGGTTCTTAGCTTCGCCTGCTGCGATTGCAACGATTTCGGTACCAATGAAAGAGAAAGCGGCTTGTGTCTAAAGCTTTCTTAGATGTGGTACCCTTGATTGGGATGGACAAGCGACTCACCATGACGCTCCACCAACCAAGGAAGCGGCCCTCTGCTCCGGGGATGTCGGCGAACTAATATTGTTGTTAGTAACAAATAATACACGTACTCGGAAATCGGGCTTAATTACCTGAGCAAATGGGCCTGACACCATACGTCAGTCCTTTTTCTTTGTTCGAGGATGAAAATGGTACCAACCTGGATTGATCCAATGCCTGAATCCGAGTCGATCATGGTTTGGACCACCTCCGAGGTCCAGTATGAGACCCAAGATGATGAGTCCGGTGATGGTGATTACCTGCGGTTCAGCGCTGTGAATACGAAATGTCTTTGCCAAAAGTCGTTTCCTGACTCCTGACCTTGATGGAGGCAAACCAGAATTCACACTCCCCATACATCTTGGCTCCGAATAAGTTGATGACAATTACGACGACCAAACATATCGTCTACGCGAACGTTTGATGTTAATATATCGCTTAGGAAACGAGATTGCGGGCGTACAATCCAGGCAGCGTTATTAATTTCTTTGTTCCAGTAGTTAATCAGAACCGCCGCTGCTGACAGTTCAGCAGGGAGAATGATCGTCCTGTCAGCGTGTTCTTAGCTCAGCACGTTATTCGGATATTAGATGATGCAGCCGCACCAGTTGTACCAATAGTTCCATCCTGTAGCGTGGTCAGCGACACTCTTGTGAGCAATTATGTAGTGCCTCACCCATAGCAAACGCGAACCCGCGATTGACGAAGCGTGCGGAGAGCTATGAGCGCGCAAAGCTTAATTTGTATCCATGGAATAGAAAAGGGAAACCCATACAGTTATGTGACCTAAATTGGATAGAGAAGGCAAGTCAAATTCAGGACAGCGAAGCAATAGAATTCAAATGCGCCAGCATACCTCCGGCAACGGGCAGATATGACACCATCTGGACCAAATTGGTGAGTGGGTCTGCTGTGCAAATCGAAGGTCTCACGACGTTGAGAGCTCACCTCGCCTAGACAGACCATGACTGAATAGCAGATTGTACCCATGATCTACGGAACAAGTCGATTAGTCAATGCCACCCTCTCATAGGACATGAGAAATCACCATGTAACCCAGCAGCAAACCGATGGGGCCTCCGTTTCGGAGGGCACCAGCAGTGCCGAGAAAGAGACCAGTCCCTATGACGCCTAGGGAGCCTTTAGCATAGAGTACAGGAGGCAGGTATGGACGTACCACCAATGCTAATCATGGCAATGTGCCGGTCCTTCAATTGGCGCTTGAGGTTAGTATCGACAGCAGGAGCGGCCTCATAGCTATGACGGGCTTCTGCATGGCCGATGTGCATGACTGAGGGCGCTTTCTCCACGTCTGGAGGCGTGTCTGTCTTCTTGAGGTCGGACATGCTGGATAGGGGGAGCGAAGCTCGCTTGGAAGAAGGAGAGCATCAGTGAGCGTGTGAGGGGTTTTTAAAGGGAATGTAGCGTATGACTATGGGCTATTTTTACTCCACTGTGATAGACAGAAGGTGTGGGCAACCAGGCTTCTCTCGCCTACTCCGAGGGTTCGGATGGGTTCTCACCGAACTTGACTGGCAACCCGATCACCGGATTTCAGGGTCTTTCAATTAATTTCAACCAATTTCAAGACTATTTCTTTCACGTTATTTCACGGCGCGATTCCTTACTTCCAGGGCGCTTACACTTTGGCATGGGCTGACTTGACCCCGCCGCCCGGGTACCGCCACGTTCCGGAAGCAACCTGCTGCCGCTGGATCGATCGAAATAAGCCTAGAAACTCGTAGCAATCGATTAGAGCGTTCTTTACTTATTATGTCCAGCACCCGAGCAGGCAAGGAACAGCCCACGCTTCGCCCTCGTCGTGTCAGTCGGTTAATTCCAATTTACTGACCGCACAAGCCACCCACCACCCACTTTGCTCTCTTGGACCCTGCCATCGCCTCTTCCACAGCCGCGACATGCCCACCACGGTCGTCGCAGTCGCAGAGTCGGACTCGGAATCCCCCTCTGTTTCCGCCCGTCGTCGTCTGCGCCAGACACTCAATGATGCCTTAAGTCTCGCCGCGAAGGCCGTCAAGTTGGACGGAGAGGGCGACTTCACCTCTTCCATGGAAGCCTACGAGCAGAGCATCATTCTCCTCGACAAATCTATCACCCTCATGCGCGAACACGGCTCTCTTGCCGCCAGGTCGTTGTCAGGCCGTGACCCTGAACAAGAAGTAGCCCAGCTCCAGAGAATTGTGTGCTCTATTTAATATTTATTTTACTTCTCTCGCTCACCGCCCCTCTCTATAGCGCGACAAGTACTCTGCCCGCATCCAAGCCCACAGGCAGGAAATGGGCCAATTCGTTCAATTTGCTTCAACGCTTCCAGCCCATTCTCCCCTTTCAGATTACGCGTCCACACTTGCCCGACCTAAAATCCCTCGTACCCCGCAAACTCCGCCTGCACCCCCGCCAACTGCCCCACTTCCCCCACTTCCCGTACCACCCAAGGAGGGACTAGACTACTCTCTACAACTGGTACCTAACTCTGCTCCTTACTACCTTACTACAAACCCCGACGGCCGGCCCGCTTTGTCCCAGATAGGCTTGCCTTCCCCGGAATCTCCCTACACCGCCCATATGCAAGATTCCATCCCACAACGCAGCAAGAAGGTCCTACGGACACACGCGTCAACACCACATCTACGGATGCCGCTTAACTCCCCACCCCCTCCTGCCCTGCTTCCTTCTCGACCTTCCCTCGCGGCAATGGGCATCACTCTACCACCGCCACCCTCGCACCCACCGTCCTCCCCTCCCGGTAATATGAAGATAGATACCCATCCAATAGCCCGATCCCTCAATTCCGCTCCTCTCGTCCCGATATCTAATGTCGGCTACAACGCACCTCTGAAGCGTACAAAGTCGACCAAAGCCTATCCCTCATCGCCTTCATCGCCCCGACCCACGAATTCACCTCCAGCTGTGCGTACTTCCTCCGCTAATAGAACCGAAGACGCGCCTCCAACGCCCCACGCCAATCAACCCATTCCAGTCGGTACCCAAAGACCCAGTAGACAGCCTACATGGTCTTCCACTCAATCCTTCGACAGCATTGCGACGAGTGACGAATCCTCGGCTCCTTTGACTATGAAACAACCAAAACAGCCACAAAGCCCTCCTGCAAAGGCCACTGCGTTCAAAAAGTCTCCGTCGACCAGTGCCTTAACCTTTTCAGGTTCCCTGCACGCACAGATGGCCGCCCTCCCGGTGATGCTGTTGCCTAAATCGAAAACATCTTCGTTACGACCCAAAACAGCGCCTGGTGGGGCAATGCCCTGGCGGAAACGCTCAACATCAACCAATAATCTTACTGCCGTCAAAGCTGCCAATGGTAGTGAAGGCACACTCTTCATTCCGTCCAAACCTGTTCCTCTATCGCCGATGAGCCCGCCTTTCGCAGGTGGTTTGGTCTCACCCAACCTTCTATCGCCTCCCTTTACGTCATCCGCCATGTCATTTTCCACGCCCAGTCTGTTCAGGTCTAGTCCAGCACCCACAGCCGTCCCACAGTTACCGAGTAAAATCCCAAATTTCATTGCAACGTACTCTACGATCCCATCACAGAAAATTACAGCGCCCAAACCATTGACAGGTCCAACGGACGCCACTCGCCAGTCATTCCGCACTTTCCGACTCGTTCAAACCTCCCTTGGCACACCTGTGCCTGCTGCACTCTCGCCCTCCAACCCATCCCAGGCGCAAACCTACAAGCCCCAGGGCGGCGGGTACGTAACGGACAGCCTCTACGTGCCATGTTCCGTCTGGCACACGCCCGAAACATGGATCTTCATCTCCAACTTGGGAGATAAAATCAAAGCGCTGGAGATCCTGCAGGAGTCCCTCCGAGCTATACAGGACGCCGCTGTCGCGCTGTTTGGGGCCGCCGCGCGACCGCAGGCTCCCAACGCACGGCTGGTAGAACGCACGGGGTCAACGAGCCGCCTGCAAGTCGTCCCCTCCGACGGCGTCCGCTCCCGCATTGCGCAGGAGTGGGTCTCGGCGCTGGACGGCCTACTC
>Ga0307513_10003489_pt1 | contig 21277 bp, 26 predicted proteins | sample 15_EM_MG_FD_202174 | JGI IMG/M metagenome (GOLD analysis project Ga0307513, IMG submission 202174) | Populus trichocarpa ectomycorrhiza microbial communities from riparian zone in the Pacific Northwest, United States - 15_EM | ecosystem: Host-associated > Plants > Roots > Unclassified | place... | reverse complement strand
TGGGCTGCCATGTTCGCCCGCTAACTCCCGTTGTCGCAGATGGGCATGACGCGAGAGAGAAGCCCTGTAAGATCCCACGACACCCCCAGTCCTCAACTCAGGTCAACGATCTTCATCTCTTTATATGCTCCCCGTTTTCTCCCACCAGGCAGCGCAGGGGATTAGCTCCTTTGGCGTTTCTTGGTCATATGCGGGTTCCCCGTAGTCATCTGCACCCGAGTCGAGTCTAATGTCAAGGAGTGCGAATCTACTCTTTAAATTGGAACACTCGATAAACCGATGTGCCCACTCCCTTTGAGAGTAAAGTCGTCCATCGCTGGTCCACCTAAACAATAGCGGAGGTGGGCACCAAGAATGATTTTAGTCCAGAGTTGAGATCCTTCACAGATGCAAGAATACTATGTGCGCGACATGCATGAGCACCAACTTATGGATAGTGTTCGGTCGACTGTGGCATGCTTGGAGAAGGACAGCGACGGTGAGTTCCGATGGGAGAATGGAAGCTGGGTCACGTGGGTCCCTGAACGCTTCCAGTCCTTGACGGTCGCTCAGACAGCCTTATCTGAGAAGCGAGGCGAACTGTGGTTCTATGCTACTCGAACCTATGCGAAGCAGCGAAGAAGAGGTGCAAGTGAGGTATACGCACCACTCGTGACTTGGTTAGGAAGAGGCGAAGGTAATCGTCAACTGCGAGGCAAATACATGCGCCCACGAGAATGAAATTTGGCGCGCGTCTCGGCCTCTGCAAGGACCGCAACCTCACCATGTCAGTTTGACGCCAGGAACTTCAAGCACTACCATTGAGCCTCACCTCATTCTTCTCATATATTTCAAAGGCCATTTGCCAATGTTTATCACCTATTAGACTTCCTGCTCTCCGGCGAAGCGCCGTCAGGTATGTTACCCCATCTATTGCACCACTTCTTGTTTGGGGTGATGTGCTTGTGGGGTTAGTCGTCAAAATGATGAACGACGCCTTTCCATTCGGAATACCTGGACACGCCCTTACGCATACTCACCTCTTGATATTCACCTGTTTGCTTGTCTGCTGAATGTGGTCTGTGGCCGCTTCGGGGCACCCTACGTAAACTCTCGGCGGATCTTAGCCTTAACGCGATAACGTACTTGTATCTTATCTAATATAAAATATCCGATAACAGTAACCAAGTACAGGATCTAAGGGTGCTTCGCTCTTTTCCATCCCAGCCTTGATCGAAGTAAGGCGGCATCGCATCTCAATCGATATCGATAGTCTTCACAAGTGGGGTGCCGAAGTCATCTCACTAGAGTTCGAAGAGGCATTGGCAGAGAGATTTGGTACTACTCGGAAGCATATTAGTCACTGGCTGAATCTACTATTCCTCCGACTTCTACAGTATTGAGGTGACGATTCCATAATTTCCCCAAAGGGCCCTGCAACTTGCAATTAAGTACTATCCATAGTGTAGATTGGCGCCAGTGGGCAGCGGCCCATAATTCGTGGCACTGGAAACCATCGAGTACTCATGGAACCGGCAACATATATAGCGCCAACGGTGCATCTTTGTTGAACTACTGTGCCTCAGCGACTTCATATTAATCCTCGCTATTTGTCAAAAGAATTCCGAATACTCTAGTCTAAAGGAACTCTACTAAAATGGAACAATTCCTCCCGTTGGCTTATATTGGTAATCATGCCTAGCTCCTAACAATTTTATTATTATTGTTGTTGTCGTTGATTTCTACCCCCAGAACTCCAAACATTACATTTAGGTCATCTCGAACTCATACTGGCTCCTAAACGTCGCTTTCTTTTCTAAACAACTGGTCCTCACCTTGCAAGGTTCAACCGGATAAATGCCGTATGCCTCAGACTACTCGCCTATTCAACGGCGCTCCCTCAACATTGTGGACAGTAGATACGCTCTACTATTCGCCATATATATAATTAAGATTCGACACTCGCCGTGCCTGCCTGATGCTCCCGACGTTGGGAGTCACCACCAGCGATCGACTGGTTGTCCCATGCTTCAGCGGGGTAATTTAGTATTTCTATGGCTTTTGGTGGACCTGTTTTACATGCTTTTGGTACTTAAAGCGTCTGCATGGAAATACAGGCACAATTAGCACAATTATTTAAATATAGGATTTCTGCCCTGTCGTAGGGCATGTCGTACTCTGTCGACGCGTCATGAGCCGCCTCGGAAACATCTACATTCTCACGCCAGCGCTTTACAGCTTCTCCTGGTAAGGTGACGCCATTGCTCAACTTATGACTGTGCAGCCCCGTTGGAGCTCCTCAGTCGCCCGCCCACAGGGTTCATGGTGAGCCGTGCCGCAAAATCAAGTTTCTCCTCTGTTAGTCGTGTCCGGTATCTGCGCGGGCTGCGGATCGACCGGTAAGAATCAGAAAAATTAGCAGACACCTTCAGAGGGACATGAAAGATACAGAATTGAGATTTAGTGTACTATCATATGTGTAATAGTATTCCTATAGTCGCAATTTCTACACCATTGGATCTTGGCTTCACCTCCGCGGTACAGTTTCTTGGTATCAATCGTCCCTTTGTCCTCTCTTGAGCCTTTTTATACCTTCTCGATGTCTTGGTATCTGTGAAATAAATAAATAAATAATTTCGATCTCTCCTTTCGATTCGGCCCAACTTTGTGGCTGTGGAAAGGTTGGGTTTATTGAAAATCACGTGGAAATTGAGAAGCCGTCACACGCATTCTCCCTCGGACCCTGACGGACCCTGATTTTGGTCACACGAGCACATAAGTGTCGAATGTGGAACTCCCTTTGTAAACCTCTTAGCCCTCAACTTTCCCATTTCTTTGCGTTGACACCCCTTCCGCTCGTCGTTAGACTCGATTTACACGCAAGAAGGATGTCTTCTGACAGTGCTACTCGATCATCTCTCGAGTCTGTTGTCTCAGCCCTGGCTAATGCTAATCCTACCAATGCCGCCTCGGCCAAAGCCGTCGTCGTTGGCGTTTGTGCGATGGACGTCAAAGCTCGCTCCAAGGCAATGCGAGAGATTCTGACACGTCTCGTTGAGCGAGGCGGCAATATGGTGGACGTCAAGATTTTCGGGGACAAGGTCATCCTCGACGAAGGTCTGACTCCCCGGCGCTCGCTCTAAATGTTGAAAACTATATCTGACTTTCACCTCTGTAGATGTTAAAAACTGGCCGCGATGCGATGTCCTCATCTCCTTCTACAGCAAGGACAAGATGTCGGAATTCCCCCTAGCCAAGGCGGCCTCTTACGTCGAACTCCGGAAGCCTTTCTGCATCAATGACCTTCCGATGCAGGCCCTGCTTTGGGACCGTCGCATCGTGGGGTACATGCTCGACCACCTGGGTGTGCCAACACCCCGGCGAGTGGAGGCCTCGCGTGACGGAGGACCAAAGATTCCGGAATACCTACGCGAACATATTGGGAACCGCCTAGGCATCAGGTTCCCAACTGAGGTCCCCCCGGCCGATGTCAAGCTGCGGGAAGACGGAAACGCAATTATCGTCAACGGGGTTACGATTGAGAAGCCATTCGTCGAGAAGCCCGTTAGTGGAGAGGATCATGACGTCTACGTCTACTTCCAGGACGGAAAAGGCGGCCGCAAACTTTTTCGGAAGGTGCGTGGGTTCCCGGCTTTGTTTACCTATTTCGCTCATATCTGGGTTAGATCGGTAATCAGTCCAGCGAGCTTGACCCAGACCTGATGGCCCCCCGCACGGATGGATCTTACATCTACGAGGAATTTATCGACGTGGATAATGGTGCGCACGACCCGAATAACCCTGTAATTGAATCAACTAAGCCAGCACCGCAGCTGAGGACATCAAGGTTTACACCGTAGGGTCCAGCTATTGCCACGCCGAAACGCGCAGATCGCCCGTTTTTGACGGCCTGGTACGCCGAAATACAGATGGAAAGGAAATTCGATTTATCACCCACCTGTCAGACGAAGAGCGTGCCTGGGCCAGCAAAATCTGCCAGGGTTTCGGACAGCGAGTTTGTGGGTTCGACTTACTTCGCTGCGGAGGCGGCAAGCGTAGCATGGTGATCGATGTCAATGGATGGAGCTTCGTCAAGGGAAACGACTCCTACTATGGTATGACTTTATTCAATTCGCGACTGCGCCTATCTCTAAACTCCCACCGCCCTCTCCCAGACAAAGCGGCCGAGATCCTCGCGAACATCTGCACCCGCGTCTCTGCCTCACCTTCCCGCGCGCTTTCGATGTCTCAGCAAGGGGCAACTCCCGAAGGCCCTTCATGGACTCTCAAAGCCAATGTCACTGTTTTCCGACATGCAGACCGCACACCCAAGCAAAAGCTCAAGTACAACTTCCCTATCTCGGAGCCCTGGGTCCAACCTTTCGTTCGTCTACTCAACGGCGAACGCGAAGAAGTCATTTTACGTGAAAGAGACCAACTCGAGGCAATTGCCTTGGCCGTGGAGGAGGCACGATCGCTCGGCGCTTCAGGCGAAGAACTCGTCAAGCTATCTCAGCTCAACAACGCCCTGTTCCGCAAGATCAACCTTCCTGGTACAAAGGCTCAACTCAAGCCTGGATACAAGAAAGGTAAAACCCCAGGAACACGGAAGCTGGTGAAGCTTTTCTTGGTGCTTAAATGGGGCGGCGAGGTGAGTCGAGGTCTCAAACTCCAAGCCCAATACATACCTTCCATTTCTAGTTCACCCACGCAGGTCTCTACCAATCTCGCGACCTAGGAGAGAACCTAAAGAAAGACATCTCGATCATGAGTAAGTTGGCGTAGTTAAAATCGATAAATACTCACGATCCTCTTCAGACAAGGAAGTTCTCAACAACGTGAGGATCTATACGTCTTCTGAGCGCCGCGTCGTCGCCTCAGCAGAAATCTTTGCCGCTGCGCTACTCGGTCCGAACTCTACACAACCTTCGGTCACCTGTCCACCCACCAAACGTGCCAGCCTTGGAACTGCGGGGTCCTCGGCGTCTTCAACTAACCCAAGTCCTAATGCATCACCGTCTGTCCCACCCCAAACGTCCCTATATCCCCCAAATACCTCACCTTCAATCAACGCCACTGCCGAAAAGCCACAACGCCAGGTTGACCTCATTGTTCGCAAGGACCTCCTCGACGACTCGAACGCAGCCAAAGACCTCATGGATGATGTGAAGAAGCGGCTCAAAACATTACTCCGCCCTCGTGAAGCGGGCGGAAGCCCTCAACTCACATGGCCCAAGAAACTCAAGAAAGAGCCTGTTGAAGTGGTAGCAGTAAGTGTGAGGCCGAGCAGCAGCATTTTGGTGCAACGGCCACGGATGCAGATGAAACTGCTGCTGCCGAGGCTCTTGTTCCCGTTCTCCTTTGCGTCCCACTGAAATGATCTCTCGTTTTGCTTTTATCTTATGCCTGCCATCTGCCTCTCTGCATGTCTTACCTGTCCTCTGTTTTGCCGGCGCTCCGAAACTATACTCGACACGGGACACGCGTTCACAACTCACAACGAACACATCCGCGTATTTTCGCCGCCTCTCCCGAAATCTGGAATTTATGGGAACGGTGTTGTACCAATATAGGAAGTGACCGAACTGCTCAATGATTTCCGAAGTGTCATGCGACACAACTATGACACGATGGATACGGAGAAAATCCAGCCACGGTGGTGTTGTGGGGACGAACCATGGTTGTTCCGCGAGCGGTGGGAAAAGCTCTTCGAAGACTTTTGCAATGTCAAACCGGAGAAGTTCGATCCATCCCGGGTGAGCACCGAGTAACCGATCGCAGAGGCCGAGCGCTCCCAAGGAACCCTTTATTTTCCTTGTTCAGGTCGAACGTGCGTTACAAACTGTCGATCTGTGGAGTCTAAAGGAGGGTTCCGCCCGGGGTCACGGGTCTGTACGTTGTACGTACTACTGACGGTTGCCTTGCGGTATTCGCGCAGGTCAGCGAATTATATGATACGCTCAAATATTGCGCGCTCCACCATCGCACCTTCTTGTTTGCTATCTTTGGCGAGAAGGAGGCTGAGTCAGGAAGGACCCTAGACGGGAGTGGCAGGGACGCTAAGGAGAAGAAGCCACAGCGCAAGCTGCACGAGCTGTATTCGAGGGCTAAAGCCCTCTTCGACCTCGTCGCGCCCCAGGAGTACGGAATTGAGGCATGGGAGAAGTGAGTTACGTCTCAGCTAGGTTGGACTCCCTGCTGACCTGACCTCGTGGCGCACAGAGAGGAAATTGGTGTACTGACTTCACTGCCATTACTCCGCAAAATCGTGGAGGACCTGGAACAGGCCCGGAATAGCGGGGAGTGTTCACTTAATTTGTATTTCACTAAAGAATCACACATCCACACGCTCCTCAACCTCGTTTTGTTTTCTGGGCTCCCAATTGCGAATCCCACGATACCGGAGTTGGACTATGCTGTACGTAAATGCTGTTGCTCGGGTGGGGTAGACCCTTTTCTGATTGTGACCGCCGGTTTCTCACGGTTATCTACTGCTCCTCAGTCACACCTACAGTACGTACACCTGAACTGACTATACTTTGTAACACCTGACATTCCTGTCAGGTTTGAGTTATATGAACGTGAAGACAGGGGTGCTGGAGCCAACAAGCCAGACAAGGAATTTGCGATCCGACTCAGTCTCTCAGAAGGGGCCCAATCATCTAATGTTCTCGACTCAATCATCGACGCACGACATGCCTTGAATGTCCAGGCACGAAAGTGAGCCGTCACGCCACTCTCTTTCTCCCCACCCGAGTTGTGTTTGTCCAATACTGACCGGTCACTTTTAGACGGCTTACACGACACCTCGACTATGGTCTTGTGATTGAAAAGCTGTCCAAGCATTTTGATCGCGTGTCCGAGGTGTGTGCCTTCGGGTACCAAGAAGCTAAGTGACTGAACCATAGTTCTCTATTCTCAGGAGTATGAAACGGAACCGGACACGCCCAAGAAGGAGCGTTTGCAGCTAAGCATAACCACAGCGCCAAGCGATGGCGAAGAGGAGTCTCCCGGGCGAGGGGAAGCTATGGCTGAGGTATTTTACCAGACGAGCTCTCCCATATAGCCTATGCATGTGCGCCTCGTGATGCGTTAGAATTACTATTCGCATTTACCAGGTTCTGAACGATGACGTCTTCCGACCATTCAAACCTATGCGGGTATGATGTACCGCTGTGAAACGAGGACAGTGAGGGCCAGATGAGATGTTCGGTATGAAGCGCTCAGCACGTTCTGAAGCATCGTGTAGCCATACACTTGGGGCATGCTGCTTGCTGTTCTCGTATTAGTTCCATAATGCCAGTAAATCGCCGGCTTCGTTGCGAGAAGCAGAGGTCGGCTCGTCTAGAGGTTCAACATGGTCTCTTTTTCAGCTACCTGGCACGGTCTTGCAAGAGCCTGACTCCTATGTTCTTCATTCCTCAAATGATGACCACGGGAAACGCGCAGCGGTTTCAGGTTTGAGGTCCTAATGATTATGGGTGGAAGAAACGGAGCTTCGATAACATTAGAAGTAGTCTCCGAGCAGTACAAGTAGTACAAGCAAATCAAGGTAAGATACCGCAATCACGGAACAGAAAATGCAAACTCAGAAGCAGTGTGATATTGAGTATGCGCGCAGTCGTTGTGTATGGATAGAGGCCATGTTATTCCCTAACCTATCCAATAGAGGACTTCATAACGGGTATAGGCAAGAGTGCGCGACGCATTTAAATTTCCAAACCGATGAGCACATAGCTTGAGCATGCCATGAAGGGTGGATGGGTGACAACTTGGCCGCCGACGTACATGAGCGAATGGATCAGCTGGTCGAGCCCGTCTGTGGTGCGCGGGAGAGCAATGACAAGGGCAGAGCAATTGAAGTGTTCATCAGCAAGGTCGAGGAGGGCGACAACGCTGTAGAGGAACAAATTCGAGTTAGTGTGTGTCGATATGAACAGTTTGGAAGGATCGTACCTTTCGCGAAGCATATGCTGAGCGGCCCCACTTCCATCGACATATAATGTTTGTGGCTTGCCAGGGAGGCTAAGGACAAAGCCGTCCCAGGTTGAGTCGGGCTGCGAATTGATGCGAATAGGTGAAGCAAACGGATGTGCGGCGGGGACGTGCTCAGGAAAGAGACTTTTGAGGAACGCCGGGGTTTCTCCATTGGTCTTAGGGGGGAACAATCCAGCATCACTAGGGGACGAGGAGCTAGACTTGGAACTAGTGAAGCTGCTCGCGCTGTGGGTGCTGTCCGGAGTTAAGGGCGGCGTGATGGGATAACTTTTGTTGGTATGGACCGTGGAATAGTGAATTGGCCGCGGGGAGGAGGCTACGGGAGCTGAGGAAGAAAGAGAATGGGCGGGGGAAAGCGATTTGGAGGTAGGGGTTTGGGCGGAAAGAATCGACTTTGAAGAAAGAACCGACGGCAGGGCACCTCTCACGTGCTCTACCGACCCTCCTATGTCAGGAGGGCATTTCTCCATAGCGGGGTCAAAAACGCCACTAGAAGATGGAGGGTGATTAGTCAGCATATGAAGGACCTGGGAAAAAGATACCTACCGCGGGTCCGCCCGAGAAAGCAGTAGAGTAGTAGAGAGTATTCGTGTTGCCGCCATGGACGTTGCATACAGCGAGAATGTTTGGAGCGTTGCTGGCGTCGAGAGGTGCCCCATCACCAACGGCCTGCCTCTGGCCGTTGCTAATCAAAAATCAAAGATAGCATGTCAGTGACGATTCATTAACGGTCTAAATAGTATCCCCGCGTTGGCAGCCGAGGTGAGCTCGCAGATCGCACGCAGCGACAAGGAAGGAGCGATTGTTCGTAGAATCGACGTACGTGGGGCGGAGACTAGAGACGTGTTTTTGTGGATTCATATTGATATTCGACAACATGAGTATAAGCCAACTTGAGATCGACAAGAGCGAGCGGGCGGCAGAGTCTGAGCTTTGGGAGATTTGGGAGCGGTGCAAGTGGGGGGAGAAAGCATCTCGGTCAGCCCCTCGCCCTAAATGCTCAACTGCCCAACGTGCATCCTGACACAGTTACACCCTAATCACATACATCACAGCCATTCTACCGTGGTACAGGCAGTCCAGATGCTGGTGCTCCAATCTCAGCGAGCCCAAGCAGGGGGTCCAGGTTCCCCTTGAACTCAGGCAAGTACGCAATACCTGTGTACGGGCACCGTATACTCCGGGACCCCTTGTAAATCGGCGTCAACGTTGCCCCACAGACCTCGAACTCCGTGAACTCGTCATACGAAAACTCTACAGCATCTCGGGGATTCCGGTCACCCGCGGCGATTGCCTCTTTCGCCTGTGAGGCGCGTTAATATCGTGCCATTCTCAACGAGTGTTCTGAATACACGTACTTTGGCAATAACAGCCTTATCAGGATTGAGCTCGACTAACCGCCTGGCAAACCTCGCAGCAGTCGCAGTATTCTTTGCCTTGGTCGCGACTTGCACTCCATTGCGAAGCGCGATGACCCGGTGCTGAGGGAGTAGCTTACAATGTGTGAAGTATGCGGCAAGCTCGAGGCTGCGCTTGACATTGTCAGGCTGCTCCTGTGCTAGTTTGCGGCGCTCGACTTCCAAAGTCGAGGCGAGAAGATACTCCTTTGAGCTCGTAACGAGCTCGCGCCACTAGCGAGACACCAGGCAGAGTCAATGAGGGGGACCTCAGTACAAGATTCTGCAACTCACCTCAGTAGCCTCAGCAGAATCCGCAACTACAATTAACAACAATCGGTGCAAAAACCCTCTGAATGCTTCGATGGCCTCAACTAGCTTCGCCTGTGAGACGAGCTTGGCTGCCTCCAAAAACTCCGCTTTAGCTTGCTTGAGTGTTCTTGCCGTTGGCAGCACCTTGCTAGGTGACGACTCCTCAGGATTCCTACGAACATGCAACTGCAGTGGCGGAAGGACAGAGTGGGGTGAGAACCAAACGTGCGCGGCACGGTACCCAGCGAGGAACAACGGCTTGAGGGGTTCAAAGTTGACAATACCAGATTGACGATTGAGCAGCTGAAATTGCAATGCGCATTAGTAAGCCATATTAAATCACACTCTACGACACCACTCACCTGCATAGCAGTTTCAAACGACCCAGCAGCGATATGATCCGCCGCGAATGGTGAGTTTCGGACCCAGAACTCGACCTCGCTAACACCAGGACCACCAATGATCTCCTCTTCCTGCTCCTCTTCAGCAGTCTGAGCCTCCTCTTCCTCCTCTTCCAAATCCCAACCGCCCTCTTCTTCTTCAGCGGCCAGTGGACGAGTACCGTCCTCATCCCATTCGTCGCGTTCAGGTTGAGCGGCGCTAGCCGCCATATCGTCTAGGCCGTCGGTGTACGGTGCTTCAGGGATGTGTCCGTTGACGAGCGCCTTTTCAAAGAAGTTCCCCGAGGTCGGAACGATAGGCCAGATCAGACTGCTTGTAGGGGTGATGACCGATGGGGTAGAAAGCTGAGACTGGCAAAGAGGCGGAAGGTCCTCGAGGTCCACTTCGGTCTTGCCCGCCTGGTGAAGGATTTCTGCCGCAAGGTCGTTCAAGCCATTTGTCTTAGCTGTTAAATAAGCGAGGGGCACTGCAAACCCGAATTAACACGACCTCGATGCGTCTATCAACCAATGCACTCACACATATCAACGCTTCGCAGCACATTGATTCGCCCAACCACATCTCCAAGATAGAGCGCATTATGGAACCGACTCATGGGCTCCTTCCTTGTCTCTGCAATCTTCGCCATCTTCCCCAACTTATCCGTGGCGCCGACTGCAAGGTAGAGGAAACTCAACTTCTCAAAGTTCTTCGCCTTCTGGTACGCAACTTCGACAGTGCGATGGTTACCCTGTGCGAGAGCCGCCTCGCCGAGACGATTCCAAGATTCAGGTCGATCAAGCTGGCGGGCCGTTTCGAGTGCGACGTCGAGGTTTCCGCATTCGACCGCGAGTTCAAAGCGCGTCTTTTTGTCTTGTACAAAGTGCAATGCAATCTGCGGTGCTTCTTAAGAACGAGCTCTTTCCCTTATTAAACGTGGGTGTGTAAGACGCACCTCAGGGAATCCCTTCTTCTGCAGATACGCGATGATACTCTGGCCGACCAAGTTAGAGGTCTGGATGATACGCAACACTTCATCATAATTGTGCTTGATGAGCGCAAGCTTGAACCGGTATTCGGTGGGGTCCATCGCAATAGTCCGAGGCTTGGCGGAACGATCGAGGCAGTGAATCGTCTTGCCTTTGACGCGGGTGAGGTATACAGGCTGCTCCAGGGTCCGGATGATGCCATTGTCACTGAGCACTCGTGAGTACGGGCCTTTTGACGATCGAGGTGACTCACCCATTTGTCAGAGCATACTTGATGTGGTTCAGTGTCGAGTAAACGAAGACTCCACTGTCATCCCAAGCACCGCTCTTGATTCGAATGGTCTCATGAATAGAGCTAGTCTGGCCCAAAGCTTTGTTCGCCAGAGTGATAGCTATTCAACACCCAGGCTCAGCACTATCAGCTATCCACGTCACCGAAACGACTTACTATGTTTACTCAATAGAGCAACCATACTACCGTCTGCGCTCCAAACGGCGTACTTGACTGGCGGAGTGGTAATTTCCGCCAAGGTCTTCTGTTGCTGGATGTCGTACAGAACAACTTGAGTCGGACTCGCAAGCAGCAAAGAGGCTGTGCCACCGTAGAAGACCTCGTTTGTTTGTATCGGGAGCTTGACGGTCTTAGTGATTGCGTTGGAGAGATCACGAATCTCGATCATCTGCGGATAAATTGTAAAACTTAGATTTGAGATATAGATGATAGTCGAAAGATTATACCTGGTTGGCCTTGTCGAGCACCGCAAGCCGATTTCTCGCAACGAATACGACCGCACTACCAGGTCCGCGTTTGCCGTCCGCGCTCGAATCCTTTACTTCATTGATCGTTTCTCTTGGGAGTTGCACAAGTTCGAAGATGCCATTTTCAGACGTCGTGGTGAGGAGTACGCTCCGTTCGGCAGGGTTGAAGCTGAGTGTCTTCGGTGCGACGTAGGCAGAGCCAAGTTTACGCACGCTCAACACGCCCGTGTCTGTGCCGTTGTTGAGATCGTGTTGACGGACGTATTTGTCTCGGACATAATAGAGGGTGTCGTTGTACACAGAGAATGCCGGTCGTTCGCGCTCAAGTTTGAAGACGATCAGCCCATTATCGTGACCTAAGCTAGAGTGTTAGTACTTATCAAGCATTGAGCATATTCCGAACGGTATGGATACTCACCAGCAGCGAAGAGGTTCAGCTCGGGATGGGCGGTCAATACCCAGAATCGATCATGCTCCCTCCTGAAGGTTTGGATAGCGGTCCTTTTTCCCATATCCCACACACGGATTGTCTTATCCTCGCCAGCAGAGACAATGAGCTCATGCTTGGGGTGGAACAGTACACTCGATACGTTGTTGAAATGCCCACGACATGTATCTACCTCCCATGCCTTATTATCGCTCATTCTCCATAGTTTGATCTGCCGGTCATCTCCGGAGGATACGATAAGTGGTAGGGTTGGGTGGAAGCTCGCAAAGTTGACACCGCGATCGTGCCCCTCGAGAACATATTTGACAGTAGAGTAGGAGTCGAAGGAGTCGAGTGTGCCTGCTGCCCCACCCGGTCCGCCGCTCGCGGGCAGGCTGTTCGGTGTGGATTTACGCAGTGAAGAGATGTCCCACACGCGTACCGTTTGGTCCATTGATGCTGAAACAACGAGGTCGTCTTTCGGGTGGAAGAAGGCAGACATGATGTAATGCGAATGGCCAGTGAGGATCGCGATGCAATTGCGTGAGGTGCTGTTCCAGATACGGATCGTTTGGTCGTCAGAGCAGGATATCTACTGAAGGTGTCACTATAGAAATACTAGTGTAATAGACGAGTAACGTACGATCCAGGGCATTTCGTGGTGGAATTGGACAGTGCGGACATAGTCTAGGTGACCGTTTAAAGTGAAGAGACAGCGACGTCCCTGTGGTCTAATGTCTACGATAGATAAATCGTTAGGAACGGAGATAGCGTTGGTCAATAAACGGAACACACCCCAAACTTTGATTTTATAGTCGTCACCGCCGCTAACAAGCAGAGGGCGGGTGGGATGAATTGCTACAGCCCTGACAGGCCCTAAATTACCCATCATAAGTCTTAACGCTACAATAGGGCCCGACACGAGCAGGTTTTAATACACGAAGAAATGGGACTTACCTTCATGCTCATCGAAACGATCAACAAGTGTTCCCATTTGGTAGTTCCATAACTGAACGCTTCCATTATGCAGCGACGCAGCGAGCAGCGGGCGCGTAGGGTGGAAAGAAAGACCTGGAAAGGAGACACGAAATGACAACGTAAGCGCGTGATTCTTCAAGATAATAGCACATTGGATCACAATATACACACCCTTTACTCTGTTGCTTTTAGATTCGAATTTTGTGAGCATCTGCATGCTGGATGGGTATTCGTCGAAACCGTTGAGGACAATGTAAGCAGTCGCGATAGCCCAAACAGCAGTCGTTAGCGACTTTAGGCCTCTTATTGATACCCTGCCTGCGTGTAGGGCGAATAAGAGCGTGTCCCACTAACCGACCGACGTGGAGGAGGTCAAGTTAGAATTTAGATTCTAGATCGACGGCAGTTCACCACGCTTACAGCCACCACGGTCGTACGGATACGTAAATGGTCTCATAGTAGAGGGAAAACGTCCACTCCGAATCCCGCACAAAACAGGGATCCCAGTCTAGTGAAGCGGAGGATAGAGCAGAAACACAAAAGAGCTGATAGGGAGCGAACGGTCTGACGAAATAGCAACTATGGTTGTCCCCAGAACGCATAGCGAGCGACATGTGAACTGGGAAATCGACTATCCTGGCTCTTTGCAGACAGGGGCTGTGCATTGCAATCGTGATACCACCAAGGTCCAATATTCTCTCTTAATATTGTCTTTGAGTGCTCCATGTACCTTGGGATTCCCAACGCCTGGGCGAAGAGCTCGTTCTTGTCGATGCACCATTTCTTGACACCACAGATATGGTTCTTTTTGGATATCCCTACCGGAGTAAGCGGGATGGAGAATTACTATCTTTTTGTTTGTGAACGGTGTGTTCCATCGACGCGTATTGCCAATAGAAGTGCCACTAACCATACGCTGTAGATGCTGTTAGCCCATTTCAAGTGGGGTTTACTGTATATCGCGAGCTACTTCTGTCAAAAACCGCCTCCGTCACCGGCTTCGTTCACTCCAAAGACAATAATTTGACTAGGAGCTGACACGTAGTACACTACCCTGCCAACAATCTACAGAACTACGCGTTATATCGGATTTTCTCCTCTTCACTGCTCCCTCAGTCATACATGGTTCCCTCTCACCATTATCTTTTGATATGGTCTACTCCTCGCCACCCAATATAGAACTACCGAGATAAAGGACCAGAGGATGAAGGGTTGAAGTCAGTAGGTATCACGGTCATGGTACAGGGACGACTAGCATCCACTGACTCAACAAAGTGGGCAATCAGCAGGTGGCGTTGAAAGCCGCAAGTACCTTGGACTCCTTACATGCCTGCCGGATACTCTTCATCTCCCTCGGCACTCTCAAATCCGGCCCACATACTTATCGGGAGGAACAACCGCGCCTCTTCTGCCTCTCCTTACGCGTCGTCGTCGGCTTCACTCCACCAACACCATTCCTCGCCTGCAGACCCACTTCAGTCGACGATAGCTGCTTCGGGGACGTTCCCACGACAGTCCGTGTCTCCACCGTGGCTGTTTGAGGAAATGAATGAGGATGAGTACGACGACACCCACTCGGGACGCGAAGACGGCGAAGAGGCTATTCCAATAGACATCGACCCTACATTCACTAGAGGAGGGAGATGGCCTGGGACTGTCAAGATTGTCGTCGAAGCCACCACATTTTGGTAGGTGCTGACCTGAGTCCCAGTCGAGATGGCGACCGCTCTGCGTTTGCTGAGGATATATTGCTAACTACAACACTGGCATAGGGCACACAAAGATGTCCTCGTCTTCGCTTCTCCATTCTTTGAGGCTGCACTCAGCGGAGGGTGAGTGCGTCCCTTCATCATCATATCCCGATAATCTCTCTTTCTCTACATCTCCAGCACTCAAAAATAACCTTTGAGGTACAGGTGGTCTGAAACGTCTCCATCAAATAGACCGGCATCAACTTCTTCAATTATCACTATCTCCCAACCACCCGTAGTCCCGGGCGGACCGTCCTCCTCCGACTCCGTTCACCCACATATAAACTTCACAACTGTCCGCAATGAATCCGACAGTGACCCTGACGCACGGCGCTCATCTTTATCGGGAGCGCCGTATGTCCATATCACCGCACTTCCAAAGGTCTCCCAACGAATGAACAACGACGGTTCCTCAAACGATACTGAATCAGAGTCTGATATCCGAGCCGTGGCAACAGAAGAGCAGAAATCTGCTGCTCGCGCTCGATCGTTGGAGAAACTCGTCGTCTCGGACTGCGCCAGTCAAAAGAACGAGGAGAGCCCCAATTCGAAAGCGAAACTGCGTGTCAAGAGAAAGAGAAGGAGCAAGACCAACAGCATCGCTGAAGGGATCATCGTCCTCCAGGAGGAAAGGGCCACTGTCTTTCATGATTTCCTGAAATTTATTTATCCTCAGTATGTGGCTCACCTTGCATTCAATACTATACCGACTCGATTACCTCAGTTTAGAATGTACAATTGCGTGGTATGTCGGATTCAAACCACTCACGTTCGCTACTTACCCGTGGGTGGACACCACAGGAACAACGTAGAGGGTCTGATGAATATCTCTGACAAACTTGTTGTACCCCAACTGCAAGCCGCGTGCTTGAACTTCCTCCTTACCCACGCAGCGGGCAAACCCATTAAAGCCTTGCGTATTGCCGAGCTATTTGATATCGACGAGCTATACAAGGAAGCGTCTCGATTCGTTCTAGAAAACCCAGGCGGGTGGAGTGAAAGCGAATTGAGTACGTTGAGCAAGGAGACTCTATTGAAGCTGGAGAAGAGGTGCGGTTGTTAAGAATATCGGATTTAGAAAAGCTGACATAGGAACCTAGGAGGAACTGGTTCCTCGAGCGAGTGCTCAAGATCGGCCTGGTCTCGATTGCGAAGGAGTATCAATGTGTGCGTTTCCTCCCTCTCCCCATGTCGGTCTCTATTCATCGCCTGTAGTGTCCGACGTGTTCAGACCAACCCGGCTGCGCCCGCCATCTTGAGGAGAAATGGCGACATGGCTATCAATCGCTGTTCCGGTTCGGCCCTGCCCAGCCCAGTATGGTCTTTCGGTACTTGCGGTCCCTCGAAGGAGTTGGACCACCACTGGCGTTAAGGGAGCTGGCGTGCCAAAATCACGCGAAGCAGTGGACTGCCACTCGTGAGTCGATTCCTCCTTCCATAGTTCGGTGGACATACGCTTACGCTCATCGTGTAAAACGCTGTAGTTTTCGATCGAATGTTTTCTCTTGGCGTCCGAGGAAGCGGGTCAGATGCTAGTCCGCTAAACGCACGTGTGGTCGGAGGTGCGGCGGGTGTAACTGTTGCAGCTACTCCCGGTGGGACGGGTTTACGGAGGCATTTCTTATATTGCTCCCTCAAGCCTGAGGTACCGCCGCCAAAAAATAAAGGATTTGTCGGAAAAGCGAGGGAGGTAGGCGGGTTCTAAAGGCGGCACATGGTCCCTGCTCATAGAATCCTCCGTTGTACTACACGCGCCTAGTTATCTTGTTGCAAAGTTATCAATATCCACGGTTTAATGCATCACATTTCACCAGATCTCTACAGCTACACTTCATGGTACAGAAAAGGGCTCGTGTCGTGATTCTACCTTACTAGCGCCGTCTTTCCGTTCGGTCAAACACAGCTCCTCAAGCTTCTACCAATCGTCGCAGACGTGGGACGTCATGTACCCGGTCTTCCAGCACTCCCATGCTTGGCTTCACCAGTCAGAGCTGCTCCGAAAGAGCAACGGCCTCCTCTAGCCTATTCTCCTTATGGTGGGCAACTCGCAGGTGTACGTAGGTGACTGTCTCTCCAGCGGGCTCTTCTTTATAAAAGCAACGGCTATAATTAACCATCTGGCTGAAATTTCAGACTGAGCCGTCTCAACAGCAACTCAGACTCACTGGAAAAACGAGAGATTACCGGTGCGGCGTGCATTTATCCGGGAACTGAGGCAATAGGCCAGATCCCAAACGTGCAAAAGTCGTGGAAGCCACTCTTACCGTGGATATAATCGGGATAGTTCGCCGTCGCGGGACTGGTCATCACCCCCTCAGTTATGGTTTCAAGATAACAGGCACTCGCAAAGTCGACGAGGGAAGAGTCTGCAACGTTAGCGAGTACGGGATGATAATGTCCCCGTAATTTGTTGAGGTGTGCAGTAAAGTGGTCGAAAAGAGGGGGTCGTTAGTGTGTGAGTTAGTGCAGCTGAAAGGAGGCGAGCGCAAAGAGGTCACCTTTGTCCGCGTGATCGTCCATGGTAATAGCGAAACACGTAAGGATTTAATGTGCACCAGAATGAATCAATACCACCGCATGGAAGAACCATCAGAGATTGCATACAGCTATGGAAAACTGGATCTCGGTTGGGTGTTTGGTATAAGCTATTCTTGCTAGCGTATATGCAGTATCGAGTATCGTCTACCACCCAGACTAGGGCTTGATCCCCAATGAAAGGATCTCGTTACTCACGGCTAGTCCTAGGTCTTCTAATTGACGGTGAACTTGTAAACAGGTAGTCAATTGCATCAGTAAATCTAATTAATGTCTGCCGGAGAGATTTCGTGGCGCTCAGCGGACGTGACAGAGATCTCGCCACCGTGAAGCTTCTATTTTGAGTCAGACAGTCGCTTTAGTACATCTCCGTAATGCTGTACATACACTTTAACTCATGCTGGGTGCTGGTGAGAAACGAGAAAAAATGAGATTGGCTCATTGAAGGGCTTGACACAGGGTGGATAGTTGTTAGAGTCAACTATCGGGGCACCATACCTTATCTTCGTTGGATTTTAGAACTATAAGCCAGATTTGTCACCTCCTGCCACTGCCTCTGATTATGAGCTTAACATTGTGCCCTGCTACTTCGTTCAGTAGGTCTACGTAACACATTGTCCTTGCATGAATCAAATGCACTATCGTTGCTTTCGTCATACTGGTCACGTTCAAAGGGTCGAGCCGGAAACGGCCCGCAATGTACAGGGGAAGAACAATGAATGTACAAAGGAAGCAAATGGTTTGCTTTGTGTATATCGCCTTTTGGGTGTGTTCCCGTTCTCGCGAGTTTTCAGGCTGGGTTCCGTCGTATCCGTTGGTTCGTCCGAAGTCAGTGCCGTACATCACACCACACCACACCATGGTGTAGGACGCCTGAGATAGGCCGAAAGTTCAACGAGGTTCCGACGGAAAAGAGACACTCAGGCGGGGTCAGTTCAACGGAGACAGTAGTCGATCTTGCTGGTATTACATGGTTTATCATGCGTCTCGGATAGTTCTGCAAGAAGCCGGTAGAAGGGCGTAATTCACCATGAAACAAAGGAACTCTGGCCATAGTCGACGCAGGAGTGAAAGTATCAAATTAGCAAGTCCTAATAATGGTCACTCTTTTCTGTAGTTCTCTCAAATTGAACGTACAAAGCCCTCTATTTAATTCTTGAACCTTACCCGACTTTTACTCGAACACCTGGCCCATAAACTTCACTGTATGGCCCCAGTCAAGCATCCTACAGCAAAGCCCAAAATATCCCCCACACATATCAAGTTTTAGTGGGTTTGTACAACCATATGTCACGATACAGAGGAGTGTCGCAGCCCGACCACAGGTGAGCTGCGAAAAAAACCATTAATGTACATAATATGCCTAACCAGGATGGGCCGGCCAGAAATCCGTGAGGTTCCCCCAGCTCAACCGTCTATATATAAGAATACTGGTGGATTCTTCTATCTGGGCCATCCATTCACGACCAAAATAGACACGAATCAACCATGCACAGAGGACATAAATGAACGACAAGCCAACATAATTACGAGGAGCCTGAGCCGTTATTCTATCTTACTGGCGTCATCGTCCCCCTCGGTCAAACATAACTCCGAAAGCTTATACCGGCTATTATGGAGATGGTACGTGATATAACCTGTCTTGTAGTGTTCCCACATCTTCTTGGCTTCGCCAGTCAGAAGGGCATCAATCTCTTCCGAAAGACCAACGGCCTCATCTATTAGATCGTGTACTACGTCTAGCCCAGTACCCTTTTGACGGACCGTTCGAAGGAGATGTACGTAATTGACTGTCTCTCCGGCGAGCTCTTCTTTGTAAAAGCTAAGGATATCATTGACTATGTCTGGATGAAACATCAAAAACTGCAAAGCTGACTCAATGTTAACATGAACTCACTAGCAAAGCGAGAGACTGCTGGTGCGGCCTGCACATAGACTCTGATATCAGGGAACTGGGCAGCAGGCCAGATCCCAAATGCATAGAAGTCGGCGACTCCACTCTTCAGGCGTAGGTAGTCGGGATAATGTGTCGCCGCGGGGCTGATGTTCATCCCCTCAGTCATAATTTCCAGGTAACAGGCGCTCGCAAAGTCGACGAGGGCAGAGACTGCGACGTTAGCACCTATGGGATGATAATACTCCCATAGTTTGCTAAATTGTGCAGTAAAGTGGTCGAAAAAGGGATCGACTTGCTGTTGGCCTGTAGAGTAGTGCTGTTGGAAAGTAGCAAGCGCAACGGGGTCGTCTTTGTTTGTGCAGTCCTCCATAGTAAGACCAAACCACGTAAGGACCTAGTATGCAGCGGTATGAGTCAATTTCACCACATGGAAGAATGATAGAGTATTGCGTACCGCTATGGAAAGCTGGATCTCGATCGGGTGTTTGGGATACCCCATTCCAACTAGTGTACATGATGTATGAAGTATCTTCTCCCACCCAGGCCGGAGGTCGATCCCAAAGGAAAGGATTTTGTCTCTCACAGCCATTTCCAGGTCTTCGAATTCAGGATAGTTCGTGAACGAATAGTCAATTGCATCAAGAAATATGATCAATGTCTGTCGTAGAGAAAGCCCACGACGCTCTGAGGATGGTACGATGGGCATGGGCATATCTTCACGTTGACGCTGCAATTTCGAATCAGTACCTCGCTCTGGTATACCACTGTGAGATATACATACACTTTGGTTCGCGTTAAGTGATACTAAAGAACGAGAAGAAATGAGATTGCCAATGGAAGGTGATGACACAGGGTTAATGGATGTGGGGGTCAATGATCGACGCCCTAATATATATACCAAACTTGCCAGCACCTGTCGCCGTGCTTCTCGGGTGATAGACTTGTTATTATGTTATCTTGGAACCCAATAAACTTCATGGCCGCAATAAATCGAACTCCGCCGAACTGTATGATAGCCCAAATATTTAAGGAGTCGGTAATGGGTGGGCTACATTCAGTCATTGCATCTGCCGACAGGTTGTGACCGTCATATATGCATAATTAACGGAAGAAACGTCCTTCCGTTCTATGGCCCTATACCATGTATTAGTAACGTCGCGGTTGTGCTATCTAGAAGACCCCGTGTCATCGGCCGTTCTACTCGCCGGAGCTTCACTTCCAGAGCAGGATGCATTCCAGAAGCTATTTACAGCTGTGCAAGTGGCGTACAAGGTTATTCATTGAAAGCGCCCATGATGCCTTCTTCTTTCGGCCGGTCTTGACACGGCAAATGGGCAGATCTAGAGATGGGCGCAGACTCAAGGCGCTAGGCAGGACAACGGGTCACCTCGCTATTGACAATGCAACGCTGTATCCACGTCGATCTCCGGCCGTAGTTTGGACAAGATCGCCATAAACTTTTTGACCAACACTGACCTACTCAGAAGTCCTAGCTCTGCGGAAACCAGAGTCCCGTGGCACCTGGCGGGCCGGACACGATGACGTAGATTGAATGGACCAGGTCTGGGTTTAGATACAAAACGTAATAAAGATAAAGGAAGGAAATATTTTCATCTCGATCAGTTTTCGTCGGGGGTTATTGTTCTGGGTGCCATGTCCGCCCGGAGTCAGCAGTCCACTGCGTGCACAAAACGTCTAGATATAATCTCCCATACACCTACTCTCTTTGCTGCCACCTGTCCTCTAGCCGAAGTAGCCACCTAGGCACAGTGATCAATCAGAACACTGGCACCTCAGTCACTCGATTTGGGGGCCATTCAGGCCCTGCTCTGCATAGTAAATTTACCCCCCTGAAAGGGGGTCCCGTCGTGATC
>Ga0307513_10003488_pt1 | contig 21283 bp, 25 predicted proteins | sample 15_EM_MG_FD_202174 | JGI IMG/M metagenome (GOLD analysis project Ga0307513, IMG submission 202174) | Populus trichocarpa ectomycorrhiza microbial communities from riparian zone in the Pacific Northwest, United States - 15_EM | ecosystem: Host-associated > Plants > Roots > Unclassified | place... | reverse complement strand
TCGATGAGGGCTGCCACACCGCTCGTTGGTGTGCACCCGAGGTCTTGATCAGCGATCAACCTGTCAGTAAGGAGTCCGATGTCTTTTCATTTGGAATGGTCATAATTGAGGTGGGAGGTGATCAATCTGTTCCGTGAAAACTGGCTGATCCGTTCATAAAGGTTTTCACTGGCAGAGCCCCGTTCGGTGAAGACAAGACTCCAGCGGTTATAGCGAAGGTCATGAATGGGAGGCTTCCAGAACGACCCCAACATCCAGGTTTCACCAACTGCTTATGGGAAGTCACACAACACTGTTTAGAGTTAACACCGGCGAAGCGCCCGGACGCGGAACAACTTGTTAGGGCGTTAAAAAAGTTGTGAGTTTTTTCTTCGTTTGGATAGCGTACGCTTCACTCAAATATCTGCACCGGGAAGACCTAATCAAACTGTTCTCATGTCACTAACACCACTGGGTAAGTCCCCCGAGCAGGGAGTGGTGTCTGTGAACCCATCGACAATCTTTTCGGCTTGCATCCCGGTGCCGAGTATTCGTAATACACCTAAGGCACGCGTAGATGGAAGTATAGGGGTCCCCCCCAATAAAGTGGATATCCAGTCCTCACAAACGTCGACAAGTGAAATAAATTACACCTCTCGTGAGTCGATTCACACGCCTTCATTATATACAAGCCATTCAATTTGAGATAGCCGTCAACACCCCTTTGCCCAGCAAATTCACGGGAAGTTCTCTATTGAAGCAACGGCGAAATGTCGGTGGTGCGGTCTTCCATACACTTTTTTTGCTGGGCCTATTCTGATCTACCGATAGGAATTGATTCGCCTGACAGTGGTGCTGGAGGAAAACGCCACAGCACTGGTCAATTAGATAATGAGGAAAATTGTGCATCGGACAACGTGCAGGGGAGTCACACGCCTCGAAATTTTCCCGTGGTGCAACGCTCAGTTGAGAATCCACGCGATCCTCAGCACCTTGACAAATGGTCGAAAACCTCCTCCGGGAAGGTGTTGCTCCAATGGTATGATGGCGAGAACCACAGTACGTTTTTTCTCGTACCCCATTTGACCAATCGGTCCCTGTTCTTACCCCAGTGCCCTCAAAAGCTGTGTCAATTCCGATTCGACCTCAAGCTCCGGGTGTGAAGAAACATGGGTTATGGTGCCGGATCAAAAGTATGCGACATCCCTTCCGTTTCAGTCACCAAGCTAACCGGGAGCTCGCAACAGGGTTCGTTTGTTGTGCTCCGCGCTTAGGGCTACCATTCTCTAGCATGTGGCTCGCAGTTTGAGCCTTTAGTGTGCACTCATTCCTGGAGTGTTCCAGTCTAGGATAGGTGACCGAGGACAGCATGATTGTTGAATCTGTTAAGGCGGTGCAAGTGACGGAATTAGGGTTGCCCAGGCCTCAAGGGTGGCACGCACGCGTCTGAGTTTGACAGCTGATTCCATTCGATGGGCTGTTTCCCGGAGAATATAGCCCCTATTATGTACATAATCGCTCGTTATTGACTTTTGATTGAGTTGACACCGAGGAATCGCGGGATCAAGTGACTTACACGTCGACCGCAAACAAGCCGGTGACCGGTTCATTCGTTCGATCGTTCGTTTTGTGGTGTGCGAGGTTGTCGTCGACTGTTTATGTAGTGGTCGGGAAGTGTATCGTCGATTTTCGCGAGAAGTCATACGATACTGACGCCTTGTCTTGATCTATTCCCGGCGTCTCACCGTCTGATCTACCCCGGTCCGCGGCGGACCGAATCACAGAAGGGGAGAGAGTCTGTCAGGATCTCACGCATCTACCACATTCAGATTGCGACATTCCTCTAGGATGAGCTCAAGCGCTCAAGCTCAAGCTCTAAGGCCTATCCGTTCAGAAAGCCGTCCGAGCCCAATCACTGTTTCCCTTGCAACCTTGTTCGCGGTCAGACATACGAAACCTCTCACATCATGCGAGCATCCAAGTCATACATCAGCGTGTTTTCAGGAATCGGTCCACTATTCTTCAGCGTCATTGGACTGTGACTGATGACGTTTATGAAGTCCTATGACCCTGGTCATGACGCGGACACGCCCCCACCCACCGGGTCCCTTCTTAGCACCGCCGGTTTGTCGTGGGGGTACATCCGACGGTCTGGACTCTCCACCTCGTTCTTGAGCCTTCGTATTATTTCCCCGGTCCGAGGCAGGTGTGGCTGGTCGTGTTGGAGGTTTGGGGCCTCCACCATTCAGTCCCAGTACGCCTAGCAGTCCCCCTAAGCCTACGGAACCTTTTTGAGGTCAAGCCAGCCACAATATATGATCGTATGTCAGGATGATCGTGTGCTTACCCTTTTTCTTTATGCTATTACTTCGACTCGGGACTCGCTCTGTTGGTTTGGGACTGAGGATGGCTGGATCACGATTGGTCTTCGCGAATGGGAGCGCTGGAGGTTCACGATTGTGCGTGTGTGCTTGTTGTTCGGGTGGTCCGGGTTTCCTCGCATCATCGATCTTCCTTATACCGCTATCCCCGCGGTTACTCCTCGAACCCACAGTCCCGCGATCATTTCCCGCGCCATCAGCCCTTTGACTATTCCCAACGTCGCGTACCTTAAGGTTAGTCCGTACACCGCCTGAGGTATTACGTTGGTGCTCGAAACCGTCTATAACTGTAAAGCTCGAGGTGTCCGAAGTGATCGGACTGTCCGTCTGAATTGATCGCTTGGGTGTGGCAACCGTCGATTCGGGCGGGTCCTGTGTGATGTCTGCTGGCTTGGGGACTTGATTCAAGTTTCCCTGGTGCGGGATTGTTGGTGCGGTTTGCCAAACCTCACTTTGTGCCGTCTGCCAGTCATCAATTTCGACGGTGTCAGGGGTTTCAGACCTCGCGGGTGATGGGAAAGGCTGGCCATTTTGGCCTCGATCCGCTACGCCGAGGCGCTGCACTATCCCGTCGGCTGGATGGTGTCTCAGGGTTTGATAGTCGATGGCGCCTACTGGTCTCTCCGGAACGCTGCCAATGACGGTCCTATCATCGTTCAGAGGCGTCGTATCGCTTTGCGTACGTTTGTGGGTCGGTTCGCGATATTGTAGGATATCAAGGAGTCTAGGAGAGAGGGCCGCATCCGTCTGCGGGATTGTAGAGCCCGACCCCACCAGTCCTTGGGCGCCACTGATAGTCCCGATGAAAGAGTTGCTGGGGGACCCCACATACCTGTAAACAAGACATTACGAGGTGAACACCGGACTCGGCAGTACGACAACAACGGGGATTCTCACATCTCTCGCAAGAGGTCAACCACTTCTGACGCTTTCAAACGTTCCTTTGGAGGGTGCTGCCAACAGCATTCTGTCATTTTCCACAGCGCATCCGACAGACCTAGCGTTTCCGCTCCGTGTGGCCTCGGGGGCCGTTCTCCATTCATGAGTTTGTAGGTAACGGCCGTGGAAATCACATTGTGGAAGGGAACGTTTCCCGTGAACGCCTACAAAAAACGGAATTGGCGGCTTCGAATCTGATATCTCGCATTGCGGTGCTCACGAACGCATACCTCAATCACGACCATTCCGAATGCAAATATATCTGCTTGTTTACTCGCGGGGACGGCTCCGAATAGGACTTCCGGTGCGGACCATCGCACAGTGTGACCTTTGTCGGACTTGATGCCCGTAGAGTATTTCCCATGGGCAACCGACGCGAGCCCGAAGTCGGAGACGCGCGCATGCCCTTGACCATCGATAAGAATATTTGGCTTGGAAAACGTCAGCGACTTCCTCGGTTACTGCATTTCTCGTAAGTGCAAGACTTACGCCTTTTAGGTCCCCGTGGAACATATGACAAGTATGGAGGTAGTTCACACCCTCGGCCACGTCCAATAACTTGGAAGGGCTTAGGTTGCTTAAAGTTTAGGAAACGATAGTATACGTACGAGGCTTATTCGGTCAGCGTGGGGTCTGACGTTCACATATTCCGTCAATGTGCCATTAGGCATCCACTTCGACACGAGCTGTAACGGCACCGTCGTAACACCCAAGAAAGGCACAACATTTACATGTCTCAGCCTTTTCCAGACGACTGCCTCTCCGTAAAAGGGCTTGTACAGTATCAGCGTTGGTGGGACGCACAGTAACTTCACGAATACCACATACCGCCAAGGGCCCTTTCTGATTATTCGTATTTGCGTTGTAGACCCTCAAAACCTTTACGCACACCTTTTCGCCTGCAAATGATCCTTCCCACACATCGGCGAACCCTCCAAACGCGACAGGACTGTCGCCTGATTTCCTCAGCCCATCAGATATGATGTGAGATGACGGTAAAACGTTATGGTGACCGCAGATGTGGCGCAGCCTGCGAAGACAACGTCGAAACAACGCATCCGTTACTGGAATGAGATCTAGTGCCTGGGGTTGGGCAAGGGTTCAACATAAGCGGAATGCGGTTGTACAGCGATTCGGTTATACCCCATCTAAAAAGTTCACTAGCCGAGCCGATTCGGATTGTTGGAGGTTAAGAGAGTATTCCCCTTTCTCGTCGAGCCGGATGAACATGTAAAGCGCCCGTAAGAATTCCGGTGAGGAGTTTTCCAGAGTATAAAGGTGTTGCAACACTTGAGAGATAGGCATGGAGAACGATGGCTGAGCTCGGCAAGAATCCTGCAGGTATGCACGTCGGGGCGTATGGAAACAGCATGTAGTGGCTGAAAAACGGGAGGTACCTCGACATAACCGCGTTTTGCATCAATCAGTTACGGAAACACGCACCATGATCGATCTCTTCCTGGATCCGTCGTATACCGTGATTAGAATTGGTGCCTACAAAGACTCTGTAACTCGTGGGCAATAAATGTGTGCTTTGCATCTGGATAGAATAGTTAAATTAGAGTTACGATAATATTAACCAGACATGAGTCGCGTGTCGGGCTGATGTTCTACTTTTCATCCGCTGTCCCTCGTCCTGCCCTGGTGGTGTTCCAGGTTACATAACGAAACATTCATTTGCATGGAAGATTGTGAGGTTGACGCAACAGTTACCCTATCACATAGATTAGAACAATCCACATAGCCACCATCTCTTCTTGGGTTTACGTGCTCCGGCATCTGTGTATCAATCGTTAGGATCAATAACTTCCTGAGGAGACAGACTCACCCAATCGTGGAGTTGGAGATTGAGTTTGTGGTGGAACAGCCTCGGGCTTGGGACCTTGTTGGACGGCCTCAGACCTTGTTCCTTGTTGGATGGCCTGGGACCTTGTTTCTGGTTGGAGGGCAGAAAGCGGCCTGAGCGGAACGGCTTCGGGTTTGTTTCGAGTGTTGACGGCCTCAGACACCGTTCGGTTTCTGGGGGCCGGAGCCTTCACTCGAGGTCGAACGGCCTCGGTCCTTGCCCGGGGTCGACTAGTGCCCGGTTCGGGTCCGACACCTGGTAGTAGATCCCTAAGTCGATCATAAGTTAAGCACGGAACCGAAAACGGAGTCCAAAGCGATCTGGACGCACTCGGGAACAACGTTGTTATCATTGTTATTTTCAACAAACTTTCGCCACCTCCTCACAACCTCTTCCATCGTCGGACGTTTCTTGGGATTTTGGTGCCAGCAACACTCGAGAAGTTTCCATATCTCAGCCGTAAGGCCAACAGCCTGAGCGTTTCCTGGCATTTCCGGTCTACCTCCTCGCGAGATACGGAGCACTACTGCTTCGTTTTTCTGTTCCTCGAATGGTATCTTACCGGTGAAGACTTCTACCGCGAACATGCCAAAGGCGAACACGTCAGCGGCTTTTGACTCCATTATCGGCAGGGTATTTCCCTTGCGGACAGGGCTTATGATCTCTGGGGCTAACCATCTGGAAGTTCCGACGGCTCCTGGAGTCGCCGCAACAGTGAAACTGGGATCCGAATTGATGGGCGCCAACCCGTAATCCGTCAAACGAGCACGCCCCCCCTGGTCAATGATAACGTTCGCCTGTTACCACGGAATCAGCATGATCATATAGCCGAGGGTTAAAGAGAGAGAAATCTCAACGCGGCGAGTGCGGCGGTTGAAATTCAACCCGAGAGTCGGGGAGAAAAACTCACCCCCTTCAAATCCCCGTGTGGGATATCGAGCGAATGAAGGTACTCCAACCCCTTCGCAACATCGAACAGCTGCCGTACACAGGGAAAATTGAGTCAGTAGTTTCGCAGTTGCCACGGTGACAAACCCACCAAAGACGTGCGGGACGCGCGCGGGCGAGACGCCGTGTACTGGGTTATGTTGCCGTTTTGCCCCCAGTCGTAAACGAGAGCAAGCTGAAAGTGTGTCATGTTCACACCGCGGAACGATTGGATATTTTCATGAGATAGCCTTCTCCACATCGGCACCCGTTTCCACAGGATCTGTAAATCTCGTTCGAAAGTAGACCCTCCATGCTGAATGCTAGATGCTTACTTCTTTTGCCTCTTTCAAGTTTTGGGCGGGATATATGCGAAAGGCTTTGATAGCCACCTGTGCACCGTAGTAGTCTCCTCGCCAGATGTCCGTAAATCCTCCAGACGCTACGGCAATGCTGCCACGTTTCTCTAGTCCAGCGGAGAGTACAGCAGAAGCCGGGAGTCGCTCGATTGTGCTGCACACGTTCCCCAAGGCCGTTATAAATTTCGCACTTTGTGGGTCAACGGTTGGATATGCCTTTGCAGAAATGATGGAACTCAGATCTGAGCAGGGAAGAACGAACGATCCCGACTTACCTGATCTACCTTGTCCACAAATTTTGTCTGGTCCTCCGGTGTCAATCCCCGAATGTTTCGCAGTAGTTCCTTGCTATTGAGCAATGTGCCAGCTCGTTGTCTCGACTGCTCGGGTGTCAAGTTACTGTTCGCAAATTCCCGGGTCGAGATTTCTCCGCGGGTCGAATTGTGAGGCGCAGCGACGGCGTTACTCTTCCTGGACATGGTGAGGGGTTCGTCGGGGATGAGGCTTGAGGGTTGAGGAGAAGGTGCACGTATATCATGCCTTAGGTCTGTCCAACCTGGCCGTTCCCACGAGGCAAAACATGTTCACTCCTATCGGCACTTTTTATGAAAGAGCGCAGCGCACAACGTTACCTCCTCCGGCAGATGGCGAGCAAGAGTAAAGTAGTGTAAAGCTACAATTGCATAACCAAATACCTGAAGATTTTTAAAGAAACGGAGACCCCGACCGCTCTGTCAGATTGTTGACACCGCAAACCTCGGCTACTGGCGCCTATCAAGCAACACCGGATAGAAATATACTATTCTCGGGGAATCGCCTAGTGATCACATTCAGGTTGCAACGAGGCCAAAAAAAAAGTAGTTCTTATACCTATACTCGAACACCAAGGCGCCGAGACCCGGTGCTTCGATGTATATAAAGCCAACAGACAAACCAAACAGAAACTTAATCGTACCCTCATACAGCGCAGCTTCAATAAGGTCAACTCAGCCAGGTGGGGAAGTCAATTTTCCCCCGAGTCAATTGCGTATTGACAATCTCAGTGAGGAAGAAACTAAATTCCCATCGATAGTGATATACTCCAGGGGTCTGGCACTTCGAGTGGTGTTTGGGATTATGTTAATTAAATCGTGCTCTTAGCTCAGGAAATCACGAAGAGGGACCACGCTAGCTCCTCGATGTCGTGATAAACCGGCGACCTGCAGGCGACGAAACCCATTCAAGCCTACGAGTGCGAGTCGACACCTCCGGTCGGAACGATCCCTTAGGAACAGATGCGAGGCGGACCAGATACATATTCTCCAGGCGCATACACCCCTCGCCAATTTTCCACCGCTGATCCACAGATTTCTTCATAGGATGTCCCTGGGACCTGTTGTCAAGGTAAGTCACAGTTGGACGTAATGTTGATACCGCGGGCGGCGGCGGCAGAGAGGGCGCGGAATCATTCTCCAGCGCAGGTGAGCGTCTTGGTTGAGGGACTGCTGGACCAACGCTGCTCGTGGTGTTATATAAGGACAGGGAGATCTATGAAAGACGCCTACATCCAGATATTTGATGACCGCGGGTTCCATTCCAGAGCCTCGATCGGTGGCGCTTCGTTATGGGGGAGTCAGGAAGGAATGAATGATGCTATCAGGCAGCGACAGCGAGGCTAACTCCGCTTAGAATGAATGGGCGTGAATCCTGGTGAGTATGAACCCCTGGACGAGACCTTTGTTCGGGACCCGTGAGAATCTGTGAGGATCACCATAAATAGCTCCGTGGTATGCATCTCATGTTGCGCACTGCGCTGCGGGAAGACGGTTACACGTGCAGTAAGTGAAAAGGTGGGCCATAGGTAGAGGGGGCAACATAGAAACGAGACCTGAATCTCTAAATAGAGGCTAGCATAAGAAAATCGGCATACATCCAAGCCAAAACTATCGTGGCGAAGTCAAAACAGCCCGCAAAACCGGTTTTTCTTTGGTCTGCCTAGATGGGTTCAGGTGCGAAGTCGCATGAATCTAGAGTAAGATGCGCTCACCAGTAGATCTAGCGGAGGGTTTGTCCAAGTTGGACCGATGTTTCTCCTGGTAGACCGGGTCCGTGGTCCGCGCAAATCCGCGTAACCTATATAGCGTTTCACGGGGTGAGGATGCGATCCTGCGTTGTTGGGCGCACAACCTACCTTTCCTGAGATTCGAAGCCCTGCCACGCGGTGACTACAGCGCTGATGTTCGGGCGCTTACTAGGGTTCTGATTCCAGCACTTCTGGATGAATCGCCACACTCCAGTGGTAAGACCGCGGGTTTCGGCGTCATGAGGCTTATCTGGCCTCTGTCCCCGAGCAATCATAAGAATGGCCGTTTCGTGCCTTACGTCGCCAAACGGCAGCTCTCCGGTGAATACCTCGATGGCCAACATTGCGAACGCGAAGATATCAGCCTGTTCCGTACCTGCCGGTTGTCGGGCCCCTTTCCTCCGTGGTGGATCGATGAGTTCAGGGGCTAGCCATCTCGAAATGCCCACTACCCCAGGTGTGGCTGCAACCATAAAAGCGTGGTTGGACTGCACTGGCATTAGCCCATAGTCGGATAGACGCGCGTGTCCGCTTTGGGAGATTAATACATTCGTCTAGCTTGGGAAATCAGCGTCCCATCAGAACTTTGGAGGTTTGCGAGTATCGTATAGAATGGAGGTGGGTTCGAGGAGGAGCTGCTGCGGACTTACTCCTTTGAGGTCCCCGTGGACAATGCCGTTGGAGTGAAGATAGTGTAGTCCCTGTGCAGCTTGACGGAGCTTGGAGTGATCTGGGGTCAGCGATCAGGCGGTGGAACTAAACGGTGATAACGATACCAGGGTGGTACGGGAGATGTTCGGGTTCGAAGCCAAGTACTGCATAATATTGCCAGAATCTGCCCAGTCATAGACGAGCGCAAGTTGAAAATGTTTCGTGTCGACGCCATAGAAAGTTAGAACGTGGTCATGGGACAGTCTCTTCCATACAACCACCTCCTTCCATAGTATCTATGAGGGTCGTCGAAAAATGAAAGTGGCGGTTATCAGGATCTCGCCACGCACCTTCTCTGCCTCCTTTAGATCTTGGATAGGGTAGGTTCGGAAAGCTTTGAGAGCTACGTTTTTCGTCTGGTAGCACCCCCGCCAAGTATCGGTGAAACCTCCTGAGGCCACGGCAATGTCCCCGCATCTCTCTAATCCATCGGATATAATCGCCGTGCGCGGGAGCTGGATCGTGGCACTACAGAAAGAGCCCAGTGCTCGCAGCAACGTCGCGTCCCGGGCCTTCCTCAGATTTATAGTTCCAATAACCTGATCACGGTCGTCAACCGTGTAGAGCCATCCCAAAGACCACCACGACAGACCTCATCGAACGCATTCACCAGCTTCGCCGCATCCGCTTCGTCCAAACCCTGTGCGACCTCCACAAATCTCTTGCTCGAGATGAAAATCTTGAATGCGTCTAGTGTCCGCTCTGGTTCCACAGGACGGCTCACGATGTTCAACAGCCGGGTAGTGTCGCAATCCGCCCGAGCCTCCGCTTCTTGAGAGTTGCCTATCATTTGTTCGATGCGAATGGAGGTAGGGGATGTGGAGTGGGTCGGCCTCTGAAGTTTAAGTACTTGCCGGTTTGGTCCTAGGTCGTGGCACGTGACGCGACGGCCCCAAGTTTACCCACACCGCCAGGTTCCCTGATACTCAGCACTCGGTGCTCAGTACCCATTTACCAGTAAACGGATAGGCCGAATACGCAGGTTTCCTGGCCCCATTGTAAATGCGATGTGTACAGCCGCTTCAAGTTTGCATATTGCTACGCGGCCCGAAATGGGTCTTTGTGCGCACTGCAATTCCGCTACTCGTTCTCGTAGCTTAGCCGCCCAGCGCTCATTAGCGCATTTTCTCTCTTTGGCATCTCGAAGATCGTATGGTTTTAACGAGGTTTCCGCGTGTAGATCCCGTGGGGGGATTCCAGTCACCTTAAAATCGTAGGCCGGCTCAGTCTGGCTCGAGAACACCCCCAACCCAGGAAAGGAATGTCAAAAACACCAGTCACCACGGAGGAGAGAATTGCCCTCGTCGCCAAAGGAAACTTGGGTTCTGAGGACGCTTCGCAGTTTATGAACGAAACGTTCGACTCTCTCGATTATCTGCCAACGCTTCTCGGCTATTCTGCCCCACAGCAATTCATCGATGGCCTATATGAGGTATTCAACTATTATCTTTATGAGTACCGCTTTGACCTAGGCCCAACAGATCTCTTGCCGCGCGTCCCTTGACTTCCAGACGCACCAACGCTGCTTTCGGGCTCTCAGGAAAACAGGAGCGGAAACAGGATTGCTTCCAACCAGTTACCACGTCACATTTCCACTCAAGAGACAAGACGTATTGCCGAACGCAGCCGGTGGATTCTCGGATGTTTGGAAAGCAGACGATCAAGCAGGTGCAACCTTTGCGCTTAAGATCCTTCGTGTAACCCAACAAGATGACTTCCTGGAGATAAAAAAGGTATGATCGTCCTCACATGCGTCCGGTTCTACAGTATCTCATGTGATCTTCAGAGGTTCTGTAAGGAGGTCCTGGTTGCCAAACGGGTCAAGCATGACAATGTCCTGGCGATCGTGGGAGTTCAGATGTCCGACGAGCCTGAGTTTAAGCTTTGCATCGTATCCGAATGGATGGAACGCGGAAATATGCACACCTACCTCAGGAATAACGAGGTCGCCGACCGTGTTGAGCTCGTCAGTCCTCGGCCCCATCCACGGTTCCCCCTTCTGACTCGTTCTGGTGCAGTTGCTTGGTGTGACGAAGGGCCTCAATTACTTACACTCCATTGAAGTGGTTCATGGGGATCTGAAGAGCGTAAGCGTTCGATCTGCGCTCCTACCTTCTGCCTAGCTGAACCTGAAACACAGTCGAACGTTCTGATCGACCCCGAGGGTAACCCTCGTCTGATGGACTTCGGATTTTCATCGATAACAAAGAACAACTTCTCGGTCAACTGTTCTACGCCGAGCGATAGAGGCTCAACCCGCTGGCGTGCGCCAGAGCTTCTCGCACTGTCGACGAAAGCGAAGAACCAGAAAAAAGTCAAGTCCGCTCGGCCTACAACCAAGTCCGATACGTACTCATTCGCGATGGTAGTGGTGGAGGTGACGGTTTCCTGCCTGGCACAGGATTCGGTCTCTCAACCTTCCAAACTTTTAGATATTTACGGGGAGGCACCCGTTTGACTCGCACAGCGATGAGCAGGTGATCCTCCTGCTCGCGAAAGACCTGCGACCAGATAGACCAGAACACGAACAATTTACTTCCGAGATGTGGTCCCTTACGAAAAAGTGCTGGAAGAAGGACCCCACGAAACGACCCGACATCTCTGAGATCCTCAACAAACTCGAGTCGGGGAACGGTGCGTTCTCGTCTACTTCTGGGGGCTGTAATCTCTTGCTCAAGAAGCATACAGGGAGGAATCGGCTTCGATTACTTGCGCCCTCCTTAGGTGCATTTTTCAGTTCCCGAATAAGTCTTCGACAGTCGGATACGGTCCACTAGGGTTGATTCCAGTGGCCCGCCTTTCACGTTGTATTTTCTGTTTCCTGTCCGAGGTTCCATCTGAAAACTGCTGTATTCAACTTTAACTTAACCCACGATTCTGGATGAATCTCATCTGTTGACTTATTCTATGCCAATAAGAACCCCGTGCATGAACGAAGAGTTATCGACCCTGCCCCTGATTGGCGCCAGCGCCGGCTTGTGTTGCTTCCGTGTCTTGATCATCTTGAGTGCAACGATGGCTTGAACAAACCACCACTCCACGCTATTGTAATGATCCGCCTTAAAGTGCCAGACGACATTTCAATTAGGCTGTGGCGCGATGGGGAGCTGGCAAGGTTGCTTGCCCGCGCGTTCCCCACGTGCCATACATTACCAGCGGGTGCCAGGACAATGCCCCACACTTTCGTCGCGGGGATCTGAGTTCCAATCCGCTCAGGTTCTTGTTTCACGCTATCTAAGAACGAAGGGTCAGCGCAACCCGTTGTTGTCGGAAGCCACCTGTTACGCGTGCGGTAACCCCATGGTGAACGCAAGGCCGCAGCGTGTGCGCCGTTAGGTCACGGGTTACTGGCGCGGCGAATACGAATCAGGGGTGTGATGATGAGGCTCATATAAGCCTCGAGCCCAATCTTCTCTGGCTAATCGCCTCCCCCAGATAACACGCAAGGCCCATTGCCTCTCTTCCAGTTGCGATGAACAACTCCGCATCAATCTCCCTGATAAAGGTCGCGAACTGGGATGGGGAATCTCCAGATATTTACTGGGTGGTGACAACTGCATTTGATGCCGAAGACTATCTGGATTGTATCAGGAATCTCCGGGAACGAGGTATCGACCCAGTCCCGTATATCAACAATCTGGACAAGGTCAGTTCACACTCGATCTAAGAGCATCGCGCTTGATTCATGGTGACTTGGCGATAGATCATCGACAGCCTTCCACTTGATTCAGACCTACGGAAACGATGCATACGAGCGTTAAGAAAGACGTGTGGTTTATATGGGATCCTCCCCGCTTCATACACGGTCAGCTCCGTCGGCGGGCCTGGCAAACGCCAACGGCCCTTTGCATCTGGAGGATTCGCCGATGTCTGGAAGCTCGCCGATAAAACGAATCAAGGTGTGGTGTTCGCGGTGAAGTCGCTTCGCGTGTACGAGCAAGATCCCGTCGAAAAAATTAATAAGGTACGAGGTCTCTCCATCCGCGGCTGGATTTAGGGGTCAACTGACGATTCTTTGCACAGAAATACTGCAAGGAAGTCATAGTTTGTAAACGAGTGAAGCACCCAAACATTTTGTCTATTGAAGGGGTGGCGCCAGAACTGTTCGAATGCTCCATGGTCTCTCAGTGGATGCCGAATGGAAACCTGCAGGGGTATGTTACAAAGTACCCAGGAGCCAATCGCTTGGATTTGGTACGCCCGACGGATTGGGAAAAGGATTCTCTGCTCACCGGGTTATAGTTGATAGGCGTCGCCCGCGGTCTCGGTTACCTGCATAATAACGAAGTAATCCACGGAGATTTGAAAGGTGTACGTGGGGTTTATCCCGCAATTCCCCCCGACTGACATACCGTCTTTCCCAGCCAAATATTCTCGTCGACGGGACAGGCAACCCCCGCCTCTCCGACTTTGGTCTCTGCTCAATCACGAAGAACATCAACTCAGTCAACGCTTCTACCCCCAACCACGGCTGCACGGTCCGCTACTGCGCCCCCGAGCTTCTTGACGTCGATGGAGTCGTGCGGCCAGAGAAGAAGAAACCGACAACTAAGTCTGATGTGTACTCCTTCTCAATGGTTGTCGTGGAGGTACCCCCGCTTTTCGAATTTACGATTCGTCCAGTTCCTGATTCCTGTCGTGTTCAGCTCGCGACCGGGAAGATGCCCTTCCCCGACATGACGGATCCCAATGTCACCATCACGATCTCAAAAGGCAGACGACCATCAAAACCTCGCCGGTTTGAAGCTCCAGGAATGACCTCAAAGGTCTGGAAGGTCGCCAAAACGTGTTGGCACGAGAAGGCCAGGGAACGACCGGAGGTCAACGACGTTCTCCAGAATCTCGAGAGGATCGCTAACGCTGGTGTGTGCACCCACAAAGCTTGCCTCTGCTCGCCATGGGAGTTGATTGATACGCAGTCGGAGTAGACGAAGAACAAGCACCGACCCCCGGGTTCAGGGAGATGTTGCGCGGGATATTTTCTGACTAAACCTTACCAGAGTCAGGGCAGAATTTTAAATTATAGTATATATTGTATGTTATTCGAATGTACGATTGCTGGTGTCAGTCTCATGACGCTGTTCAAGTTCAAGCTCCTGGCGGTAATGATGAGTGACCGTGGGAATCCATCTGTTTATCCCCGCTAGCGCCGCAGCGAGCTCTCATTAAACCCCACCGCCGCGGCGCGGTGCGTCCACCAATCTCACATAGACCGCCCGTGCTAGTATTCATTCGGAAGAGGGTTTTCAATGGATCCTAGGCGCGCTCCGTTTGGTTTATCAGCCTCCGGCATCACCTCAAGCTCAACAGCGTCTTCCGGTTACACCCATAGCGTCCCGCACAGCCCAACCGACGAACGGCGTTCACTGCCAGTATTTGGATAGGATGGCAGGGTTCCATGACTTACTTAACTACGACACCTATGCTGTTGGGGCTGTGGCTGCCAGTACGGCAATCGCACTAGTCTTGTATGACAAGCAGAAGACCCGACGCTCGTACCCGCCTGGGCCAAGGGGATACCCCGTTGTCGGAAATTACTTTGGTTGGCCGAAGGGGAAGATATGGGAGGGATTTACACAAATGGCCAAGGATCACAGTGAGTATAACGTTGATGTTGTTCGAGAACCTGCTAATGCGTGTTTTGTAGAAACAGACCTACTCCACCTCGAGGTTTTTGGGTCACACGTACTTGTGTTGAGTAAAGCCGAACCAATTATAGAGCTTCTCGACAGACGTTCCGCGTTGTATTCCGACAGAGTGAGTGTTGCAAAACACACCCCTCTTTGGTTGCTGATGGCCATTTCCCCAAGACGCAAGGAACTATGGCGATTGAGCTGTGCGCTTTCCGTTTCTCTGTCTTTCACGAAGCTAATGAAGTTCCTCCAGCATGGGTGCCGACTGGTCCCTTGGGTTTTTGCCATACGGAAATAGGTGGCGAATCCACCGTCGCCTCTTCCACAAGTTCTTCAACGTCTCCGCGGTTGAGCGTTTCGACCCTCGGCTCTTTAAGGGTATACGTGACTTTCTGAGGCGACTCGCCGAGTTTCCGGAAGATTTCGCGGATCACACTCGTCTGTACGTAACGTTTCGACCTCAATTTCAACCCGAGGCTCAAGTACTGATATTGCGTTGAAGGCTTATAGGTTCACTTATCCTCTCCATCACATACGGTATCGAGGTCGACTCCCAAGAAAATCGGTTCTTTGCGGATGCTCAGCAGGCGACTTACTCCCTTGGCCCCGCTCTACTTCCAGGAGCCTTTCTCGTGGATTGGATACCGTCACGTACGCGTTCGCTTGAGTATATCCACCTCACTCCGAGGCTGACTTTGTATTGCAGTCAAGTACTTTCCCGACTGGCTACCTGGCACCGGATTCCACGGAATCGCAAAGAGTGCAAGGAGAAAATTAGACGCCATGAGGGATTTACCGTTCAACCATGTCAAGGAGAATATGGAAGTGAGTTATTTGGAGCAATAAGGTTAGATTGTGGAGATAACTGAACATGCGGGTGTAGTCAGGAGGTTCTTTCTCACCTTCCATCGTTTCTACATGCTTGGAGGAGCTGGAGGAGTCGAAAGCACAAGGAGTCGACGAAGACACGATCCGCGACCTTAGTGCTGGAGTGTATGTTGGCGGTGCTGACACAGTGAGTTCTTTTTATCTCTTAAATCGTACGATCGTCATTCGCTGTCGGATAGCCTCCTGTTGTGCTTCAAGACTTCATCCTCGCGATGGTCCTCCATCCACGCGTCTTAAAAAAGGCACAGGAGGAAATCGATCAACTCCTTGGAGGAGAAAGGCTTCCCCAATACTCTGATCGCCCGAACCTCCCCTATGTCTCAGCCGTGTTCAAGGAAATTATCCGGTGGCGTCCACCCACACCCCTAGGTTTTTGATAATTGTCCACTCCCGCATGAACTATCACCTTACTGTTTCATCTAGGTGTCCCACACAGATCTATGCAGGATGACGTGTACCAAGGGCACTTCATTCCTGCGGGAACTACGGTTATCGAGAATGTTTGGTAAGTGTGAATTCACAAACGACATTGTTGGAACCGTTGCTCACGATGAACGATTCTCACCCCCTTTGTCTAGGGCTATGTCGCGGGACGAGAGCATATACCCCGACCCTGAGACCTTCAATCCAGGGAGGTTCCTCAAAGGCGGAGGCATCAACCCTGAGGTACAGGACCCTGAGAAGTTCATGTCTGGTCACGGAAGGCGGTGCGTTACGAAATGTGGCTTTGCCGTCGATCGCTGTTTCCCCCTTTACCGCCGGCCGCCGTTGCTGATGTGGGCGTTCTCCGCGCCTTTCGTAGTGCTTGCCCTGGGAAACATTTTGCGATCCGGATGCTTTTCACAACAATCGCTAGTATGATCGCCACGCTTGACATTAAGAAGGCGGTGGATGAGCACGGGAATGAGGTCACTCCTGACCCAGAATTCAACCCTGGGATCATCATGTAAGTGGTCCCGTCCCGTCGGATCCACATCGAGGGTTGACAGTTGATGGTTTGTTGGTACCGTAGGGCCCCTTATCCCTTCAAAGCCGACCTCAAACCCCGATCGGCCCGGGTGATGTCGTTGATTAGGGAGGATTGAGTTTGATAACACTAGGACCCCTGCGAGTCGTGGATATTTTACTCTGTCATACATGATCCATGATACATGGGGCGGCACGAAAACTACACGAAATGTTCAGAAATTGTGTGACTACATAAGCGTTGGCAAAACCCTAGGTCGCTCTCGTCAGACCTGGTGTTCGGGTTGACGCGGGCTGATCGAAACCGAGGTCCCCTGGTCGTCGTGTTGGTCTTTACCAGGCTGAAGGGGTGCATGTTCTCCTTGACCGGATGTTCGAGGGTCCTTCACGAAGGAACAAAAGCGTGCCACAAAGTCGGCTCTCCCTTCCCAGGTCGTCCAAATGCACCATATCAGGAGAGCGATGAAGACGAACATCACAACGGAAGTAGGATATCTCTGCCATTGACCCTCGGAATCGACTAACGCCACGAAGATGAAAGCCACGAAAAACGAGGCGAGCCTGCCGAATAACGGAGTTAGGTGTATGTGGGTGAGCGAAGCGTGGGTATGGATGATGGACTTACGCCCAGAGAAGTAAGGAATACGGAAGACTGTACAGTATAGCCAAGGTTTCCAGGCCGCGGTGAGTATCGTGATAGCTGCGCAGGTATTTATCCTTGGAGAAGGGTTAGCCAGATCCCAAAATATAGATCCATCCTGAGATGAAGGGAAGGGGGACTTACGACTTCCTCCGCGGAATCTTGTGGCCGAATCATGTGGTGCCGAAGCAGCAGCTGTCCGATCACAACACATGCCACGCTGAAGACAATCGATACGTAGCTGGTGACCTGGGCTGGGGTACGGACAAAGTTACTGATCACGTCGTTGGGGTTGGATTTGTCACCGGGCACGTTGTCGACGCTAGGGATAGCTAAGAACGCGACGTTCGCAGTCAAGAGTACAGTGCCCTGAAAACCCGTTTTAGCAATGGTTGCACGAATTTTGTGGTCGGTGACGTACGATCCGGCCGAGTTCGCGCCACTCGTTCTGCACTTTACAAATGAACTTGCCCCACCTACAACGGATAAGCGGTTCGGTGTGTAATCGCTGACGTGCGAGAAGCAATCGGCCTTACTTGTGCTTACAAACAACGAAATCCGTGTACACGGAGTCCAGCGCTGTGTGAAGGGTGATTCTCAGTATCCTGACATTGGTCCAACGAAATCGGGACAGTACCTTTGAGGTGTACCTCTGGTGCGAAAAACAGCCACAAGGACATGCTCTTTATCAGCCACGTTCGCTTTTTCTTTTTCTCATCCTTGAAGATTGACTGATCGGTACTCAGACGTGCCTCGCGTTGGCCGAAGAAGTTGATATATCTTCCCTTGGCTATAAACGATTGTCAGCGAACTCTGGACGGCGAAGGAGTAGCACGACGTCTTCACCGAAGAACTGCATCAAGCGCCCTAAGAAGATGGTTAGATGGTTTCGGGGAAGAAACAAGACGTGATACTAACCAACCACCCAAGCAGAGTACCCATCAGCTCGGCCGACGTATTTGATCTGCTCCACATAGGAGATGAACTTTTGCAACTCTTCCCCAGAATAAACGGATGTCGACCCATGTGAGGTCATGTCGTCTGGACGGCCGGTAAGGCGAGCTGCAGGTTGAACGCAGGTGACCACGACTTACCGAGCCCAGCGTGGATCATGATTCCTATGAGCTCTTTCAGAAGCTTTTCAGGGACTTCTCGGTTGTCGGGGAACATTTCCCAGTGATTCCTGGTGATGGTCAACATTCATGTGGTGGATGTTTCTCGCGGGGGCTTACCAATAATAGCTCGCCAATGCTTGCTCTGAGGTAAAGGGTCACCAAGGGGAACGATGGATGGAGTACGGGATCCTGACTCACGGATGCGTCGTTTAGATTTGATCACCTCCAGGCCATCCAGAAACGGGGTCACGTCGAATTTGTGGAGCCAGAACAAACTGCGATTCGAGCAGTTGACAAAGTAGTAATAGCAAACGCATTCGTCAGGATCTTCGTCATCACCCAGGTCCAACACCAACTCCCACTCGGCAGGCATGTCGCCTGCCTTGTTGAGAATTTCTCCAAAGATCGCCTCTCGAAACTTCTCGACTTCTTCGAGAATATCCTTGTCGTAAAGGTACGCGTCTGTGTAAACCGGCTGGAATTATTTTAGATGATGGATCTATGGGACAGAGTAGTATCGGTACCGTCACCCTTTCGCCATCCCGTCGTTTGTAAACCCAGTACAAGGCGCCCTGTGACGTCAACCTTAGTAGAGGAACTTCCAGAACGGAACGAAGTAAACTAACCTCTGGGTGTTCCAGTGGAGTCCAACCTTTTGTCTCCTCGCTAAAAGGGACGGTGAACATCAATGAATTCGTTTATCTTCCAAGGACCCTCACCCATCAGCGAAAGATGTTGTAAGGGGATCCAATTCACCATCGATGAACGGTGGTTCGAGTTTCGTGGTCTTCTCGTATCTCTTGATGATTGCGGTAGGCTTGAACCTGTCATAAAACCCGTGAACGGCTGTCAAACTGGACCTTATGCTTCCGGGGGTCGGTGAGGTGACTCGAGACGTTTGGACCGAGTTCCGAGGGGGAGTGAAGGAACCTCGATGGTTTGTTCCGGGGCCGGGCCCGGCGGGGGCGGGCTCTGTGCCAGAGGTTGTCATAACAGGATGGCGGTCAGGTTGCTGGATGCCAGTGGTATCAACCTTCCATCTACCGCCAGCGCTCATTTGACGCCCGAGTGGTGGCGTAAGCCGAACGTCAGAATGGATCCCACGCTTCGTATTGATCGACGAGATAGGTGACACCGAGGGATAAGAGGGATGGGAAGAGGGTTTTGGAGTTCGGGACCTTGTTGGAAGGACAAACCCTTTGGGGGTTGAGGGAAACACGGTTTACACATGACCCAAAGGAGGGCGGAGGCCACGCGTGTGCCGCGAGGCGCCAGATGTGCGGATCGTGGAAAGCGGAGATCTTGTGGGGTTGCATATCGTAAGACGGGTGCGGGGGGTCTAGTCTTGGATGAGGACGCTCTAAGGAGGGAAGGAGGAAGTATCTGGGAACACATCATTCGGTACGACGTTCGGAAGGTAGGGTTCCAAAGACTAGGCCACAAACGAGGAAACCGCCAGTGAGGCTGGAATTCTGCCCAGAGGAATCATCTGGTATATTCCTCTTACGCAACCACTGCCTTCAGCTTGCGGGTTGTGGAAGTCTTGTTCGGCCAATTCTTCGGGAAACCCTCGCGTCAGCCTTGAGCCTGTTCGTGACAAATGAATAATACGGCACATATACGTGAATGAAATAGATCCTCGTGGCGTGGTCACCCAGCGGCGCCTTGGACGATCAGCATGCGACGGCTATTGGTAAGGATTAGCCAGTAAATGGAAAGGGGCAAGCTTCTTCCATCAGCACGCATACACTGCCTACACTTGTGGGGTTTAATGACCTGCGTTCATGAGCGAGTCTTCAGGATTTGGAAGGAGGTTGTAGGCTTGGAGACAAGGAGATGGCCGTTGAGGAGACCTATGGGCTCTAGGGCCGATGGGAGATACGGATCATCCGTCTCTCAGTGAGTGGCTCGGATCGACCCGTCTCCCTCCTTACCACACCCAACCGCGGGGGGTTGCACATGCCCTAGCTGTTCGACAATGACGGCGCAGGTGAAATACTTGTGCAATGGACCCACGTTCTTTACCCGTCTTAGCGAATTCTAGAGATGGTCGCTTATTGGCAACCTCGGGCAGCGACTCGGGCTCGCTGATAGCACTCGCATGCCACTGGACCCGGCGCTCCATTCTTTGTCTCCCGTCTATTGTTGTTCTCCCCGCGGCTGTCAACAACGATTCACGTCTGCATCTCTTCCGTTCCGCGTTCAGGACGTTCGAATTCGGCACTCCCGCTTCCGCTGCTGCAGAAACTGCGGACTAGTGAAAGTTCACTGCGCCCCAGTCTACCAAGGGACTGCGATTGTGTCATCCGGTGTCGTGTCCACCCATTTTAGCCCATCGTAAATCGAATTGACCCGAGTGAGTGGGGCGACGTTTCTCGGTGCAGCAGTGGGTGTGCCCCTGAACTGCCGAGGAAGCGGGATTGTGGGTTTCCGCGGCGTGCTCAAAGGTGCGGGGCGCTGGGCGAGTTCCGTGGCTTTGGCTCTTCGTCTGGTTTCTCCCCCCTTGCGGGAAGAAAGCTTGGACGCCAAATTCACACTAAACATATGCACGATCTCAGCGTGTTCGTACTCTTCCGTTCTTCGCTCTGATTGACAGATTGACAGATTTGACAATGATGTATTTTCAACACCCCATGGAGCAGTTACATCATGTTCGTGTGGTATTGGATATTCCTTGGATCAAGAGTATGCGTATTATGGTGTTGAAAAATTTAAGGGTCGTGCCTCGGAGCTCGATAATCCAGCTAGCGGGATCTCAAGTCATATCGGCTTTAGAAATGACCAGAAAGGTTTGGGCGGATCTTTCTTTTTCCGACCCGCTACTTATAGATACAAGA
>Ga0307513_10003487_pt1 | contig 21284 bp, 18 predicted proteins | sample 15_EM_MG_FD_202174 | JGI IMG/M metagenome (GOLD analysis project Ga0307513, IMG submission 202174) | Populus trichocarpa ectomycorrhiza microbial communities from riparian zone in the Pacific Northwest, United States - 15_EM | ecosystem: Host-associated > Plants > Roots > Unclassified | place... | reverse complement strand
TCAATAGTTCATATGTTCACATTCAAGTGTTCCCTATTTTACACCATCATATCATGAAATTGTTATTAGCATTTAAGTCATTCCTGCCTAGGAGGCTTATTGTAGGAATCGGCAGCGAGAACTGGTTTGCTGCGGGCTGCCCTGATGATAAAACAAAGGTATATCCATTTTATCCTTTATGTTGTTCTTTGTCTTCCCTTTCACATCCATCATCGTGTTAAAAATATTTTCAAACATGTTCTTTTTTATATGCATGACATCTAGATTATGGTGGAGGAGATTAGATTAGTCTTTCAATAAGGAAGCTAAAAAAAAACATTTCGCTTTACTAAATTATGGGTCCCATTAAAAACAGGAAACTTCTGCTTACCGGATTCAAAACTAAAACTAATGCCCTTGTACTGCAAGACCACGTCATACAATTCTTTACCCGATAATACCAGCGGTGCACCATTCCTTTTAACTCTACCTATAAAGAAATCTTTTTTGTTCTTTCTTTACTTGTGATTGATTGGCAAGAACATTCGGTAGCAATAAAAAAAGATCATTTACCACAATTTGTTAAGGTGAAGGTCTTGTTATTTTCCATACAGTATAGACATGTTGATTTTTCATGTGTGCTCCAACCAAAAATCATCTCATACGTAAGAAAATCATTGATAGTCCACATCAAAATTACCTTCATCTGAAAATTTCATTTCCTCGAGACATCATACGTCAAAGTCCTAGATGATCACAATTACTTCAACTCATCAATTAACGGTCGAAGATAAACATCTATATTTCTAGCTGGAATATTAGGATCGAGTATGACCGTAGATAAGAACATGAATTCCGACCTCACACGCATCTCTGGTGGCAAGTTATAAACTGTGAGTATCATCGACTAAAAAGAATATGGTGCAACAAACTACCTGAATAAATTGAATCTGTTTGTACATAATTGTAAAACCCAAAATAAATAAATAGTATAGGCCGACCTATTCTAGGTAAAAATTATGGGAAACAAACCGACCCTAAGTTAACCAAAAAGGGGAACAAGAATAAGAACAACCCACACCCAAAAACTCTCATCACATTTAAGAGGGAGTAAAATGCAAGGGGAGGAAAAAGAGATGATTTTTCCTCTACCCCAAAACCGGCAGCAACCATAGTTGCAGCAACCTTCTCTCTTGCGAAGAAACTCATCCAAAACAACTTGCATGCCATCTTTTTTGAATGCTTGAGTGAAAGGAGAGTTAGAAAAAAGAAGGAGAACCGAAAACACGAAAGGAGGAAGAACTAGGAGGGTCAGCTGGGACAACAGAAGAATGAGAGAAAAACCAAGAGGAAGAGAATAAGAAAATCACTAAAACCTTTCCTAAAGCTTGTTTAAAATCATGTGGTAAGAGTAATGGAGAAACCTCAAAATGAAAGCCTTAGGGTTCTTACACTTGTAAATTCAAAAAAAACTAAATGAGAAGATTGAAAAAGAATAGGGAATGAAGGCGACACAATTTCAGAATCTTTACTAGGGAAAAATTGATGAATATGGATTAACAAACCCAAATTAAAGGTTGGCCAAATTGATAGAATAGGAAAGAAAATGAAATGAAGTGATGAAATGTGTAGATTGTGATCTTCTCCTTTAGATATGACCGATTTCTCAATACTTAAAATTAGGCTCGAATACGACCACTTAGCATGATAGGTCACAAAAATCACCCAAGCATCCAAGATCTAAATATAGCTTGCATCCATGTAGTTTGTCATTTGGAGATACAAAACCATCTCCAATTCATGTTTTATATCTTAAAATAGCTTACTTAACTTATTTTTTACTTAATGGTACAATGAAGATATAAATTATAGAAAGAAGCTAAATAAAACAAGTTTAGCATAATTTCAAGCAAACAACTAAAAAAAGAACATTGGATTGAGTTATTAGAGCTAAGAAGTGCAAATCCTAATTGCATTAAGAATCCAACTTGAACAAAGAATTTTAATGGGATTACAATTGATTAAAGCAAACCTACTAGACTTGACCACTATGTACTCTTTAGACCATATCTGAAGCTACAAGTGGGATTTTGTTGTGATTCAAATTAGGATGAAAACTAGACATCTCAAGATTTCCATCAATATATGGTAGGCTCAGTAACTTGTCCAAATGAGAGAGAACAATAACTTTGAAATCGAGTCTAAAATCTTCCAACAAACCAGCACGAAACCTTAACAAGTTATTCAGAACCAAATCATATATAAAATTGAATTCAATTAAAAGGTAAATTTTAATTCAATTGATAACATATTATAATTCTTATGTTTGGGATAAAATATTAAACTACAAAATTGAATTCAATTACAAATAAATAAATTGAATTGAATTGGCAATCTTGACTATTTTGCCCTTAATTCAAAAATCATTTCTTATTATCTGGCATTGTAACTGTAAACATCAATGTAAGAAAAATTAAGGACATGAATTAATGTAAAGAAAGCATATTTATCACTCAACTATGCTACGTAGAGATTAGAAAGCTAAAAAAAAAATTGTTGACAAAATACTCAAAGAATCAATTTTTATGTAATGGGGTATCAAGAATCATATCTATGAGAGTCAAAATGGAAAAATTATATTGAAACTAGAAGAAGAGAAAAGGAAAGAACATCAGCCAGAGGCTGAAAATGGAAAGCTGTAGCAAATGAAGAAGTAGAGAGTAATAAAAAGCTCATCATCTCCCTCCTATTCCCTCATTTCATTTGCTCTTTTGTCAATGAAGTTTCAAGCTTTCCTCCTCAATTTGGCCTTTTTTTCCTTTTGCGGGACTATGTTTTATGTTGGTTGGCTTGCTGGCTAACGAAGAAAGAGAAAGAAACCACAGGGTTTTTTGGGTTTTATAGAGAACCACAGAGGATGAGGTCCAGGGTTTTTGAAGAAAACAAATTTCGAGGTATTCTTGGCTAAAAGCTTTTTGTTGAAATTGTGTTTGAAGAAGATACAATAAAGAGTAAAGAGAGCAGAGAATAAAAAGTTATTTTGTAGGATTTTTAGAAGAAAAAAAAAATGTATTCTTGAAAAATAATTTTCGGTAACTAGAATTCAATTCTTGTAGCAAATCAAAAGGTTTCCTCTCTCTTATTTGCTTTGAAATTCAAATCAATACCCTAAAAAAAAATTAAAATCTTAGAATTAAATTTAATTTCAAATGAAATAATCTGATTAAAAATTAGTTATTAACTAGAAAACTTATTCACTTTCTCAACTCCATATATAATCAATTAAATGAAGAAATTGATTTAAACTTTGGAATTGAATTTAATTCCGAGAATTTCAAGCGAAGTAATCCGATTAGTAATTAGTTATTAACTAAAAAACTTCTTCACCTCCTCAACTTCATAAATAATCAATCCTAACCTCTAAAAAAAACAGGAATCACGTTCAGAACATAAAATAAGAGAAGAAGGGGATTCTATTTTTTTTCATAATTATTGTTTTTTATCTTTTTCCTTTTTTAATTTTAAAAGGTTAATACTTTTAGATTTTAAAATGTCATGAAAATTTATACTTAAAATTATTCTATATTAGATTATAATATATGAATATCTTATGTTTTTCTATAATTAAACGTAATGGTTGATAATTGAAATTTTATCTGATGAGCAACATATGTTTTTGTTTTAGTTTATAACGGATTCATGACTAATTAACTTTAAGTAGTAGAAGTATATAATTTTTCAAATTCATGTTTGATTATTTGATACTTGAAAAATATAAGTCTTGATTAAATTAATTTTTTATGCGTGTTTAATTATTGTGAATCAATTGCATCTATCTTCATGTTAAAGTTATCATGTGATTGAATTTTACATGATTAATAAAGGTTATTATTTGATTAGAGTTAATTGATGTATAAATATTATATTAACTAAAATTTAGGATATATAGAAAAAACTTGTTTTTCATGATTGATTTATTTGTTATCACAAATCAGATTAAAAAACATATCTAAAATGATATTTAATTATCCTCGAGAAACACTTCTTATAAAAAATATTTTTCTTTCTAGATTTTTTCTGATAATTTTCTACTTATTTTAAGAATTGGTTTCTTTTGTTTTTTTTTTTTTCTAAGATGTTTTTAGTTAGTTTACTTATTTTACTCATTGTTTAAAGTATATTTAATGTATTTTTACTTGGTTTGCTTTAACTTAAACTCAAATAGCCTGTCTTGATTGAATAATTAAGCTCTAATACTTGTATTTGTGTGGGATAACATTCTTATTTTCCTATACTATAAATAATTAATTTTATGGATTTAAATTTCTACGTCACTCGTAAGCACCTCATCACATACACATACAAAACTAACTACTATATATGATGGCATGCAACTAATCATATATTGAGGAGCAGGCTCTTTCAAAGCAGGATGGTGCCCAAAGTTGAACTAGTTTATTCTTTCGAGATCATTTTGTATCAGTCAGTACAAGTTTGCAAAAGTGTAGACCTGGTGGGAAGCGGCAAAATTTGCATGCACCTGTTGATGAGATATCTAGTCTTCAAACTCCAGAGAAGTTTGTCTGAAACGAAAACCGATGGTTCATGTCCTAGTATTTAATAGGCCCATCAAGGCTGCCAGATGCAAACTGAAACAAGAAAAGGCAAGGCATTAAGTTAGAACTGAAATATAACGCACGCCTGCACGTCACACACATACGTATTCAAACGAATGTTTGCGCTCACACACAAGAGATGTTCGTGACAGCAAAGCTATCACAATATAGGCGACATAATAACGCTGTCTCAACAAAGAAAGTCCGACTACTTGTTTCCACCACTACAACAAATGGGAAGGACAAAAAAGGTGGGGAATGAAGAGAATATAAGACTAAAGCCCAGTTAGCTATGTAGCTAATGCAGGAAACAGCAATAGAATTGACATTTCCTCACATTGCAGTGACAATGAATCAAAGATCCCACTGATTTCTACTTTAGACACTGAAAGTCACATTTTCCTTTTCACTAGTACTATAGCACTCACAATTTAACCAAACATGTAAAACTTACCACCAAGCATCACCTTTATTATATTCAATATCTTTAGTATAAAGTTAATAGTTTGGCAGCACATGTAAACAAAACTCACTGTTTGAAGTTTGGTGCAAACTAAATTCTGAAGGTTTCAAAACTACCACTACAATTCTTACCTGTTGAACAATTGGATTGGCTGATGTCATGAATTCATCAGTCATTCCTTGCCAAACAACCTTTCCTTCATGTAGAAACAACAACCTACACACAGAGCAGTGCTTAGGAAATGCCACCTGACAGGTCCGTGGCAACAAATAGTGCAAGACTACAAAAACTTTTTGACACTGCAAACCTGTCAACAGCCCTTCTAATGGTACTATGTTGATGAGTGACCACCACATAAGACGCAATCTTCTCAGGTTTCCCAAGTGCATCCTCTCCTTTCATGTGAACAGAGCGGATGAGATCTTCAACTACAGTAGATGCTATTGGGTCGAGTCCGGCTGTTGGTTCATCATATAAGAGTACCTGTTCAGCAATGTGAAAAACTATGAGTAACAGGTAAAAAAATCAAAGCAGGATTAAATCACATCAAAGTAACTCTTCAGCAGCTGTGCAACAAAACACCATGAGACAAAGCATAAACAAAGAAATGTTAGATATAAAAGTTAAATAATCAAATCTATAAGATAACAGGTAAAAAAATCAAAGCAGGATAAGATCACATCAAGGAAACCATAATCACTGCACCAGGCAATGTCTCACTAACATTACTTTGACGTTGTTTGAAAGATATAAACAAAGCATTTCAGTTTCCTATGGGAACAAGTAAAAATTTTTAAAAGAAGTTACAAGATCAGAATTAAAAAAAAGCACCATGGAGTACTACTTGGTTAACCACATCCCATCAGCCACCCCTTTGTTGAAGGCAGCCTCCACTGACCATTGTCTGCCAGCATATTTAGTGTAACTGAGGAAATATCAAATCATACGATTTTCAATCACCATAAGGACTGAAGCAAAATTTTGGGAAACAGTAATCACTTTTTTTCCCAGAACAGACTTAAACCTTACACCACAAGTAACCAATCTCATGATTATATAATTATCACCTCGAGGCCAATCACTCATCACAGGAAACTACCACTGACCATCAAATCAGCACATACTTGCTTTACAGCCAGCCAACAAACTGTCACCAACCACCAAAACCATGGTTGCTTGCCACCATGCAATACCACATATCTCCATTGATCACTAGAACAATAGTCAGATGCCATTAACAGTCACCAGGCAGCAGCTAAAATCACCATAATCAAAACACCAATCACCAGAATTATCTTTGACAGCAACTTTCAGTCATCCTATGGGTATAGATTTCCTTACACATGCCAACCACCAGAGGATGACACGAGAAAAGTCATTTCCTTAACCATATTTTTCATCAAAGAATGTTTAACAGAAAAATGGTCTCAGTGCAGCCATATATTAAGACAACAACAGATGCTATTAGTGGCAGTTAAAACCAAAAAGATTAGAGAACAAAATTAATTCAGTTGCTTGACATACCTCTGGCTCAATTGTTTCATTTGTGGTATCAAAAATTATAGACCGAGCTAAAGCAACTCTTTTCTTCATTCCACCGGATAACTCAGAAGGTAACCTGTCCTCTACTCCCTGAACAAAATATTAAGTTTCATCAACCTAAAAGTAAAGGGTTTCCTTATCTAAAATAGAGGCTTCAATAAGAGAGCAGGGAAAAGGAGACAGTTTCTAAGCTTTCTGCAATGATGGAAACTAGCCCAAGGAAATAAAGGCAGTTTCTAAACTTCAGCAGGAAATTGAACTTTACATTGCTGGAAATTGACAGCATTAGATTAGGGGGGTGTTTAAGAGTGTGGTAGCAGTTGCTTTTCAAAGAGTTTTTTGCTCGGAAATGCATCAAAATAATGTTTTTTCATTTTTTAAAAATCATTTTTGACATCAACACATCAAAACGACCCGAAAACATAAAAATACAATTTTAAGCAAAAAAAAATATATTTCAAATTTTGATGAAAAACAAGTTGAACCGCCCAGCCAAACACACATGACAAAGTGTATCCATATATGTAGCTTAAATATATTAAATTGAGGGCATCGCAACCCATCACGAGACGATTGCTTAGCCAGGAAAGAACCATATGATGCAGTACAAGTGAAATTTTAGATCCAACATACCTTTAAACCAACTTGGGCCAAAGTTTCCGTCACAAGTTCAGCAATTTGTTCCTCCGACATGCTAGAATTTTCATATCTAAGCAAGTCAAAAGCATTAAGAAATGAGATTTCTTTTTTTTTTCTCTCCAGAAAAGGTATTGAAATTAAAGTCATGCTATCAGTTCCAACTGCTGAGAAGAAAAAAGTAATTTCTATCTTACAAAAGGAAACCAACATTTTCACGAACAGTCAAAGAATCAAAAAGTGCTGCACTTTGAAACACCTGTCACAAAGAATGTGGAAAAAAGATGAGTGTAATTACTGATAAAATAGCACAAGAGAAATAACCCTTTGATTTATAACTAAAATAAAGATTTACCAATCCAATTCGAAGCCCAGAAATCCCCTCATCGCTGATCAAACCATCTCTCTTTTTACCATGAATATAAACCTCGCCCTGACATTAGATATGGTCTATGTAAAACCACCTAAGGTAAAATACTGAGGCACAGCCTAGTCACTTTAGTATGAATCAGTATAGAAATACAGTTACATAAAGATAAAAGCAACAAAAAATTTAGTTTGATTATTACCCTGTCTGGAGCAAGAAGTCCAGCAATAATCTTCAAAATTGTAGATTTACCAGTACCAGAAGGCCCAATTATTCCAACTGCTTCACCATGTCTAATCTGCATAAGTGAAAACTTATCACCATGCCGATGAAACAATACACAGATTTAAGACTTATTCCACAAAAAATACCCCGCCCTCCCTCTCTCCAAAAGAAAATTGGTTTAAAGCATGGCTCGCAATGGCAATATATTAAAGATACTATCTTGTTAGGAAAATATCAAGCTTTCTGCTTATCATTGGTTTCCTAGAAGCTTGTGAACAAATAGCAATTCAACCAGCAAAAATTTGGGGCTTGAGCCTTGCTCATGATTCAACTAAGTCAGCTTAATCCTATCAAAATAGGTTTAGGTAAATCTATTTTTGGTATTAATAAGCACAACAATCAAATAGTAGCAAATAAGCAATAAAAAAAATTGTTAAACAGCAAACACAACATTGAAAAGAATTTCACCTTGAAGCTTACACCTCTTAATATATCCTTCTCTCCAAATGACTTGTAAACATTTCTGCATTCGATGAGAACATCAGAACCATCCTCCAGATCACCTATGGTGCTTAATTTCTCTGCTTTATATGAATCCTAGTTACGTAATCCATTCAAACCAATGCAAAAGACCATATCAATGAAATTTAAAAGATAGAGAAAAATCCATCCAATTCACAACTACATCATCTAACACAAAGAAGGCAAAACATAAGGTGGGCTGCAGTAAAAATTTCCTAAAATACCGAGCATGAAAATAAGCCACAGAAAAACACGATGAAAAAAAGAGAGAAGAAGAAGATGAAGCATAAACAGCAGCATTCTACAAGAGTATATAAATAATGCAAAAAATAATACAGAACATAAGAAGGAAGGAGGAGAAACTTTACAATGAATTTGGTTGCAGCAAATCCATCGCGTCCTATGTTGTTGGGTGGAGGAGGTGCCACACAAGCACAAACAATATTTCTCAGATTCTTTCTAAAACAAAGTGAAGTGTTGAATGGTAACCCATTCCCAGTGGACGGAGCATACCCATTTGGTATGCAAAGCGTAGATAATAGCATTGAACCGGATGAGATCAAGCTTTCTGTAAGCATTTTAAACAAGACCCAGATGGAGTTTTGGGCCAAAAATTACGAAAAAGTGAAGGGAAATTGTGTTTTTTTATTTTTGATAGATAGATTGATTGATTCTATTCTTTGACAAAGCAGCAGGGTTTAGCTTTCCTTTCCTTTCCTTTCTAAATTCTACAAGAGATTGTGAAATTTGACACAAGCAATCAAAATTGAGGAACGAACACGAATGTGTGCTCTGATAGAGGAGAGAGAAACAAAAATAAATTACACACAATGCCTTGTGTTTATTAAAAAAAAAAAAAAACACGTTTATGTTGTGCGTGTGTTCTCACTGATTTGCGATTGTTTATTAGATCGCATTTGGTACGAGGCAAAAGTTATATATTAAAAACTTGAATTTTTTTTATTTAAAATTAATTATTTTAATGTTTTTGAATTATTTTAATATGTTAATGTTAAAATAAATTTTAAAAAATAAAAATATATATTATTTTTATGTATTTTCAAATAAAAAATATTTTGAAAATTAATCATTATCACAATGTCAAACACTTTATAAAAATTTAGAATTTTTTTGCATAAAATTAATTTTTTTAGTGTTTTTGAATCATTTTAATATTTTGATGTCAAAAATAAAAAAATATTATTCTCATGTGTTTATGAGTGAAAAATACTTTGAAAAAAAAATTGTTAACACAATGCTAAACACGCTCTTCGAATAACAGGTGGTTACGCGGCTCTGATTAAATTTTTTTAATATAATAAATTAGGGTTTAAGAATTGGAACTTTGTAAATTTTAATTTAGTCCATGTTATTTCAATTGTAGTACAAACACCTTAAATTGACTCCGAAACTTTTTAATTTTCGCAATCGCATCCTTGGAAACTTTGATTGACTCCTCTGATTTGAGCATTTGTTTTCAAATTGGTTTTTGGTTTTCAATTTGTTCAATTTGACCCCTATCAACTATCAAATTGACCCCTGAATCTGATTATTTCAGTCCCTAAATTTGCACGTCAGTTGCACTTTAGTTCTTAATTCTGAATTTATTCAATTTAGCCCTTAAATGATCCCCTAAACTTTGATTTTCTTATAATTTCACCCCTTGTTTCATCCAATTAAGCTTCTAAAAATTAAATTTGGTCCTATAAAATTTTAATTTCTCAATTAAGCTCAAATTATGCTTCTAAACTTAATATTTCACCAATAAAGTTCTTAATAAAAATTAATTTGACCCATTAAGTCTAATTAAGTCCTTACACTTAATTAATTACTTTAATTTCGATCTAAATTAATTTAAAAACTTAATTAAACCCATAATTAAATCAAATCAGCCTATAAAAAATCTAATTAAGTTCTTAGACTTAATTTTTATATCCAATATTCATTTAAGTTAACCTTGAATTTGATTACCTTTCATATTTAGGTCCTTCAAGGGTGCAATTGAGTTTCTAAAAATGTCAAAGATCTAGTTTGGTCCCTTCATCTCTTATTTAAGCATGTAGATCCCCTTTTTAGTTTGTTCTTGCCAACCAACTTGCTTGTCTTTTCCTGTATTTTATTTTATTTTTCAAACTTTTTTCCCTTTTTTTATTTTTGTATAAAAGTAAATTATAATTTTAGGAGAACCTAAAATTAGGTTGTGACAAGAACCAAATTGGATACCAAATTTAAATGAAATAAAATGTTAATGGATGAAATTGAAAAACAAATCAAGAAAATGTTAAAAAATTAAAAGAATTAGGACCAAATTGAATACAAAAATTAAATGAAATAAAACGTAAGGGATAAAATTGAAAAACAAATCAATTTCAAAAAACATTAAAAGTAAAACAAATAACAATCAAAAGAATGATGACTAAAATTGATTCAAATACAAACAAGCAGGACACATTTGATTTTCAAAAGGGCTAGCGTGAAATCTAAGATGAAAATGGAGGAAAGAGGGGGGAAAGAAAAAAAAATTAATTGGAGCCTAACCACTACTCCTTCATAAACACGAGCTGGACCACTGTGAAAAGAACAATGAGGTGCATCTAACTCTATCACAAAAGGTAACGTTTCACAACCGGGAGGCACCACACATGCCATCCAACTTTGTCACGAAAGGCAATGTTTCACAACTGAGAGGCACCACACGTGCCTCCCAAAGTGTATGGGTGTATCCTACTCGCTAATTAGACGTGCATAACACGCACTAGCTACTTTTATTTTTTTAAATTATATTTATATTTAAGAAAATACTGAATTGTCCATGATTTAAATTGATTATAAGTAAAAAAAAACCAAGATGAAATACAAAATTGTTATTGGATGTCAGTTTTATTTTATTTTGTTTCTAATAGGCAAGTTAGTTATGACATTATGCAACCAAATCACTAAATGATTGAAAAGCCCCTAGACTCTAGTTTTGACTTTTTTTATTATTTTAAAGATATTTAATTCACTTTACTTTGTATTCAAGATGTAAAAAGATTAATTTACCCTCGATCAATATGACAATGATAATGTACCCCATGTAAAAAACTAATTTTGCCCCTAATAGCAAGTTAAGTGATTTTATTTGTGAAGGGAAAAATAGTCATTTTAATATTTTAATTCACAATGAACTTGTCTTGGTGGACAATGAAAGGCTGATGGATTTTTTTTTTAAAATAAGATTATGGAAAGAGATGGGTAAATAAGAACAAGGATTTAAATAAAATTTAAACAATATCCCTTTTTATTATTCAAAAATGCATTATTAACCTCCCCGTAAGAACAAGTGTGCATTATGGCAAATTTTTATATTTTGGCACTTGTATTTTGCAAGGTTTACAAATCACTCATTAAATTTTATTTTATTTTCAATTTAATCCTTGGAATTTATCTTTTCATGGTTTTATATGCTTAAATATGTTTTGATTTGTTTTCCCTCACATATCTAATGTGTTGCAAAATGTTATGACATTAAATTAATTACTAGTTTTGCAAAATAGAGTTTTAGCTTCTTTTTAAAAAATAAATTAAGAGATAAAGGATCAAAATTGATATAAAAAAAGAAATAGAGGACTTTTCCACAAAAGGTATGTAAAAGTTCCATTGGATCTCTTAAGCTTCAATTTCTTCATCTTATGTCCTTGTTCTTTTAGTTTAAAGAAAATTACACTAAGTATCTTGTACTTTTTGTTATTTGTTTTATTTTTTCTCTATTCTTTAAATAATTATTGTTTATATTTTAGAGTTTATAGGTTCATAGAACTTTACATCTTCAATTAGACACATAAAAAAATCAACAAAAAAATTGAATTATTTATATTGTTTTTATTATATTCTATTTAAAAACTAAAGAGCCCATATTGTGTAAAAGTAATGAAAATGCCAATGAAGTTATTGTTGCTTATTTTAAAAAAACGAGTCGTTGTATATTTGCATCATAATTACAAAAATGTCATCATTTACATGTTCTTAACTACATTTCTTCCTTTTTCCTCATCATTTCCATCCACAAACACATATCAAATTCTTCATTTTTTGACACACTATTCTCCAACCAAGCAGCCATTTCCAACAAAAGCCACTTTATCAACAAAAAAAAAAACCATTTGATCACACAAACTCACCACTATATTCATCTCATTCTTCCCTTTATTAACCATAACTCAAAACCAACATATTCTTCCCTTTTTTCATAATAATTCTAGGAAACACATAGCTAAAATTCCTATTAAAAAATTCAGTAAACACATAGTCAAAATTCCATTATAAACCTTACCTAAAAAATCCAGCACACACACTACCAGAATTTGAAGGCACATATACAACCAAAAATTTCAGCATAACAAACACACACATTATCAACTTGTCATCATCTATATCAAATGTTAACAGCATACAAGCCTGTAATAACTTTGATGGACTAAAGTTCAAAAACAGAAAGTGCATGAAATGTGGAAAAAGAGTAGTTGTTAGGTTATAAAAAGTAGAAGCTCGGAAAAACAATCTATTTTATAAATATTATGGCAAGTCATCCAATAGTATATTCATTAATTGATGCAAACCTATAAATAAAACTAAATTAACTACTGGAGAGGGAGGAGGTGTTAATGATGTCGAGCAAATACTAGATGAAGTGAAGAAAATGAAAGAGGAGATACATATAGTTTGAATCAATAATCGCAATATGGAGGTTAGTTTTGCAAGTGTAAAGTTATTGTTAATAGTTAATTTAGTGTGTATAATATTAATGTTTCCAACTATCATATTATTCTTGTTTAACAAATGTAATAAAACATAGTTATTTCTTAGTAAACAAAATACGAGAAATATAAATATCAAATATAACAAAAGCATACACATTAAAGCAATCTCAACAAAAAGTATGCATATTAAAAAATGAAGATAACAAAACAACAACCATAAAGATCCATAATATTTTTCTTCTTGTTATTTGAAACAATTAAAACAAATCCATATTGCTCAAAGTCACCACTCTTCTCCATTCTTCAATTAATGCAGCTAGTTTGGGTAGAGTATTGAGAAGAAATACCAACACCAATCTAAAATTTCAAAGAATATTGATTACTAATAGAATTATAATTAAACTAATAGAACTACCATATATACTTAGGAGACTCACGTATCTTTGTGCTGAGGGTTAAGAAGAATCACCACTTCTACCATCTCTATCAACTATCCCACCTCTAAAACCTTTTAATCCTCTACTAGCACCATTGGATCCTTTATCAGTACCAATGAATCCTCTTCCAACATAATTGAATCCTCTACTAGTACCATTGTATCCCCTGCCAACACTTCTAGATACCCTACCAACACCATCAGATCCTCTATCACTACCATTAGGATTTTATGTTATATAATCCTTTACTTTCTAGGTACGTTTAGTTTTTTTTTTGTGGAGTTATATAACAAAGGGGAAAAGTCTTCTTTATAAGAGTCTTGTAACATGTAACAGTCTTATGGCTCTGGTAGAGTTAGGGGTTATACACTTGTTTTGCAAAGAAAATGAGAAGTATTGACTTTATTATTCTTCATAATATAAAAAACATAATAGTTAAACTTTCCTAAAGGTTCACTAAGCAACCCAACTTCAAGATTTATATTTTCATATCTTTGTTAAAGACACTTCTATGAAGTTAGTTTTTTCTTCTTTTGACAATAAAGATTTTTTGAGTCATTAGAGAAAGAATTGCATAAAGAGCACATACAACCAAATAGATCAAAAAACTTGTGTCTAATGTATCTTCTCCCAATGACTTCAGATCGATTTCCTGCTGCAATGTGGTTTATAAAGTGATATTGAAAATTCTTGCTGCTAGACTGGCTGATGCCCTTTCTGGTATTATCAGCCCGCTTTAGAATGCCTTCCTAGGTGGTCACCTTATGGTTGACAATATTCATCTTGCTCAGGAACTTCTTCGTCATTATTAAAGGAAAAGGGCTTCCCTGAGATGCCTTATACAAATTGATTTTCGAAAGCCTTTTGACTATGTTCAGTGGTCATTCATATGGCATCTCCTCCTCTTTTTTGGTTTCCCTGCTTAGTTTGTTCACCTAGTCATGACATGTGTTGAAACTGCTTCCTACTCGATTGCTATTAATGGTGCTATTTATGGGTTTTTCCCTGGGCGTTGTGGTGTGCGGCAAGGTGACCCAATATCACCGTATCTTTTCATTGCCTACATGGAGTACTTCTCTAGGATGCTTGCTCTAGCATCGCAAAGCCCCGAGTTTCGTTTTCACCCAAAGTGTGCTCCCTTGGTATCTCTCACTTAGCTTTTGCCGATAATGTTCTTCTTGTCTCTCGAGGAGATAGATCCTCCGTGCATGTTCTCTTACAGCAATTGCAGATTTTTAGGCAAACTTCTGGGCTAAGTGTGAATGTGGGCAAGGGCTCAATTTACTTTGGTGGTGTTAGAGAGAACTTGAAGCAAGTCATCCTTCAGGACACTGGCTTCAAACAAGGTTCCTTCCCTTTCAGGTATCTTGGTGTCCCTTTCAGCCCTCACAGGCTCCTAGCTAGCCAATTTGCTCCTCTCTTTCACAAGCTGGAAGGCGTTATCCAAGGTTGGATGGGGAAGCATCTTACTAATGCTGATCGATTGGAGCTCATTCAGTCTGTCTTATACGGTATGGTTCAGTTTTGGCTTAGTATTTTTCCCATGTCGCGTGCTGTTCTGCAGCAAATTACTTCCCTTTGTCGGAACTTTTTATGGACTGGTGATATTTTACGAAGTAAATCTACTTTGGTGGCTTGGAAATTTATTTGTCTACCCAAAAAGGAGGGAGGTTTGGGTCTGCCTGACCTCAAGGCTTGCAACTCCAGCTTCATTGCCAAGCAATTATGGAGCATCCACTTGCAAACTGATTCTATTTGGATCTGGTGGATTCATCACTTCTACTTACAAACTCATACCATTTGGGATGTTCCAACTAAGAAAACTTCACCACCACTATGGAAGGCCATCATTAATTTAAAAAATCAGCTACTTGGAGATTATGGAGGTCACCTGGCAGTCATTGATCTAATGTGAAGCTAGGAACAGGATGTTGGTTGTTTCTCCTCGAATGCATATATCTTCCTTAAGTTTAAAGGGCCTACTGTCCCTTGGGCAAGTGTGGTTTGGAAACTTTGGTCTCTACCCTGTTACAAATTCATCCTTTGGCTGGCAATGTTAGAGAAGCTCAAAATAAGAGACAGGATACGATTCTTTTCTACTGACACTTCTTGTATTTTCTGTCAGTAGGAAGAAGAGAATTATAACCACCTTTTCTTTGCTTGCAGTTGGTCGTCCCTCTTGTGGAATAAAATTAAGTCCTAGCTCCACATCATTAAACATATGTCGACTTTGAGGAGTGCTGCTAGAGGGCTTCATACAACTGGGAAGAGCCTTGAGTCTAGAATGAAAAAAGTCTCTCTCAGTCTCACTGTCTACTTGATATGAGAGGAGAGAAATAAGCGGCTTTTTGATGGCAGTAGCCATTCGACTGATGTGGTGTTTCGTAAATTCCAAGTCTTATTTTATATGGTGCTTCACTTTCATGAACCAAACCATTCTCTTATACATGTTGGGTAATGTTGAATCCTGATACTTTCTGTCGGGCTGCTATTGATCTGCTGCAGATGTGAGGTGGGCCTAGTCTTCTTGTGTTGCCTTGTACTATCATGATAGTTGTTGCCTGCTGGATCATGCTTCATAATTGTGATCTGGCCACTTATTATTCCTTGCTTTGGGATGCTTATTTGCCTGGTTCCAGCTTCTTCTTGTGTAATTAGGCTTCCCTATGCTTAGATTGGTTTACTGGTTGCTCTATGGTCTTGATTTTATGGTTAGTTGTTTGCTACTGTAAGATGCTTTTCTTTGGCTTGTGATGCTGGTTGGGTTAATTTTGACACCTGCAAACCTTGTTAGGTTTCTTTCTTGACCGTTGCTACTCACTTTTTTGGGCCTTACATGGCTAGTCTTTTATGGGAGCATGTTCCCTCTTTTGTTATCGTATTTCTCTAGTTCTATTATGATGGGAGTCTGTTCCCTCTTCTGCTCTTGTATATCTTGTACATGTTTATGAACTTGCGGGTTAACCAGCATGATTACTTTTGATGTTAATACATACTTACATTCTGTTAAAAAAAAAGAGCTTGTGTACATCATCATATTCTGCTTCATAAATAAGACGATCGTCAAATAAAAACTATTGTATAGGGATAAGAAGTGGTCGAGAATCTTCATCAACCATTATAACATCATCAATAGAAATTCTTAATGATAAGGGTGTTTGTTAGTCTTTCAATAAAGAGATCTAGACTAATCCATCTTTCTTAGTGATGAAGACTAGGTTAGAACTTTATAAAGGTTGAACTATAGAATGGAATTATTCATAGTTTGTTACCAATGAGTTAGACAATATTTGAATGAGCTCACTCTATTGAGTTGTTGAGGAACAAAGGTGCAAGTTACAGTTTGTCCAACTTCAACTGTTAACAAGAGAAAGTCTTGTTAGAAAGGGAGTTGATAAGTCCAAAGCATGAGTTTGGACTCGGTAAGCAAGTTTAACATGGAGAGTGGCAGAGTGGACATTGGATATCATAGGAGCACTTATGATCTATGCATGTGCTTTAAGAACTCTAACTAGACTTGGATATGTAAGAGGGATGTAGAAATTAGGAAAGAGTGTCAAGAACACCATTTATGCATTTAACATTGTTTGGATGTTTGTTAATGTTGCATAAAATAAGAATCAAAGATTACATAGAGTCTTTTCCTACCATAAAAGGTAAGGGAAAGTTGAATGACTCCTATATAGACATGAGTATATCCTTGAGCTAGCCATTGAATAATTAATTTGTGTGGGAAAGAGAGGGTGATAAGGTGTTATATGGTTGACGATGGGATCAAGTGTTGATAAAATCTTGAAGCCTATACAAATTCCTTTATAGAATGAGATCTGAGGTTTTATCAAAATTTTAAAGGTTTTTTTAAGAAGAAAATAGAGTTATTTTTCTTAAAGATTTTATAAGAGTTTACGAGAAGGATGCTTGTAATATGAATTCTTGAATCTTTAGGTAGGTGAGAAATTTTATACCAATAATCCAGCTTAAAGGTTAACATAGATCTTAGGGACAAAGACAATGAGGATCATGATAAGGAAGATAAAAAATGAGATAGAACGTGTAAGATCCCTAACCTTTTTATAAAAAGAAAAAACAAGGACTGAAATTGTATGAAGAGAGTAGGGCTAAATTTTAGGAACAATTTAGAAGGGAAGCACCATAATTGGAAAATAGAAAGTCTAATGACTAGAAATAAAAAAAAAAAAGGAAAAAATCATTTCTCCTAGACTAAAAAGGGAGAGGGTACAATTATTAAAAGAACAAAAAAAGGAATAAAGGCAAAAACCTGAACTTATTTTCTTTGTGAAAGAAAAAGCTTGTAGCCTGCAAAGTATCATTGTAGGGAGAGAGTGGTGAGGTTGTAGGGTATTCTTCCAAATGAGAGAAGCACTTATAAAAAAGAAGAGAGAACGTATAAAGATTTCAAGAAAAACAAGAAGGAACAGAGGGATTGTGGAGGAGAAGAAGGATTGATCAATCAAGGTTGAATTGACATCACTACAAGATTTAACAGTTTTACCAACGGAATTTTTCCGTCGGCGTAAGACACATATTCCGTTGGTCATTAATTTACCAATGAAATCACCGACAGAAATGCTCCGTCGGCGAATCTTTCATCGGTAATTTTTTGTCTGTCGGTAAATCCGTTGGTAATAAAAAAATATTATTACCGACGGAACAAACGCATAAAAACAAAATTACCCGCTTCATTCCGTCGGTATATCCCTCGAAAAATACCATCGGGAATTCTGTCGGTAATTATTTAAAAATATTTTAAAAAAATCCATTTTATAAAATTATAAAATAATTAAACTAACATAAATCAACACTCTATAATATATACTCAAAATGCTTGGAAAAAAGAATAAGAAAATCAACTCAAACAAATTTACAACAAATAAATAAAATGAAAAAATAAATTCATATGAAAAAAATGAAGTTGCAATTGCTAAAAATTTAAAAATCCTATAAATAAATCAACTAAAAATTGATCTCATATGAAAAAAAATCTCACAACAACATTTATACAATTATTAAGAACAAAAACAATTAAAAATAAAATAAAAAACAAATATAGTGAAAAAAATCATGAAAAAATATAAAAAAGAAAAGAAAATTCTTACCTTAATGTAGTTGCAATTGAAGCTAAGGAGAGAGAAAAAATTTTATAAAGCATATTAATTAAAAAAAACTAAGAGGATAAAAGAAGAAAGAAGAAGAAAACATACCGAGCATGGAGGAGAAAAGAAGGAGATGAGGATAGAAGAAAGGAGAAAGAAATAGATATTGATGTTTTTTACATATAGTGAAGAAGAAGAAGAAGAAGAAGAAATGAGTCTGTCTCTTGTTAAATAAGGGGATTCAGGCTTTTTATTGGGGTGCGTTAGCAACGGCATTACCGATGGAGAATTAAATATTAATATTTTTTTATTATTCCATCGGTTATTCCGTCTGCAATATTTAATTTAAATTTTTAATTTCATAAAAAGTTTTCAGAAACCGTCAACAATCACCGATAATGTTTCACTCTATCAGTAATATTTTTAAATTAATTGATTTTTTTCAGAAAACCGCCAAATAACACCGACAACTTTCCAATCCGTCGGTGATTTTGTCCGTAAAGAACAACAATTAACAGTGCAATTGAAAAGTGAACAGTTCTGGAGCTCTCTGGAAAATACCGATGGAAAATTTCGACGAATTTAGACGGAATAATTCTGTCGGTAATTCCGTTGGTAAAAATAACACATCATTATTTTTTTTGCTTTTTTTTAAATTTTTTTCCCACTATTATTCCCTCGGTCTATACCGAGATAATATTTTCGTCGGTCAAATCCCTCGAAAATTTACCGACGGAAATATTCCCTCGGTATTTCTGTTTGTATTTAGCAATTTTCTGGTAGTGTATGAAACCACTTGGTAAAGCACTCTAAACACCCAATCTTTATATTACTATAGGGAAAAGTGTAAACCCTTAAAATTTGAAAACTAGGATTTATATGGAATTGGGAAATTTAAGGGTGTTTTGACACAATTAATTGTGTTAGTTTGTATAAAACTTGAGATAGAGATATTACAAGATGAAAAACATAAAGAATTAAATAAAAGATGAAATCCTCAAATCTTGAAATTAGGGTTCTTGAAGATAATTTAGGGAAAATTATTGTAGGGAAAAATGTAAACCCCTAAAATTTAGAAGCTAGGGTTTATATGGAATTGGAAAATTGAATGGTGTTTTGATATAATTGGTTGTGTTAGTTTGTAAAAAACTTGAGTTAGAGGGATTACAAGATGAAAAACTTAAAGAATTAAATAAAAGATAAAATCCCCAAATCTTGAAATTAGGTTTCTTGAAGATAATTTAAGGAAAATTAGGCTTATTATGAAAATATGTCTAGATTTCATTAGTATAAGCGTTCTTGGTGTGTATTCTTTATTGTAAATTTATGCATGTTTAATGATAAGAGAATATCTTTGATGAATTACATGTAGTTATTTGCATGAAATCTTGATGAAATATTGAGTTTCTTGAATTATAAGGTTTTGAGAAATTTTGGGGAAGAAATTATGATTTCCTGATGAAATTTTATGAATACTGAATAAAATTAAGTATAATTTGGTGAAATATTGGAAAAGAAAACCCTTATAGATGATGGGGATTTCAATCCCCGTGAGTTTAATGGGAAAAGGGGGGTTTGTAGTAATTGAGAGTGTGTCTTTAAAGAATTCATCATTTGGTTTGTAGTATGTATATGTAGGCCAGCTGGAGTCTCACTCTCTCTCTCTCTCTCTCTCTTTATTTATTTATTTATTTATTTATTTTGAAAAAAACATGTGTATGTACAGGTAGTTGTGATTGTGGCTCACATCTTCCTTTGGTTTTACGTTCAAGAACGGTTTAAACGCCATCTTGGGTCGGGATAGGCTTCCTATCCAGTTTTCTTAAAAACTAGCAAACACGGTCTTTTATAGTCAGATTCCCAAAACTAAGTCGATCATGTTTTTTATGGAATTGTGGCCATAAATCATGAATTGCACGATGCACATCTCCACTAGAATGCGTCTCAAGGGTCAATAGAAGATTATCTAAAGACCCCTTACTCAGGTCATCCTTAATGAATTGTATTTTATCTTCACGGTTTACAGATACCATTCCTAAAGAACGACATGTTGCGTTACAAGTCCATCTGGCACATCTGTGATAGACTTTCAGTCATTTTGCACGATGTTTCTTTGCAAAAGTGCTTTTACCTGTTCCAGGCATGTATGAGATGAAAGAATTGGAGGACTCACTTGATAATCGGACCTTTGCTTCAATCAGCCAGTGAATATCTTCAGGAATTCCATGATTCATTAACAACCTCAATCTTGCACACCTAGCACGGTAAATTTTTGCAATCGTATTTGGAGGCAAAACGGGAAAATACTTTTTCAATTTTTCAAGAGTGGTGTCCATTTTCAAATAAGAATTGGAGAAGAGATTCAAAGAAGGGAGAAAGAGCAAAGAATTGCACAAATATATACAGATATAAGTTATTATGGGAAACTGAAAGAATCGACTTAAGTCACGGAGTACCGTTATCCGCCATTTAACCGGGGTGAGAGAGACTAGCAAAACAAAATTCACACCAGAACGAAACACAAAACAATGTGAGAAAAAGAATCAATCTTTATATACAGGATCACTTAATTCAATAGAGTCATTTTCAACTGAAAAATTGTCAAAGTAAACTTTCAAACGATGTCCATTTACCTTGAAAACAT
>Ga0307513_10003486_pt1 | contig 21286 bp, 33 predicted proteins | sample 15_EM_MG_FD_202174 | JGI IMG/M metagenome (GOLD analysis project Ga0307513, IMG submission 202174) | Populus trichocarpa ectomycorrhiza microbial communities from riparian zone in the Pacific Northwest, United States - 15_EM | ecosystem: Host-associated > Plants > Roots > Unclassified | place... | reverse complement strand
TTGGGGTAATCCCCCCCCCCCCCCCGGGGAACTCCGTCTTACGTACCTCCACACCAGCAGGGCAATCCACAGCTATACAATTCTGTGATATTTCCCCATTCTCGGGTATAGATGGATGGATGAATGAATGGGGGGAAGGTCGGGTATGATTTGCCCAGGACTCGAAGATGGCTACAGCATGATAGCGGCTCCACTCTGGTTGATTCAGTCAACGGGGCTCCGGGTAGTGCTCTCTCCTGCTTGCCTTCGACATCTCCCTCACAGGGTAAGTTAAGACCTTTACAAGTAAGATTTACATCGATTTGAGATAGGCAGCTAAAGATAGGCAGCTAAAGAAGCGCAACTCTCATACTAGACCCAACGCAGCAACAGCACGAGTGAGATCCCAGTGAACGAAGCAAGCCGAAGAAGAAACGAAACAAACAAACAAACAATCCGGAACCCATCCCGATCTCTAAAACCCGTGCCCGACGCCCCGTGCCGACCAGCAATCGCCTAACCGCATGCTCCAAAGGGAGCCCAACATGTTGCGCAAACCTATACTATAACGTTCACCACATCGTAATAATAATATCATATCATACCCCTTCACACTTACACCAGGAGCCGCTAGTAGCTATGACAACACTCGACATCAAAAATCAAAAATTCACATACTATCGTAGACCATGATAGACAAATAATCTACAACCTGAACCAAAGAAAGAGAAAAGAGGAAGAAAAGAAAAAAAATCCACAAGTCCCATCCCAGCCCATCCCATCCTACCCTATCCCATCCCAGCCAGGTATCGTAACGTAATATCAATGATAAACTATTTTTTTTCCTTAAGAAAAGGTGACAGAAGAATATACACGGAAATAGGGAAAGAAAAAAGGGTGGTAGTTGGTGAGAATAAAAGTTATACAACTCCTACATGCTAGGACTACCTACCAAGAAGGAAAGGGAGGGGAAAAAGAAATAGAGCGAAATCCTGTTTTTGTTTTCTTTATTAGAAAAGAAAGAAAAAAAGAGACCCTTCCGCGTGAGCTCGTTCGTTCGTTGACTTGCTTGCACGTAAGTAGGATGGAGGGGAGAATGAGAGGAAATAGTCAAGCCAGAAAAAGTGAGATCAAATAAAATGGTGATATCCAACCAACCAACGAACTATGGCCAGTAATGGACACACAAAAGGTATAAGAAAGTAGGAAAGAAAAATCCCAAAGGTTCCCGACATGGAGATGCTTGACATGAACGACTATAACCCTCCACCACCCACAGCCCCAACTCCAAGACAAACATACGCATTCAGTATGATAGAAAGCAATACATTCGTGACAGCAGTGACCCCTCCCCCCTCCCCCCTCCTCCGAACTAGATCCACCAATCTACACCATGACACCGCGGCATGTATCGTAGCCATTATCTCCTCATCTTCGTCAAATATGTGGTCTACCAACGCTGAGAACTTACCTTGTCATCTACCGATGAGATGAGTTCCTGTTCCGGTTTGAAATGATCGAAGATAACTCCCCCCCCCACTCCAGGCCCAAAACAAAAAAACAAAAAAATCCAAACTTCATATCCCACGTTATAGCCTCACAGATGACAGGAACATTCAGGGACACACAGACAGGCGTGCCGGAAAGAAATATCAAGAAAATAGGTATAGAGAGCTAGAGGGAAAGAGGGAAGAGAAAAAAGCGGGAGGGGGATAATAGGGGATACAAACTAAGCACGCCAGCTAGGAGGAAAGAGAGGCAAGATTCTCAATGTGTTTAACCCCCTTTCTCTCCCCCAATGGCTATTTCGCAGCTCCACACAAAAACCACCCCAGGACCCATGACAAATGAAAGAGTTAACTGAAAAGTTTGGACACGTTCAACCAAAGTTAGGATGAGCGCAAAAAGGAAACAAAGAATAGATGGAAAGAAAAAACTCCAGGCTTAGGTATGAATGGTATAGTATAGAAGAGAAGAAAACTATCAAAAGAGGGAAAGAAAAGACAAAGCAAAATCTTAGACTTTGTTTTTCTTAGCTCTGCACGTGCAGCCAAAGCTTCGGATTCCGGTTCAATGCAATAGCCAAATCGTTATCGCTCAACAGCTCGACATAAGTCCCCGAAGGTTCATCCTTATACTGGATTGAACGGATATCTGCTCGCAGACGCTCCTGCAACTTCTCTTGCAACTGAACGAAAGACACGTCCTTTGGCAGGCGGATCGCAATCAGGTCGTCACTATAGGTAATCTTAACCTTCATGAACTGCCCCGGCTGTGAGGAATTCGACCCTTGAGTCGCTGAGCTCATAGAACTATCTTGTCGGAGCATGCGTGGGGGCTGTAGATCGGAGGCCGAACGAATGTGGACTTGTTGAGCTTGAGAGATGCCGTTGGATCCTCCCATTCGCGGTTGTTGTCCGGAGCTCCGTGGAGGGGGTGCCGATAAACCGGGATACCCATTCCCACTGTTAGTTCCATTAAGATTATGCTGTGAAGACTGCCTTGATGGTTCTCTCGACGAGTCGCTAGACTGTTGTGATGCCGTGGAACGCCTGTTATCATGAAGGGAAACCTGCGAACGTCTGTAACCTGTAGTTTCCACATCTCCGGGCCGAGGCGCAAACAACTGCTTTATCAGTTTGCTCCTAGAAATATAGGTGGGCATGCCCAACAATTTTTTGATGTATTCATCCAAACTCGTTCTCCTAGCGGCGGAAATGGTGTCGGTCACGTATGTTACGGGCCCCGGCATGTATGGTAAAGAACGAGGTTGTCCAGTGTGACCGGCCTCCTCCTTGAACTCGTCCAGCAGAGAAATTTGAAAGTCGTAGAAATCCTCATAGAACCGGCATAGGATCCAGCTTCTGCCATCCTCCATTGTTGCGTTGAGTGCGTACCAGTACCGACCATTCTCGAAAGAGTAACTATCGACAGATGCAACCACAGGCGCTAAATATTGACCTTGCGAGGACGATCCCGAGTGACGGTATTGATCCGGAGGACCGCTACTGGAGTGCCCCTGGAGTGTCTGATAGGAGTGGTCAGCAAACAAAGCGGGAAGAGATGAATAGAAGCCAACATACGTGTCTGTTTTGACTGTCACTTATCGACATGTTCTGCATCTGCCCTTGGGCTTGCGCTGTCGGTGCATCAAAGTCGAATCTGCCAAGCGATATGCTGCTATTTTTATACTCGGCAGCCATCCTCTTCCACTCCTCAACCTTTGGTACGCCAGCACGTGCAATGGCAGCTTGGGTGTCTTCAACGATTTGGCCAGTAACCATATCCCTAATCTCAATGAAATCCACTGGAATCAGGCCAGGGCCGCCGAGCCTGCCAATTGGCTTCGCAACAAACCAGTCCTTATCCGATTGCGCAACCACTATAATTGCCTCACCGGCCTTTGCCTCCAGTTCATCGGCTCTCTCCGCAGCAAAGTCATACTGCACGACACCATAGAGCGGACTGCCAGATTTCCCAGAAGTGCTCATAGCCCTCGGCCTGTTGTCAGCGCCACCGGAAGAAGTGACACGCTCCTGCGATCCGGCAGTCGCGCCCCGATCAGAGTACCCGGAATCAGTCCTTAAAATATCACTAGCGCCAGAAGCCGCGGAATCCTGACTACCACGCCCGCTCTTACCCAGCGTTTGAAAGTAAGAGGCTGGGACCAATCCCCTCGCATTCGAAGCCGGATTGCATGCCTCGTACCATTCGGAATCGTCTTCTCTTCCTATAACGTGGAAAAAGTCCCCCTTGGAGAAGCTCAATTCCTGATCGCTTACCGCCGTGTAGTCGAACAATGCTCGAATCACCTACGCAACACAATGAACTTTGATTAGTCCTTGTTATTACTTTTTGAGAATTCTCCGCTCTCTTCCAAATACACAAAATAAAATAAGATATATCTCTTTCTCTCCTCTTCCCCACAACCCGGCGGACGACGATGATGATCGAGAAACAAATATACCCTACAATACTGGGGGGAGGGACCAACTTTTTTAGGAGGTTGGATAGTGATAGCGGGCTTTGGTGTGATAGAGAGGTGCGACGCTTTCGGACCTGAAAATGTATCTGCCTTGTCGCCCTTGAGCGACTTTCGAATGCCCTGTATTTCAAAAGAAAGAAACGATTTTTCACGATAAGCCTGTGCTCCACCTCTTCCTCCAACACTCCTAGTCTTGGACTCTCGGGTCCGCTTGTTATTCACAAGCTGTGATAGCGAGCGACCCACCTTCATCATTTTTGTGAAATATTTCCTTGTGCGCAAACACCAGTAACGGGCGGCGACGACAACTCAACAGAGTGGATAGAAAGGGCAAGGAAACTATTTCGGGTAAGGAAAGCGTAGGCGGAGGAAAAGTGTGAGTGCGTGTATGTGTACGTATGCGTGTATGTGTGAGGGAGGGGGGGGGGGTATGGTAGGCGAAGGGATGAAGGAAGAGTGGAAAAAAAGAATCAAGGAATGCAGCGTGCCCTTCTAAGACTAGTAAATGTTGATGTCCGTTCCCTATTGTTTCCTCCTTTGTTGAGAGGAGGGTTCCGGTGCGGTAACGCTGTTGACAGAGAGAGGAAGAGGGAGGAAGGAGGGCGATAGGAATCTAGCGGGGTACAGGCACTAGGGCAGGGCAGGGTGCGCGCAAGAGCGAGGATTAGAAGCCGACGGAGATTCCTTCCTTTTTCTTTTTATTGTTATTTATTTATTTTTTCGATTCTTCTACTCGCCTATCGCCCAGATGTACCGGTAGGAAGAGTGGAACCTTTTTGGCGCGAGTGGAGGGGAATTCAAGAATCGTGTGGACTGGGCAGGGCTGCAGATGGGAAAGAGGGTACCGTGCTCCACTGTAACGAAGGAAGGGGAGGGGGGGGGATGGCTGCAGACCGGACCGGTCTGTGCGAGCGGGGGGGCGGTGGCGTGAGAAAAGTAGGGCTCTTGTCGTGGAAAGGGCACCCCGTTGACGCCCCCGATACAAGCCGAAGCCGTTGCGGAATGGACTCGAACAAGAAGGGTCAATGAAGAGCACGAGAAGGGCTCAAAAGTCGATAATATTGGAAGAGCGAGAAAGGGAAAGGGAAGAAGAATAGGGAGTTGTTGATGGGAGCTGGCAGGATGCAGCAAGCCCCGGCGCGCGGTAAGGGGGGGGGGCTCGAGCAAAAGGGTTCTTGGTCGGTGGAAACCAAGCCAACAAGGGGGGGGTGTTGAGAGAACAAGTTCAAAATCCGCTGAAATCGAGTGAAGCACTGCGGAAAAGGAGAACTCCAGCCAAATCAAGAGTTTAAGAGGTTAAAAGGCGTTCCTCGGGCGAAAGGCAAGCGAGTATCTTATGGTAGGCGAGAATGGATCGCAGGGAAGGGATGGAAAGGGAGAAAAGGGAGAGAAAAGGGTAGGTACTATGTACCTAACTGGGTATGATAGCTCTCTTTTTTCAGTCCCTTTCTATCTAGGAGGCCCTTTGATTCGATCTTCGCTATTGTATAGTAAGTATTATGAACACTAAAACGTCCCTGATGTCGATGCTGTTGTGGATCTGACGCCGATTCGCTATTGAATATACTCGGCCACAACGCTGAGGGGAAGAAAAGCCCCCTTAGCTCTCTATCTATCTCTCTTTCTTTCTTTCTTTCTTTCCCACTCTCCTCTCACTCGGAGAGAAGGAGAGGGAGGAAAGAAAAAATACTAAAAAATAATAATAATACTAAAAACGAGCCAGCTATTATGACAGAAGGCAAAATAATAAGTTACGGTACAAACGCAAGAGAGAGAAAGAAAGAAGAAAAAAAGCTCGCTGCCTAGCCAAATCGAGACAGGCCTCTCTCTTCGGAAGAAGAAAGCGATAAAGTGCCGTGATTATCTAACAACAACCAAAGGTGGAAACAGGAGGCCAAAGGGGAAAAAAATTGCAGTGCGGGGGGTGTAAACATTGATCCCCCTTGTCTAGTAGTAGTATTGTGATAGTTCTCCAGGGACAAGGGAAGGGAAGGGAAGACGGGGAATGTAGAGCAGGATACGATGCCCAAGAGTGAGGGGGAGGGGCAGCTCTTCGGAAAAATACAATCCTTTCCCTTCCCTCAACGGCCAAAGGCAACCAACAATGGAAATAAAAGAGAAAAAAATGAACCTACCGACACAGTTGGTATTTCTCGAAACAGAGTATCGCACTCGTGATCCGTTTCTTCCCAAAGAATACTGTAGAGTCCACGGAGATCTCCTGGCGCGACAAGACCAGAACTAGGCGGGACAGAACTAAACTAGACTAGGGCCAGAATATAATAGCTTATTTCTCGTTCTCTCTGTTGCCTACGGTACGGAACGCCAGCTGGGATGGAGGACGAACGGGTTGGTTGCAAAGTCAAATGGTGTGCACCAAAGGAGCAAGTAGAGTCAATATAGGCTTGCGGCGCGGAAGCTGGTGAAATGAAATGTTTCTCTTCTCAGGTACTGTACGCTGCAAGTAGGATCATATTGCAAATACAGTACTGCGCAGGGCTCCCTTTTCGATAAGATGGAAACGGAAGGGTATTGCTATGGACGAGAGGACGGAGGAGTAGGAGGAGGAGGAAAGTTATACGATACAGTAACCTCTACAGCAGTCCACTGCAAGGTAAGTTATATATGAAGAGAAAGAGGATGTGGAAGAAGAAGACAGTCTACAAATCTGAGCCTTCACACAAATAGCCTCTTCTTTTTTTTTCCTTTCCCCCTTTCCCCTTCCTACCACACACGAACAACCTGCGCTAACGCATTCCCCGAAAGTACCAGTATGATACCCTGCCCATAGGATACCAGCACGATGAAGCCTGCCTTCCTGCCCGCCTCCCTCCCCATCGTCATCAGGCCCATAGTGAGTGCTATGCCATACCCCAACCCGTACGGTACAGCACAGTAACACAGAGTCCTGAATACAGTAGGTTCAAAGAGCAAAATGCATCCCAATGACCATTGCAGTACGTGCGGTAAATAGTTCCACAACCCAATCGATCACCACAGCACCCCTCAATTCCCCCAACCACCCGTTCATCCATCACCTTATCATACGGCACGGTACCAACCCCTCCCCCTCCCCCTCCCTCCCACCACCAAAAGAAGGAAAAAAATAAAAAATAAAAAATAAGAAACCCCCATTCCAACGGTTCGCATCGGCTCCTACATTACATCGCCACTAACACAACATCAATAACACACAGAGTTAAAGTTACCATACGGTAGCCGCCGGCGGCCCCTCCTCCCCCCCCAACCTCCCTTCTCTCCCTTCCCCAAACCTGTTTCAATTCAAACACACACCTTGTCCACGTTCAATTCCTCCGCCTCCCCTGCGGAGGCGGTGGGGGGGAATGGGGATGGAAGGCTGCCACGTGCTCATCGTTGGAGGAATTGACACAAAAAAGTAATTATGATAATACACTTAGAGATACGGTGCTGGGCTGGATTCGAATTTTTCACAGGTTGTCACTCGGGTGCGTCATGGAATGCTGGCCAACCGGCCAGACAGCCAGACAGCCAGGGGTTGAACTTTGTCTGATGTACAGTACAGTGGCTGGATCGGGCTGGCTGGTCGAGAGAAGACGCGATGAGGCGCGCGGATACTGTTCAAGTACTGTTGAGCCGGAACTGTAATTGGAAGGAGAGAAGAGAGAGAGAAAAACGACCTTTGTCCCTCACTGGTACTTTACTTTGTTTGCTCTCTGGTGCCGTACCGACGCGAGCTGCACTGTACTCGCAATGTCGAAGCGGGGGGGGGGGGAAGACTACTATTGCATACCACTAAAATCTGGCCTTTTTGTTTGGATTTGGGCAGTATGCAATAGCAGTCTTTTTTTCAAAAAAAAACCCCCCTCCCCCGCTTCGACATCGCGAGTACTACACAGTATAGTACCACCATCATTCCCACCGGAACACCGTACCGCATTCCCGAAAGTTAATACCGCCGGGATCCGCTCCAATGGACCACCCACACACGGTACCTCCATCCTCCCAAATACGTTCCCCTGCCAATTCCTCCCACGCCTCATCCCTTTCTCTTCTCTTCTGTTCCTGACCCCCCCCCCCTGGCCCCGCCCCCCCTCCCTCATCCGAATATAAGCAGTTACCTCAACGGGAGCAACCATCCCATCCCGCCCCGGAGGAATAGAACCTTCTCTCCATCCTTCCATCCTTCCTCACTTCTTCATTGCCCATGCATATGCATGCAATACATGCTCGGCACTACAACTAAAAATAGGGTATAATAGAATGATGGAAGAAAGAAAAACTCGGGACCTTTTTCTTCCCGTTATCACATCTACAGTACAGTACAGCCTCGATGAGCATATTGTATAGCTAGCTAGCTACGCACTGGCACTATAGTTGAAGTGCGAACTGTTCGTTCAGTCAGTCAGGCCGTATAGTGGTTCGGTCGGTTGGCCCGGTTCCACCTCAGTCCATGAAATTTAGAGATCCTCTGTGATGTGAGGTGACGTGCGTTACGCATCCGATGCTCATTGCCCTGCACTTTGACGCTTGTTTTTTTCTCTTTTTCTTTTTCCCTCCTGACAGCCTGGTAAGGTTGAGTTAGGTTTGGTTTTGAGGCTCCTGGGTTGGGGGTGGGGTAGGTGGTGGGTGGGTGAGCGAAGGAGTGTATCATACAAGTATAGTATAAGTACATCGTACTGTCCGCTGTAGGTACCGCAGATCATGGACTTCGACTCTACTAGTAACTGTAATGCGGTGTGGTGCGGTATGGTATAGCGTTATAGTTGCACTGCCTTCTCTGGGCGAGGATCGGTTTATCGTACCCTTGCTATGCTGAGCACAGTACGCGTAGTCGAGTGTTGCGGTGGAGTATCATATCACTGCTGACATCTCGATAAGACAGGTGATGCTCCAATCTCCCCACTCAACCTCACACAATTACCACCTCTCGTCTCATATTAAAAGCAAATTCCTCCATCTCTCCCCCCCAACCATTCATTCCTTCGCTCACCCATTCGGAACTTAATAGTAAATTTATGTAAATTATCAGAATTTGTAGAACAGGCCAACGGTGTATCGTACAAACTATACACAGCAAGAATCTGAAGCAAAAGAGGAGGAAGACAAAAGAGGATGGAGGAAGAAGTAGGAAAAAAACGGCAGAAAAACAGCAACCGCCCTTGCACACAAAAAAGCCAAACGCCCCTCCCTTCCAACCCAGATATCGACTAACCTCGCGTGTAATGCAAACATGGGAAAATGAAGAACTGGAAATGTCAGAAAAAAAAAGAATTTACCGACCGGGAGACGAAGAGCGACCGAGGGAAGGGAGGGAGAATGCACAAAAATTCGATAAAAGTAAACGGTTGATCGGCGAAACAAAGGAACGAACGAACGAACGACCCAGAGCTCCGATATGCTTCTTCTGCTTGTTTTTTGTGCTTGTTTTTTCACACATTTTATCCTTGTTTTCCGAATGTCCTCTATTGGTTCGTTTTCTCGCTCGTCTGCTCACACCCATCATCATCATCTCCCATGGCTCTTCTACTGTTGTTGTCGCTGTCTCAAAAAAGGGGAATACGTTTGCGAAGGGAGGGTATTTGAGGCTCGACAAAGAGATATTTGATAGATAGAGAAATGAGATTTAGCAAAGGACTGGCGAATGATTTCACTGTTATAGTTGACCCTTGATATCAACCTTACTAAATGCAGCTTTTTTGGCTCGTTCGAAGAGTGGGAGCGCTTTCGCTGTCTGGAAGCGGATCGAGTTGGGAACCCCCTTATCACCCAGCTTCTGCTCAATCAGATCCGCAGCCTCGTTGTCGTAGAGAAAGTTGACGCAGTCGGTATCGCTCTCAAACCCGAGCTCCTCAGTCAAAAATCTAATATCAATATCGGGACGGTAACTTTGGTAGGCGCAGGAGGTATCACGCCAAGTATTAGTTTTCTTCCAGAAAAGAGCTAGCAGAGAGTGACAAAATTTGCTTCCTCACCCTTTACATATCATGCACATTGCAGCCTTTCTCTCGCGGGCCACGAAGGAATCCATGAGGTATCCTCCCATGGCTGGAGCTTCCAAATAAAGTCTGAAAAATCTGTGAAAATTTCCAGCAGCTAGCACTGAACGGACCTCTAGCGCATGCTTAATGGCTTTTACTTCTTTGTCTGCAGGGGTTAAATTTGCTAAGAGCTCGTTCATGTCGGCCCGATTGCATGTGTGAATAAGGTAGAGAATACGATACGCCTTGAATTCCTCCTCATGACCTTTAAGGCCTTCACGATAAAGCGAATGGAGCTGGGTCTGACACTGATTATACTCACCCAAGTCACCCTATAATCAACAACTACTCAGTTTGGATATCCCATATGAAGCTACCGACCGATTCCATACCTTTTCCAATGCTATCCGCGCATGAATTTCGTAAACGGTAACAACAAAGTCGTTTTTGATGTGCTGAACTGTTAGGTCTTGTCGAAGTGATTTAAACTGGTCGCAAATATATGAATAGTTTGCTTCCGACCTCCACTTGCGCTTGAGCATTTCCAGAGTCTTTTCAAGCACATGTAGTGGGCGCACATTATCCGGGTTGGGGGCTGAAGTAAGACGAAAATATCGCTTCTCTAGATCCATGCAGCGACCAATCAAGGGCTTCTTGTTATCTGGGACTTCCGGGGTGGCCGAGTCAGGCGAATATTCACGCCTTTCATCCTCAAACCGTTTCGCACGTTTATCCCTTTCACGTTGACTTAGTTTACCCGATGTTGGGAGGAATTTGTCACCCTGGCGAGGTCGCTTGTCAAATCTCTCTTCGAATCTGTCTGGGGTTGGGGATGTTAATTCTTCGCTAGAGCCGGCACTAGGGTGCGCTGGTTAGCAAGAGAGTAAAGAAAAGCTGTGAGATATTTGAGGCATGAGCGCACTCACCTCTTGCGCTTTTTTCCAGGATAGTCCGCGTCCATAACATTACTGTAATTAGGCTTTCGGATGAACGGGGGAGTTGGGGACGCTCCGCTTTCGTTACTGACTCGACTCATCTGACCCATGGCAAGTGCCTTTGCTGTTTGCTCCTCCTTTGCAGTCACCTTCTTCCTTGCCAATATTGTTTGAGGAAGTGGCATCTTATCCCACTCCAAACTCCAAACAACCTTCTCATTAAAGGCATCTGTGATTATTCTCTTGAGCTCTAACTCGACAGCAACCTTCTCATCCGGTGGGCAATCTTCGAAAGTTCGGGCAACATAATCTTTCAACTTGTCTGGGAACTGTGTCTTCGGAGTTTGTTCAGGGGGTGGGGTTTGAGTGAGAGTCTGATTTATAGATTTGTACATGTTAGCATTTTTTTTCTGCAGAGTTCTAGAGCAAAAAGCAAGTGGAAACAAGCTAAAAGAAGGGGAAAAAATGGTGGTTATGTACCTGAGTACCTTCATGGTGAATGGGGCGACTGGAGAGCGTCTTGCGAGAATTAACAGAGTGAAACGCACCATTTCCTAATCAAAGCCGCATCACATTAGTTCTGAGACCAGGGAGCAAAAATTCCAACAAGTGTGAAGGCTTTTGGCGGGCTATTTGGGTATTGCTCGGGGAAGAAGGAAAAATACTGACGATTGTTTCCGTTAGTACTACCCGATCGCCAAGGTGGTGCAGACATAGTGTCAACGTTTTATGTTTGTCGGTTACTTGGAGAAGGCGGTTTGGAAAGGGGGACAGGAGGTTAATTAGACGGACACTGCTGTATTATGACAAATTAGTGAAATCAAGCTGGCTGACCCTGTGAGAAAGCAACTTCAAAGGTAGGTTGCGGTGTCGTTTTGGTAGAAGAGAGGGTGTAAGAGGATGATGAGGGTGAGAAAGAGGAGGTGGGTGCGAGAGTTGCTAAGAGAACCCCGGTTGGCCAGAGTGAGCGGAGGGTTGTGTGGGACAGAAGGATAAACTACGCGCACCATGGCGTATTCGCAGTCATTACCATTCAACGCCGAGAGACAAAACCATTGTACGAGTAAATAGGATTTTTTGTTTTTTCTGTTAAATCCCTACCATTGTATAAAGGGACTTTGCGATTTCACATACATACTGGTACAGAGTCAAATCCTATGATAGCAATCCGGTTGGTTCACAACCGCATTTACAGAGTCTCACAAAGTCTCTAATAGCCTGTTATGGTGATTATTATTTTTGTTAAATCTGCGATAGCCTGTTATGGTGAACTAGGTCCTCACTTATAAGTTTAGCACTATCATAGAACCCCCGAAGTATTCCGCTCGATGGAAAAGTAACAAGGCGGGGAACTGGTTGGCGGGTTTCTTCTTTTGTGACTAAGCATCAGGCATATCATAAAATTCCCTGTTCATTTGGAAGCTTTTCCATTTTACAAGAGGGTCTAATTTGGCCCATAGGGTGATTTCACCTGAATAAGCTATGGTTAGTGGTTTGACGGCATTTCTTATTTACTTTTGTTTTGAATGGAGGTGTATTAGGTTTCTTTTGTTATATGGGTTTTCTAAGCCATAGTTCAGGATGCTTGCTCGGATTTTCTTGTGCTTTACAAATATATCCAAGGACTTAGAGAACAGATACTTGTAGAGCTCCCGAGGTTCTCCAACCGCAGCACCATATTTCCTCGGACGATCCACTATCAATAAATAGTAGAGTTAAATTTCGGTGCCGGTAGGCTCGACTGAACAGGTTAACGGAATCACGCGCACTAGCTAATGAGATCTCTCAGCAGTATCGCAAGGTAAAGTGGAGTGTTGGCAGGTTAACCGTTTTGTGCGCGCCCCGAGTTCACATAGAATAGTAATCGAGTAGAGTAAACCAAAAAAAGAGTTCAAGCTCTGGGAACTCCTGCCAATGTGCTTTTTACCTTTTGGGGAACCGCTGGAATCTCTTGAACAGTAAAATTTCATGAGTGACGGGCGAACTGGCCAGCAGGATAAACAAGATACCCGTGGCAGCAGTGCTACAGCAGCATCATGCACAAGTACCAGTACATATCGTGCTGTTTGTCTCAGGCGGTACTCTTAAGGACCCACACTTACTATAGGGTACTATATTTCAAGGTAATATGAAAATGTAGTTGATCACACCATGGTTGAGTACCGACATGTCTCGCTGCGATTGTCTGGGGGTACAACAACTTAGTTATAACTTGAAATCCCTCAATATGAACACCAACGAGTCATATGCTAGCTAACGCCGGTAGCGTGTTATTCTAGCAATCTCATAGTTCATGCTCTGGTTAGTTCTGCTCGGTCGGTGCTCCCCAGATCTCCGATTCCAGGGAAGGTTGCTGCAGACCAAAGAGCGAGTTGAAATAAACCTTGGCATGTCAGTCGACAACCCGGGAAATCTAGAGTTCCACAGGCACGTTTGCCTCGGTCCAACTCTGCCTCGCTTTGGATCCTCCCCCTACCGGCCCTAGTATTCCACATCTGACCGAACCCTTCATAAAGTCGAACCTCCCCACCGCCTAAGACCCATTCTGCCCGCTTTCCCACCCCCTCTTACTTTGCGCGGAATCTCGTCCCCAAGTATTCCAGTAATAGTGACCTTGAACTCCTGCTGCGCATCTCAGAATGGCACCAAGTGAGTTCTTCAATGATACGCGATGGGCAACCCTGGCATTATATGTACTAACGTATGTTTTCAGAAATCCAAACTGATCTCACTCGACTCTTCCGCATTCAGCATCCAGTTCTCTTGGCTGGAATGAACGTTGCTGCTGGTCCTGAGCTTGCTGCCGCTGTTACGAATGCTGGCGGTCTCGGTGTTATTGGTGGCCTCGGGTACTCACCCGACATGCTGAGGGAACAGATTGCCGAACTTAAGAGTTACTTGAATGATAAGGATGCTCCTTTTGGGGTTGACCTTTTGCTCCCCCAAGTTGGTGGTGGCGCCAGAGCTACCAACTATGATTACACTAAAGGTAAATTGGATGAACTAATCGATATCATTATCGAGAGTAAGACAAAGCTTTTTGTCAGTGCTGTCGGTGTCCCACCACGGGCTGTTGTTGAGAAGCTCCACAAGGCTGGTATTGCCTACATGAAGTAAGCGTTCATCCCATTTTTTGCTACGTCATCGAGGCGGACCGTAACAATCCAATCAGCATGATCGGGCACCCCAAGCACATCCAGAAGGCTCTCGACGCCGGTGTTGATATCATCTGTGCACAAGGTGGTGAGGGAGGGGGGCATACCGGCGCTGTCCCTACGTCCATCCTCATCCCCACCGTCGTTGACATGGTTAAGGGCAAGAAGTCACCGCTTAATGGTCTGCCCGTTTCTGTGGTGGCCGCTGGTGGTATCTATAACGGAAAGTCACTTGCGGCCTCTCTGATGATGGGTGCTAGCGCTGTCTGGGTTGGAACACGGTTCATTCTTGCCGAGGAGGCTGGTGCGCCCAAGGCCCACCAGGAGGCCGTAAGAACCGCTGGCTTTGATGATACTGTTAGAACTACAATCTTCACTGTATTTCTCCCACCACCCTACTTGTCCATGACGTATACTAACCTACTTTCAGGGTCGCCCCCTTCGTGTCCGCAAGAATCCGTATATTGCCAACTGGGAGGAGAACCGAAAGTCAGAGATTAAGGAACTCACAAGCAAGGGTATCATACCTGTTGAGTACGATATTGAACAACTCGATAAGGAGGACAAGTTTGACGACGACACCATGGATAGTGCTAGACCATTCCTGATGGGTAAGGTTGCTGCTGTCGTCGACGAGAAGAAGCCTGCCAAGCAAATTGTTGACGAGATGGTTGATGAGGCTGTTGTGATGTTACAGAAGGGTCAGAAGATGCTTGCCAAGTTGTAAGCCGTCTCTAATATCGTGTGGGCGTCGTGGTTGTTAATAGGGTTGGAGTTTTATATATGTACGTATTTACTCTAACGTGGGTCTCATTTTTGCCTTTTCCTAGCTATCCACTTAAATATGAGTTCCGGGGGCGTCTGAAACCCAGCCAAAGTGTAAATTGTCCCCGTGGGGATCCTCATGCGTGCGCTAGTGAGACTGCTTACTTGATTCCCTGCAGTACGCAAGGTTTTCTCAAGTGCCTGCCGGTACTACAGTTCCCAGTAATGTACTTCTTTTGTATGATACCAAGTGCAATCTTCAACACGGGCACTTGTATGGGGCCGCAAGATGCGGCATGGTTCCGCAGGAGTGCTGGTACGGTGCCACAGATGACAAATTTTATGCAGCACCATATCACATCGTGCGTCTACCACTACTGTACTTCCTGTCCGTCAGTTTGTTCTTCATCGACGATGTAATCTCGCTGGAAATTCGTTGCCCCCTGTTGAAACCCCATTTTAGTAGCAGTAACGAGAGCCAATAATAGCATAGTCATCCATGACGTTCTGCAGGTGTTTGGGAAACTCTTAGACATTAGGAGTAAACCTGTAGTTAGCTTAAGGGTTATGATAAGGCACGTAGGATTATCACAAGGCCAGAGGTCGACCTCTCGCATGAGATACCTTGTGACAGGATCTTCTGCGTTACCGCTTTTTGTTTATTTCTTGAGATCCTCGGGCCGGGCCGTTGGGGATGACCCTTACTTGTATGGGTGTATTAATTATGGCGCGGTGATGCTTGCTATGAGGATTGATGTTGCCCTCCCGATACTGGGGTAGCAGACCGGTACTCATGTGGCCGAGTACTAGGTAAATCACGTGATATTCATTCAGGTTTGCCAGCTGTTTGCATGGGTAGACTGATTTGGTGTTTCTCCTTTTTTCCCTTTGGCTCGGAAAAAAAGACCAGGAGATAGGAGAGAGAAGGCCCTTTGAGTAATTTGTGGAATTTAGCGAGTTAAAATTCTAAAATTCTAAACGAGTGAGGAACTATGGGCCGGCAGCTGCCTGGTCCCGAATAGAGCCTAGCCCCCTAGAAACGGCCGCCGGCCACCCCGGCTCACAGTACGGGTACGTCAGTTCCACAAAACCTTAGCCCGAAATCAAGAGCTATACTCGGCCCGAAGGGGTACCGGTACGGCACAAGTACCATGCGGCCGAGGTCCCCCCGACAGTGGCACGGCCAATGAACGTTTCTCACTGCGAAGATCTGCGAAGGATATCAGAGTATGCTCGGATAGGTGGTGTTATTATCGTTTTGGATAGTCGAAGGAAGTCTGGACCGTGGTTCCGCTAATACAAAGAAGAGAGGAGAGCGACTCTGGCACGTGATTAGAGGTTGGTTGCCCCGAGCCACACGGAAACGTAAACACGAGACCGAAAACGAGCAAACACAACAGCATAGCGGAGAAAAAAGGGAAGGAAAAAAAAAGGAAAAAAGCAATTTATCCCGCCATCACCGGAAAAGAAACCTATCAATCCCCTGAGGGCCTGCGACCGACTCCATCGCTCAGGACGCTGCATTTTCTTGAGTCTCTATTGCCTCCGGATTTTATTCTGTAATTCGTCGGGTGTGGTATACTTCGTAATAGCTCCTATCCGCAGCTCTCGTTCTCTAAACCAGTCAGCAACTTCCCGATACCCTGCCTCCCGTTAGCTGTGCCCCCCCGGCCTTGGCTTTTCGCGCGATTTCTTGCCTCCATCTCCATACATTCTTTCGTTGAGCCTCATCCTTACTACCTCCCTCTGCGCGCACGCCTCGGTGCCTACATCTCTACCGCTACTGATCACGTTCTATCCTTCTCACCATGGGTGTTATTAAGAAGAAGGCCGCTAACCCAGGCCGTGTCGAACCTGGCGTGCGTTACCACTGTGACGTTTGCAACGGCGACATCACCTTTACTGTTAGTAGCTCTAAACCTAATACAGTGCTAACGTTGTCGCAACTCTTTCTCTATAATTACACCCGTTTCTTCGTGTACTTACGTGGGTATCTAGGTTCGGATACGCTGCGCTCACGATGCTTGCACTGAGTACGATCTCTGTGTGCTATGTTTTACCTCTTGTAACGCTAGTGGTAACCACAACCCGGCAACCCACTCATATAAGGTCATCGAACAACACTCCTACCCAATCTTCACAGCGGACTGGGGAGCAGACGAGGAACTTTTACTTCTCGAAGGAGCGGAAACTTACGGACTTGGATCATGGGCGGATATTGCGGATCACATCGGGGGTGGGCGGGATAAAGATGAGGTCAAGCAGCATTACCTGGAGACTTATATCAACAACTCGTCCAAGTTCCCGTTGCCTGAGCATGCCGACCCGACCGATATGACGTATGCTAGCGTTAGCAGGGAAGAATTCCAGGCGCGAAAAAAGCGCCGAATTGATTTGAGAAAGAAGGAAGCTTCCGAGAGTGCACCGACTGTTCCCAAGAAGAAGCCGACCACGTCACAACCTGCTTGTCATGAGATTCAAGGATATATGCCCGGTCGAATGGAATTCGAGGCAGAGTGGGACAATGAAGCGGAGATGGCCGTTAAAGATTTGTTCTTTGAACCTGGCGAGGGGCTTAATCCAATTACCGGCCAAGTTGAGCCGGAGGTAGACCTTAAGCTGAAGGTAATGGATATTTACAACACCAAGCTTACACAACGCGCCCAACGGAAGAGGGTCATGTATGAGCATAATTTGTTGGATTATAGAAAGAACTCTGCCAACGAGAAGAAGAAACTGAAAGAGGAACGTGAACTTCTAAACAAGGCCAAACCCTTTGCTCGGATAATGAACAAGCGGGATTTTGACGAATTCTCCGAGGGACTTGTAAACGAGCAGTTACTCCGACAAGCGATTTCTCAGCTTCAGGAGTGGAGGAGAATGGGGATCGAGTCGTTGGAAGCGGGGCCGAAATATGAGATGGAGAAAGCGCAGAGGGTGAATGCCCCATCAATTGATGCTTCTTACAAGAAGGTGGCTAATGTATTATTTTACAGAGCGAGGTTCTCCGGAACAAACTTGCTCCACTGGATCGCTTGGCTCATCGATATGCCTCGAAGGCTACTCCCCCTGTGGAAACCCCGCCAATTAATCCATTGGTGGCGCCAAAGGCTCATTTGACATCAGCGCCACAGGACCTGGTTGCGTTGTCACCAACACCAGCGAATAATGTTCCAACTTCGCCCTCTCCTATGGTGAATGGATTAGTGAAGAAGAATATTCCGAACGGCTTAAATGGTACGAACAATATTAACGGCACTGGCAGCGGTGTTGCAAGCACACCATTGTACCCGCCGTTGCACTTGTCAAATGAGAACGCGGCAGACCTCCACCTCCTCACATCTGCAGAGCAACAACTCTGTGAGACTTTGAGGATAAAACCAAAGCCGTATCTCTGCATGAAGGAGATATTGATGAAAGAGGCTATGAAGCATGGTGGCGTGCTTAAGAAGAAGGCTGCTAGAGATCTTTGCCGCGTAAGGCCCTTATATATAATGATAATGATGATGATAGTGGACTAACCCTATGGTAGATCGATGTTAATAAAGTATCCAAGATTCATGACTTTTTCGTCTCTGCCGGGTGGATAGGCAAGGCCTAATCACCGTGAGGACAAAAGAGACGGGAATGACATGAACAGGGCGATCTGATTGCATCAACTTTATTGTCTTGTCTACGATTTACATAGCAGCCTAGGCCTTTCCTTCCAAAACCTGGCGGCTTACCGCACAGAACATAAGGAGCAAATTTGCGGTGCGAGGGCCCAAACGCTCTGGTAATGCTTACACCCTTTTTTCTTTATTCCCTTTGATGCGATAATGGGTCTGGACGGCTGGGCGGGTGGTTACCTTTTAAATTCATTTTCTCTTTTCGTCCTGTTTAAAGTTATCTTAACTTCTACATAAACCTCTTTAAACCGTGTACACAGTTTTTCTAGTTGATTTTGTCCTCTTTCTCCTTCCCCTCTCTTCTCTTTCTGGGTGGGCATTGTTTATGGTCTTTCCTTTCTCTTTATTTTATTACTGCTGCTTGGTTAACTTATTGAAAGTATGCCTGGTCTAGCAGGTATGGGCGATGGGCGAAGAGGAGTTGGCTTTTTGTCTTTTTTACATAGTTGGAGTTTAGTTGTATTTGATCCTTTTCCTTTTCCTTTCCTTTCTCTTTTGTGGGATCAAGCAATGGCTGTTGGGTGGTTTCAACTTGGACTGGATTTACTGTTACATCTCACAGCGGGGGTACGGTTCCAGAATTTTCAAGTGTCATAAGTGAATGCCCAAGTAGACAGAAATGATGAATAATTGAGCTGTGTGATATGTGGTTGGAAATTCCCTTCTCTGGAGGGTGGGCCAAAAACACAGCATTTCCCTCTTCTGGGGCTGGGGAGGGGACGGAAATTGGAAGACCTTACTGAGAGGAAAGCCCAATGACATAACACATGGTTTAATTATTTAGGTTTTTACTGTACTAATAGCGTGGGAATACCGGTGGCCCCATGGATAATGATAAGAGGTATAGTATGATAGGCATGTCCACCCCGGCGCAGGCTCTGATGTTACAATCAAGCACGAAGCTCCCGGTCTCGGGGAATCCCGTCTTGGCACTACTTTCCTCTGCCAACCCATTTTCAGCCTCAAACGGGAGCTCAGGGCTTATCCTCTGAGTTCACCAGCCTATAATACCTTAGAGTACGGTAAACTCTCAATAACCGTACTTTTCCCCTCGACTTCGGCCACGAACACCCTCCCCAATTCTCACGCGCAGGTTCAAGCCCAAACTATGTGGAGGCCGGGCCAATGGTCCACGCCTGCCGGCAACACCCCCACGAGCTCCCCCCCTCCTGGTGCCCTCCCGCATCACCATCAACAAAACCCCCTCTTCAACAACAGACCCTACAGTCCCAGCCCTCTGCCTGGGGGTATCGGAGCCAGTGGCCGAAGACCGCAGCTCACGCCTCGTGCATCGTCACTGAGTCTTGCCTCCGGCGCCGTCACTTCCACAGCTAGTTTATCCATCTCGCTGCGCGGTCAGCATAATATTGGTGGCAGTGGTGGGGCGGGGAAGAGGGCTGTCTCTGGAGGGCCCCCACCAGCCGGGATACGACACCCCCTGGATGTTCTAGAGGATATTCTGGGCACGCAGGTTAAGCCTTTGGTTGAAGAAGAGGGGAATGTGGATCGGAATGGGGGCTCATGGGAGCCGGAGGTGGAGGATGCGGAAGGGATTGAATTTGGAGAAGGGGGATTGGAGGAGTTTTTGAAGTGTGAAGAGGGGAGGGAGCTTCGGGCGAGGGAGATTAAGAGCAGGGCTAGGGCTTATAGTGCTCATTCTGTTGATGAATGTTGGTTCTTACCCCCCCAGATTCGATTGCATTGGGTTGGGGGGAAGGTGTAAAGACTAAGGGTGAATGAATAGATGAGAGGGAGAAGGGCAAATTTCAGGATTTGCATCGGTCGATCAAAGCTTGCGATGAGGTGCTCAAGTCTGTCGAGTCGTATTTGTATTCTTTCCAGACGGATTTAGGGGTTGTTAGCGCGGAGATTGAAACATTGCAAAACCGGTCGGCGATGTTGAATAAGAGACTCGAGAATAGGAGGGTGGGTTCTGTCATCTTTACTAAAGGGGAAGGCTTTAGCTAATTGGGGGGGCTATAGGGTGTTGAGAAACTTCTTGGGCCCGTGGTTGAAGATGTTGCCTTGTCACCAAATGTTGTTAAGAGGATTATTGATGGGGATGTCAATGATAGTTGGGTGAGGAGTCTGCAGGAGGTGGATTCTAAAATGAAGGCTATTGCTGCGTTGGATGCTATAAAGGTTAAAGCTACTAAAGATGTTAAGCCTGAGCTGGAGCGTCTTGAACATAAGGTACTTTTCAACCGATTTCTCAAGGATGAGTGCTGATTTGTGAGTTAGGCAATCGAGAAGGTTAGGGATTTCTTTGTCACGAGGATTAAGGCTATTAGAGTTCCTGGCGCCAATGCTCAGGTTATACAGCAGTCTGGATTCCTGAGGTATAAAGCGTTATTCCAGTTCATGGCCAATCACCATGTTCAATTGGCCGATGAGATTGGTCAAGCTTATATCAACACGATGAAGTGGTATTACCTGAGCCACTTCACTCGATACCATAAGTCTCTCGAGAAATTGAAGCTACATGTGATGGACAAACACGACGTTGTAGGCCAAGAAGAACCCGCAAGAAGGAGTATGTCTCCCGTTCATTCCGGATTGAAGATCCCAACTGATATTCTAGACAACCTCATCCCGTCTCTTAAGTCCTCCGCGCCCCCCTCCTACGACGCATTTAATATCGGCCGACGGATAGAAACCCTAAAAAACCGTACAGCACCAATATTAACAGCAAACCAGGTTGAAGAAAGCCGCACACCTCATTACCCCGAAATCCCATTCCGCCATTTCAACGCCGCCCTCACAGAAAACGCCTCATCAGAGTACTCCTTCATAACTGAATTCTTCTCGCACAAAACCTACGACCAAGCCTCGACAATGT
>Ga0307513_10003485_pt1 | contig 21294 bp, 28 predicted proteins | sample 15_EM_MG_FD_202174 | JGI IMG/M metagenome (GOLD analysis project Ga0307513, IMG submission 202174) | Populus trichocarpa ectomycorrhiza microbial communities from riparian zone in the Pacific Northwest, United States - 15_EM | ecosystem: Host-associated > Plants > Roots > Unclassified | place... | reverse complement strand
GCTCCTTGGCAAACTTTTCTCGTAATGCCTGGTTGCTGACTGCCGCTGGATCTACGCGCTCCTTGGCGGGTTCGGTTACAGCCTGGGCCGATGTTTCCGGCGAGCCAACAGCGCGCAAAGCAACCAATTGAGCACGCTCTTCTGCAGCTCTTGCCTCCAGTATAGCAGCGTTCCGACGAGTCAGCTCAATCCTTGCAATGTCTGTCGTCAGCTCCTGCCACGTTGAGTTCAGCATACGGATATAACACGGCAATGGACCGGAACATACTTGGATCGTTGGGTGATGGTGCCGTGTGTGCGAAAGCCAAGCTGTCCACTGGGCTGTCATATGGTGTAATCGGTGTCGAGGGAACCCAGGATCGTCGTACAATGAATACGGACCTGGCAATCGTTTCATACCACTGACATACTCCCACACCTCAACCCCTCTGCGATATTTCACCACCCGACGTGTCCGACCGTCTGAAAGATATACCATTCGGTCTTCTTATAACAAATAAAACACGAAGTATGCTTCGCCTCACCAGGGACTGGGTTACTGTGCTCATAGTAGCGGTTTCCTGAGTCGAAGGGTCAGGGTAACATTATTCCCGGTCCGTTCCTTGACGCACCCTCTAAATCCTTCCCGACATACCCAGTCTTACGAAGCCTGAGCACAAGCCAGTCGACCCATCGAGAGGAAAGTGTTGACTGACCGGTGATCGTATTCGACGCCAAATTCGAGAGAACAAGCTCGAAGACATAAACTTGCCGGTTTCGATCGGTCAGAAGCGCTCATACTACACAACTGATGACGGGAGCAAATTTGGATCCCTCGGTATACACGATGTTACAAGTCTTTTTAGAATGCATCCCCAGGCCCAACGTCGTCATCATCAATGTCACCGCCTTCTTGGATCTCCTTCGCCAATTCTTTCTCCCTCTCTCGAGCACCCTCAGCGGCAGCCAGCTCCTTGCGATGAGCATTCAGCGGGTATCGCATAGCCTAGGGGCACTCGTTAGCACATCGGAGCCCAATCTAAGGTGTACAGAACTGACCTTGACGCTCTGGTTGTGTAGCTCCAGACAGTACGCTATTCTCTTCCCAAAGACTTCACTGACCTCAGGACCATACCCACTCTTCTGGCCGTCGCATTCCAACCATCCCTGCTCGTGCACAATACGGCCTTCGATGACACCATCCCTAATAGCCTTACCGACAATGTACTCCGCGTCTTCTTCGGAATCCAGATGGAGTTTGAAGCAAATATCTCGGAGCGATATCCGTGAGTACGAGAGAGACAGCCGGCGGATACCAGTCTTTATGACGTTCTGCCGGAGACGTCCGATCAACGTATGTGTCTTATCGGCCTCGAACTGTGTAGAATGCTGCGAAAGAGTTGCTTGGAATTGTGACAATGAACCGGCTCGGACAGCTAACAGCTCATTCAGGAGGATTTCACAGGTGTAAACGAAGAACTCACCTTTGACGATGTCAAAATACCCACTCAGCGCCTTCTCAAGGACGGGGTGTCTGAACAGGCCGCGGTCAGGGATATCACCCATAAGGAGCTCAACCACCGCGGAGAGCTTATGAACCGCTTGATAAAATCCCGGGGCCGTCTTCGCGGGAGGAGCACGCCTAATGGCCTGCCTTAGGTTTGTATGGGCCTCGGTGTAATTGAGCTGGACGGCTTTGATACGGCCAAGATAATAGTGATAACGAGCAAATTGAGGGTTGCTCGCCGATGCTGGGAATGTAGTTTTCGACACCAGCTTATCAGCTTGGTCGTACAAGCTGTAGTGAAGGTAGTTGCGAAGCAGCCGATTGATTAACGACGCCTGGGTCTCGTCATCATGACGGAGAGAAGCGGTCCTTTGAGCAGCGAGGAATAGCCTGGCAAACTGTAAGTTCGACTGACTAACGAACTATGGGGTTGGACATACGGGCGAGCCTCTGCCAGATCTCCGGCGAGTTCGTAGGTCCTTTCTACCGCATACCAGACCTTGGCAGCGATCGGATCCATACTTCTGCGGTTAAGGGCCTGCATCTTTATGATAGTCTCTTCCATGAGACGTATTGCACCCATATATGTCTCCGGGTTTGTCAACAGATGGTGGAGCAGCAGGAGTTGTAGGTAAATCTGGACTTCCGGCACTGGATCCGATGTAGGAGGCTTGGTGGTCGGGACGTCATCGACGTCCATAGTTTCCTTTGCCGGGCCTTCGGGGAGCCATGAAAGCAATGAAACCTTCACGGACGAATCTACACCTGTATTAGACATCCGCGGGCAGGGAGTAGATTGAATAATGGTATACCAGTAGGGTAAACTTCCTGAATAGCCTCCCGAAGAACGGCATCATCGAGTTTTTTCCTCAAGGCAGTGAACGAACGAAGCACCCGATGAGTGAACCGGGGCTCCAACGACCAAACAGCCTTTTCGATAAGCGCAACGTTTGATTTGATCTCAGCAGCTGGGGTTGGTGGGGGAGACGGTTCTTTAGCATCCTTCTTGTCCTCGGACTTGTCCTGAGTGGCATCCGCGGGTTTCATCTCGACGTCGGCCATGGTGGAGGGAGTGGTCGTTGAACAAATCACTCGAGGCTGACGCGTACGCGTCCGATCTTCGATGTAAAGAAACAGCGAGGTGATGTTGTTTGATGTCACCATCTATTTCCAGACTCCATAGCTCAGTGGTTAGAGCATACGATTGCAGATCGTGTTGTCCCGTGTTCGAACCACGGTGGGGTCTTCCTTTTTGAGCGACCAAGCAGAAGTCCCTCCCGCCAACGCCGATCCAAACGTGGCACGCGCTCAAGCTGTCACCTCATCAACCTCTCCCATCATGAAGTCCTCGATACTGGTGGTGTTGCTAGGTTTTGCCGCCTCGACATATGCGGCTGCCCTTGCTCTCCAATCCCCCAGATTCACTGTCTCTTCTCCGAACGGGGAGCAGATCCGCTCAGAACCGTACGTGTCACTCGTTAATCTCACATTCACAGCCGGGACTGACCTTCGCGCTTTAGTATCTCATTCACCGAAAAACCCTCACCGGTTCAGCTTGGTCCACGGGACGTTCTGAGAGTCTCGTTCCAGATTACTCAGAAAGAAGATGGAACTGGCGTTCAGCCACATCAGGCGTTCCTTAGGTTCTATGACAGCATTTCTGGGGAGGACGGCATCCAACCTATCCGAGTTGCAGCCAGTGGAAAAGCCAAATTCGAACTGGTGAGATTAGTCCATTTTGTATTCTGCGCTTGCCTGAAACTATCTAGAATATGGCGCGTCCTCCAAGCTCCCTCCCACCAACATCCCCCGACTCGACGCTGAAGGTGTCACTTATCATTGGTTCATTCGTGCACAAACCCCTCACGGTTGACCTCTTTGATCTCATGGTCCCTGCTTCACAACCCGTTGCCCCACACCCAGAGGAGGTCCATTACCATCCACAACCCGCCATCGAACACACATTTCGCTCGGAGCAAAAGACACCGCCGGCATTCATCTCTGCTGTTTTCTCGGTACTCGTGGTCTCCCCTTGGGTAGTCCTCCTCGGACTGGTAAGTTTAGCCGTTTTGACGAGAGCGCTAGCTGACATCACGGCCTTGCGTAGTGGTCACAACTTTCTCCAAAAGTTCCCTACTTGTTCTCCCCTAAAATTATTCCTTTCACTGCTACTCTAGGAGCCTTCGAGGTTTTGTTATTCTGGTACTGGGTCGACTTAAAGTTAGGTCAGGTCCTATTTTACGGTGCCGGCCTCGGAATTGTCGCTGTTCTCACCGGCAAGACTGCGTTGGTACAAGTGGGAAGACTAAGGAAGGGTTCGATTTGACACTAAATAACTATGTCGTTGCGTGCCTTTCCGTTAATAGATACGACAATGTCCAAACAGGCAGGAGATGTCAAGTAACGCGTGGACTGATAGTCTCGGCAGGAGGGGGGAAGGTCGGAGCAAAGAGTGTTGCTTTGCGACAACCGCGAGTATCTTCAAACCCGCTGGATGAAACCAGCAAAGCTACAGAGAGGTGGTTTCCCAAGCCAGTCTCGTGGGTCCCACCCGCCCACGCAGCTGCTCTCATGCCCAGTACACATGCTCTTCACAACATCTCATCCGTACAAACACTGATATCTCGAATATTATTCTCATTCTTCGATAGCTACAGATATTCGCGAGTGGTCGCAAAGACCAGGGGGTGTGAAATTCTATAGGAGACTGGTTACAACACCGAGGACCTCAGTAATGACCTTGGTAAGGCGGTCGCCCAGGGCGGGACAGGGGCTGATTTGCGGGACAGGAGCCTGTACCTGTTGGTAAGAGAAAGATACAGTTAACGTGGGTGCGGGTCTTGCACCGCCGTAGGTATCTTTGGGTGGCGGGGCCTTGAAGAGATGTCCCTCGGTGTTGAAGACGTCTGGCAGATACAGCGTCAATCATCAGCGTTCTTGAAATTAGATTGACGTTGATACGCACAATCATCGAGACTAATGTGGCATGGATCGTCGAACGTAAGGTACCTAACCAGAGACATGAGACCCCGAGCACCAACCCACCGAGAATGAAGGACTTACAGATACTTCAGTACTTCAGCATACCAGAAGCTCTCGGTGATATCTATGTAATCGATGGCATCTGGTGTAGTAACGTCCCAGATTGCGGCATATCCTCCGGTGAAGATCCGCAAGTACTTCTGGAAGTTCGCGATGGTACTGGCGGCACGGGCCTGATATTTCTGGTCACCAGTCGCTCGCCAGGCATAAAAGTTCGATTCCAAGACCTCGGGTCTGAGGTAGTAATAAGCGTTACCATCGTATGGGTAGTATCCGCGTTGCTGAGGACGAAGTCAGTTGCTACGCACGATATAGAGGGCCGTAAGCTGGAACTACCTGATAGTATGCCTCCATTTGTTCAGTGGGAGCGGGGTCGGTGAAGTTTCCATCGGCAGTTTTCCAAGCGAATACCTCAGGGCCAATTCCAGTCCTAATGCCGGTGAGAAGGCCCTCATATGTGCATAGACGGTGAAACTTACGGTGAACTTGCGTAAGTGTTCCAGCATGCCTCGTTCAGTTCTAAACCGAATTCGACGATGGTTTGGTTGTTCAGTAACTTTCCACCCTTTGTTCCACGGACTGTCAGTTTCGCTCGGAAAACGGGCGGGTCCAGAAACGCCTACATAGATGAAGTTTCCGCCATGGAAACAAGCCAAGTGTGAGCTGATGAGTCGCTGTTTTTTCTCATACCAATCGGCTAAGTACAACCAGTTGCCGACTCCGGACCTCTGTAAATCATGAGCACCCGAGAATCGAGGGGGCATATTCGGGACTTACGGAGGCGAGCACCTTCATCGAACTGTCGACCGCGGCGGCCCATTCTCGCGTCCAGAGAGGGTCATCCGTGTTGGTCAAACGTGCATACTTGATGAGGTATTCGAAGTAGCTGTCCGATCCTCCTCCCCAGGTCTACATTTACGCGGTTTGAGGGATCGGAAAGTATCGGTAGCCATTCAACATACCACATATTCATCAACAGGGGTACCGGTCGTTGGGTCAATCCACAAGGAGGGAAGTCCTATACGTTCTGGCGATCAGTTCCGGAGGATCGTGGGTTGGTTCAATGAACGCATACCTGGTAAAGGATGAGGTTGGGTTGCGACCTGCCTTGCCGAACCCACGCCGAGATTGGCGTACGTTTGGTTCAACGTGTATTTGCTGTGGGCAAAGTTCAGAATGTGGGGCTCAACGGAGGCATTCAAGAATCCGACCTTAACGTGTACCATTCCAACGAAAGCTGTACCGCATTAGTCGGTAAATTGTATCGACAGCCACACGATGTGCGCACTTACAGTTCCAGTTTCTGCGATATTCGACTGCCTCAGGCGGGTAAGCAAATGAGGAACACGTCCGCGGATCACCAGACGCACCGTGCCGACGATGGGGACGTTATCCGTGGTCATGTGTCCGTATGGGACCGCATTATTCTATGGTCCCCTCTGATCAATCTCACTGTCGGATACTCACTTCGGCAGGACCTACCCCAACCCATGCTAGGGACATGGTGTCAGCAACCTCCTTGGCCTTGGCGAGTAAGGCGGGGTGTTTGAAATTGCTCAGTTCGTAAGCACTAAGCAAACCACCGAGGTAACGAATGGTTGTCTCGAACACGCTAATTGCCACCAGATTATCGTTCAGTCTTCAACAGCATTAAATATCCAAGGGATTCAAACCTGACTGTCGTGCCGGTATCGTTCACGCGTGATCTGGTGAAGTCGACCGTGCTCGCGAATGCGACACCCTCTTCGAAGAGGTCCTGTTGCCCAGAATTAATTCAAAGCACCGTATAACACGCATGGATTCTCGCCACGAACATCAAGCCCCATGACATGCTATAGAACGGTGTCGTCAGCGACGGTGATACCGGGAGAGAGGACACGGTTCACTTACCATTGTGGAGAGAGAATCAATGATGGTCGCACCCCATCCGTTGCGACTATCAGAGAAACCCTGACTGACTGGAGTCACATCATCGTGACCCCACGCGTATTTTCTGCGGTGACCATGAGGATTTCTGCTATCGCGGGGCGGGAAGGAAGGACAGACTTGTATGCATCGTATGAATATAGGAACATGTCCTTGACGGTTTGGCGGTTTTCAGCCGCAGAGGCAGGCAACTGTAAGAGAGGCTCCTGGACCGTGCCTGCAGATGCAAAAATAGATAGAGTAGAGAGTGAAACGAGCGTGGCGATAGGTGTGACGAACACCATGTTGAAGGAGTGTCGAACTCAAACAAACAGGGAGATGGATTGAACTCGTTTGGCGACGCATCGTTGTTTTATACTCAGCGAGCACGAGGTTCATGAGCCCGGCTCGGCCGCTGCAGCCTCTGTGTCGGCAGTTGTGTGACATCTGGACCGCCAGATTATGTTTACTGCAGTAACGGAGCCGACTCCGTCGGTCATCCTGCGGAAAGATCGACTGGGTTCTGCTATATATTCAATTGACTCTTAAGTAACACGTTTAAAACCCGACGCGGCTGCTCGGCGGACAGGTGGGCACCATTAGCCCCCATACCCCAATTCCAGAAGATGTTCGTCAAATACAAACAAATCCTCGTCCGCGACCTCTATCACTTTGTGTCTGCAAAGCCTGATGAGTGGGAATTTTTGATACCAAACGCATCGCCTACTTCTCTTTTAAATGGGAACGTATCCCATCAAACTTAAATGCCTTTGGTTTCTTTTGAGGTTTCGGGATTCCCCCGTTAGAACCAGCTTCGGGCTCTTGAGTGGCGACTGAGAACGAGCCAATTCAGAGACGATTTGTTACTTGGACAACCGAGGGCTTACGTGGGTTTGGAATACAGTGTTTGCACCCAACAGATATCGTATTCCTCCATTCCTTTGCTTGCTCATTGGTTCGCATCAGTTTCGCCGTGACGCCAGGGAGGGTCGGATAATCCGATAGCCTGACCAGCTCCTCGTCTGCGAGTACCATGAACTGCATATCATCGTGCCTGTGCGAGTGCTGTACCTGTGGGATCCGCACGGTATAAACCTATGCAGTACCCCTTGGATTTGATCACTTGGCTCACCATGGCGTCGAAGCCCATCACGATGGGGGCTGAACATGAGAGGCACAGGATGTGTCGTGAAATGGCCACCGAACCCGCCGTGATCTCCTCTTGCACATCCATGCCAACGGTAGTCATAAACCGAGTAATTGCTACGGTAGCCTTTCCACCCGTTCAATAAGAATCCCCTAGATCGGATATGAGCCGAGGTATACATACCTTGACGTCCGCAACAAAGTTTTCCGGCGACCATAGATCCTGATTCCCTTTTTCGGACACGAGGCATATATGGTGGGCGGCCTCGCGGAAGGTGAGACTCTTGTTTCTCGTTGACTTTGATCCAGATTTGGAGCAACGAGTGCAAGTAAACCGAGACGAGATTCGATGGACGGGATGGACGGTGGTCTTCACCGGCGACAATTCGAGGCGTTTGAGGAGCTCCGAAAACGCTTGTACGGTTTTCGTCGCCCACTCCTGGATATCGTTTTGGACAAGTGCGTCTACGAACTCGTTTCTCCACTTGGTATTCTTGGCATCCACAGTGGAGGTTTGGAACGTGCGCAAGGTTGGGAGGTTCCGGAACTGAGGGAGGGACGGGAAGCAATCGAATTTGGAATGATCGAGTTCCCGGTAGAGCCACTCCACCTCGCGGCGGCGATGTAGACGGGAATGCTCGACCTCCACGCGTTTGCGGTGGCTTTCGATCCGAGACAGATCCGCCTGTACCTCGGGCCAAAGGATCTCGAGGTCTACGGGCACCGTTGAGTACCTACATTACAAGGGAGCATATATTTTACCCACCCTTCTGAGTTATCTTCTCAAGGTTGAGAAGCTTCTCTCGGGAGAGTCGTGCGATCGTTGGAGCGCCTCCAACGTCGACTTTGTCCCGTCCCTGATCAACAGCAAATCTCTCGATTCTTCCGACAAATTTCAGAGGGTGTCAAGTAGGTATTTTGAAGAGACTTACTGTGCATGGTTATACACAGCAGTGATCGCGTGCAACTTCGTAAGTTCCCGTCTCCAGATGCATAACTCCAGGCATCCCTGGAGTAATACGGTTAGTCCGACCCTTTGTGCACGCTATGCGCGGGATACACTCACGTTCATATAGCTCTCAAGTCCGTCTACGTATTTTTGCTTCCTCTGGGACGATGTTTAGCGGGTTTCTCTCCGGAGGAATGGGGTCAAGTACCTGTTTGTATTCATCGAGGGTTGTAGTGAGAACTGCGGCTTTATTATACTCGTTTCTAGCCTGTAATAACTGTCCACGGTCGTAGCTGAAGTGAATAACCATCCCGCCGAAAAGCACCCGACCATTCGAGATCACGAAGCGGCATCCATCCGGAACTGCCTCGAGTCAGTTATACCCCTAGATGACCGGTAGGGGTTTCTTACTTTCATGGGTGTTCGGCCATTCGATCCAGGGCAACCATGAGGCATATTGGGGGACGGTATGGAAACTATCTCGGCAGTTTTCTCTGTGAAGTTTTGAGAATTTGGAAGCTCAGGAGTAGATTCGGTGGGCTAACGAATGTTTCAGGCGACACTTCGGGTTTCCGCAGAAGCGTATCCTGGCGGAAAACGATGTATACATATTTCTCGTATTATTGCCGCATACCTGAAACACGAAGTGAGTGTGGGAAGAACAAAAAGGCAACAGGGAATGTACTGTGCAGCTTCCTCCGCCAAAGATGAAATCAGCCAGCTGTGGCTCAGAGAAACCGAGCTTGGCCGGATCGGGGACCGGGGGTGTCGCTTGAGCCCTGACACGCTTCCAAATGAATGCAGCAGCGGGATTCTGTACGAGAGTCGCGCAGAAGTGTTTACAAGTCCGTGAGAGAGAAAGAATGTCCGCGGGAGTGGCCGAATAAAGCAGGATCTCTGCGATGAGCTCGAACGGCAAACAGGTGATAGGAGATGGTGCAGCTTCCTCGACCCCCGCTGCTACTTTTCTGGCCTCGTTCTTTCGCTGTCTCTTTGCGGACTTTCCCATAGGGACGAGGCAAATCGACAAGTGGGTAGCAAGGAGAGGATAGGCAGAGTTGAATGACGTTGAATGATCGGAAACATCCCCATAGTACGTTGTTTACGACTGTTTGCTCGGCTCTTACCACCCCGCCAAGGCATAGAAAGTAAATCAACTTCCCTGATCTCACGCTTACACGGTATTGATCAGACAACGCGGCGATCAGACAATGGGAAATAAGGATATTATTCGTCGATAGTATACTAAGATCCCGGGTAAAAACTAACGAAAAACGATAAGGAACGATGACTACAAAGTGCTGTAAGTACAAAGGAGACCAAAAGCAGAGAAGTGGTTTCTCACCTCTAGAGGCCGAGGACAGCAATGATGACCTTGATGTCCAAGACCTTGACGACGTCAATGCAGACAGCAATCTGGGGGAGGAGGCAGATCACGATTTCGGCGACGAGGCTAGTGACAAGGCCGAGAACGACGCAGAGAAGGGAGCCAACGAGGTAACCGATCTCAACGAGGAGAGGGCAGATCTCGGCCTTGACAGAGACGACGACGACGGCGAGGATGGAAGCGCAAGCACCGAAGACGAGCTGTAAAAGGCATCGGTTACAATTCTCAAGAGTGTATGAGATGTACTCACGTTTAAGATACAGGCCAAGAGTTTGGCAATGGCCGCGGCATCAAGAACACCTCCAACGACGGTGCAGAGAATCCTCTCCAATGGGAGGGAAGCCAGGGCCTTGACATCGACGATAACACCCTCGATAGCAACCTTGAGCTTGGCGATGATGGGGACGATCACCTCGACAGTGGCGTCAGCCTTGAGGCAACCTAACCAGTGGTCAGTCCCGACCAAGGAAGTTACAAGCATCACGGCTCACCGAGCTCAGCGGTGATCGGAGTGATCACCTCGATAGCAGCGTTAAGGACAACTTCCAAAGAAACATCCTTAGTGTGGTCGTCATGGCGGGCGGCGATCGCGTTAACGGGAGCTGGGCCAGCGAACATGGGGGCGGCGTAGGAGAAGGCAGCGAAGGCCAAGGTGGCGAACACGGAGAGGGTGAACGAGCGCATTGTAAATGAGTGTATGGGGTGGGTGGTAAAGAGAGTGTGGGTGTGGTTGAGGAAAGGAGAGCTGGAGAGCGAGAAGATCACCTAGGGCGAATGAAGATTCTAACACTGTCGTGCCATGGTATTTATACCAGAGGTCGTCTGCACCCGGACTTGCTCCGTCGTGCCGACGCGGAGACATAACCGCGACACGATGCGTGTAAAACATGCGCACGCCGCTCGCAATCGGCTTTGTTCTGTGAAGGTCAGGAATAAAAATATGAAACGCAAGAAGCGCTGGCCGTGGTTCTTGGGTGACAGCGCCTAACAAGCGCCATGCAACCTGTCTCGAGACTTCGACGAGCTATTTTTGCGTAAGCGACAGGGCCATTCCAGCCATCCTCAAGACCGAAGAGCTCCACAACCCGGCTTCTCCTCCCCTCGAGAGGCTCAGGGAATGTGCCACCGGGCGTGGGTGGTGTCTTGATCCGCTCTCTCAGAAGCTTAGATCGGTAATCGAGACAGCTTCTGGTCGTTTGATCGACATCGCTTGTGCGGAAAACAGTAGTCATCCAGCGTGTTACTGTCATTCGCAACCGACCCCCTCGCCCGTGGTCATATTCGCGGCCTTTCCGAGCATCGATAGAACCCTTCCGATGGTGCAAGAAAATGCAAATTTTACAAGCGACGTAAAAAGGAGCCGTGGAATATACCAGAAACGACGAGGTGGGCCATAGTAACAAATCACCTTTCTAGGCTCATAGTCCCGCAATAAAGTCAGCGACAGCCGACCAGTAGCCAGCCTGGATAAACGTATCGTCTAATCGCCGTCAGCCAATCGTCAGGTGACGGCGACCACGCGCAGACGTACTGTGATGACCATCGGGGAACTCAACAAACTTGGACTTCCCAGTCCCATCAACAGCCTCCTCGTGTCCACCATCAGTCTCCTTCTACAAGCGTGAAGTCTCAGATGCTGGGTGCGAAGAGGAGAGGGGTGCACACCTTGAAAAACACGCTGGATCTCGTGGTCTGCCTCTTTTTAGCAATTTCCCAAAGTTCTTTCATCTGTTCAGCAGGCACCACTTCGTCTTGGAGTCCGCTCAGCATCAGAATGGGTGTGGTTACCGGTATCCTCGGCAGTTTGTTCGCGGATTCCCACTTCTGGTGACACAAAAATGCAAAGGGAGATAAGAAGGGTAGTGCCGAAGGAATGAGGCTCGGCAGGGTCATAAACGTATTCTCAACAATAAGAGCCCTGATCTGAGTGGAAGGTGAAGGTGGGAAACCTAAGTGAAATTCTCCCGAGGACGGATGAGCTCACAGCTTCGGGGTTCCTGCTGGCGAGGTCAATCGACACGGCTCCACCGATAGATTGCCCGTACAAAATCTAGGTGGACTGGTCAATGAACGAGAAACGGCAGAAGAACCGGCAGCAGCCCACAATTGGTGTCTTGGCGAAAACCTCGTGATTTAGGAGATAGTCCAGGACAGCTTGAGCATCTATTTGAAAGCCTGCATTACAGTGGGTGACATGAGTGTCCGATCGCAACAGATCACGGAGAACGTACCTTCCTCTGAAGGCGAGCCCTCCGAAAGGCCGTACCTGGTACACTGAGAAATCGACCTCACGTGGCTGGGCGGTGAACCTACCCGCGATAAGAGACCATCATCACATTGCAGCGCATCTTCACGTAGAAAACCTTTGCAAGTGGTATTCGATGTCCCATGTTCCCGCCATTCCCATGGAACATGATAATCGTTGGCCGAGCGGCGGCATACTATAAGCATCTGTGGGTCACGGGTTCGTAAAAACCGTGGATGAAAAACAAGCCCTACCTTCTCGGGAGGATCTTCGGCCTCTTGTAAAGACTCAAAAGTGGTCTTGGTGGCCAAATTCAACTCTTTGCGTTGCATCAAGAGGTAACATTTGATCTTGACTGCGTCTCGGGTGACAAGGGTGAGATCCTCGTAGGGTAGGTCGTATTGGGTAGGCACAGGGACGTCTAAATACGTATATTAGCCGTCTGGTAGGAGATAAGTCAGCAAGGTTACACGTACTCGTCCTCGATCCTTCGGGGAAAGACGCTGGATAAATTAGATAATTCTGACCATACCAGAGCAGGCCGACCCCTGTTTCGCAACTGGATTGAGTGATAGGGATGCGCGTCGGGAGGCGTGGTGACAGACCTATCGTTGACAAGCCTGCAGCTGTGGCGAAAGCACCCTTTTGCCGGAGAGTGGAGTGGTTTCAACGTGTGGACATCTGGGCCGTCACCGAGCGTAACTTGCTCACTTTAGCAAAGGATTCTATGGCTGGAATTACATCCGACATTATCGTAGTGGGTGGGGGGGATGTCCAGTCGCGGACTGCGCGATGGTGGAGGTGGCGGATGAGGTCAGTTAGGTAACATTCGCATCTTCGATCTCTCCACCCTCCCTCACATCCACCATCCGCTCCGAACACTCTCCATCGTGATGTCTCAAGACCCATACCACGCTGTGCAACGGGAGATACAGACGTCGCTGCAGACTGCCTCAACACTGCGCGCTTCATACCTCCGAATCCACAGTACAGCTCGGGATGAAAGTGAGGAACTCGTGTGGGCGCGGAATGAGGTGCATATGGACATTCCTATTTCGGAGCCTGGAATTCACTCGCACGCTATGTTAGCTCAAAGCGACCCTCGCCGCCATGGAGGCTGATTTGGAGGACTTGGAAGAGAGCGTGAAGTAAGCCCGATCTCCGTGGCTGGGACCAAACATGAGCTAACACGGCTCAGGATAGTCGAAGAAACTGGCCCCCGCATGTTCGGCCTCGAGGAGTCTGATGTCATGGAACGACGAGGATACGTGAACCATGTTAAGCAGGAGATCGAGGTTCGTCCGGTTGGATGTTTCATGCATCGTAGGCTGACAGTTCTCCGTAAGGACAGACCATTCGATCCGAACTAGAAACCGGGGCTGCGAAGGTTGGTATTTACACTTGCTTGTTGCTTGTTGTGAGACTCGGAGGTTATTCTAGCCAAGGTCAAGACCGTCATCGTGGATCGCGTCTCGGGAATCCGCCAAGCCGAGCCCACTGACGGCCACACCTGAGGATGCGGATGAAGACGCGCAGTCAGAGTGGGCAAGGGCGGAGCAACAGGTGTGTCTCCTTTTCCATGTCTCATGCACTCTACTGACCCCACTCTGCAGATGATGATCAGGGAACAGGACCGTACCATGGATTCCATTGCCGGGACGTTGAGCACACTAGCCCAACAGGCTGGCCTAATGGGTCGCGAAATTGGCGAACACAACGAGTTCGTACACACGGTTTACGACTTGGTGTCACGTCGATCTAACATACCATCTCAGAATGCTCGATGACATAGAACAAGGTGTTGACCGCTCGGGTGCCAAGTTAGACGACGCCATGAAGCGCATGCGCAAGTTTATTCGCGATACTGAGGAGACGAAATCCGGCTGGTGCATTATCATCCTCATTATCGTTCTCCTGGCTTTACTTCTCGCTGTCATCCTTGTATAATCTCCATCCCTCGCCATGGAGATTTACCCCTTTCGTCCGCTCGTTCTCCCACACTCTTTAATAATTACTTAGCTTTAATACCATCTAGTTTATCTTGTGATTTTCCTTGCATAATCCATGTTTTTTATAAGGGGTACAGCAAAAGACTTGTCTATATTCCTACACCGGTTTCTGATATTCCTCTCCTCGCCAACGCTCTCTCCAATAGCTTGTACATCAACCCCTCCCATTCGTCGCGGCTCACCTCTCCCACCCCTCTGACGAAATCCTCGGCTTCACCTGTCCGTTCCATCTCTTCCCATTCGGCCCTCAGCAGTGAAGTGTTCAAATATATCTCCTCGTGCCAGTTAGGCGTGAGATACTTCTTTAACTTCTCCTCGTCGTCCCTATACGCAAGGGTATATAATTCATCCCTGTAGTGAAACTGATCTGAGGGTTCAAACACGAAGTAGCGTTTGGCTACTTGAAACTCGTCTCCCTCGAACTTGACCTTCAGCTTCTCGTATCGGGAGACAATAGCGTCGACTTCCGCATCTACGTCAAGGAGTTCGGGCGAAGTCCAAAACTTCACCATCGCGTGCGATTGTGCCTCGACCAATGGAATGGGTGAAACGCGGTACAACAGCGAAGGGAATGCTAACGAGGTGGGTGGGTACTTGCCGGTAGCCGGGAATAGGTGTTTGAGCAGGGGAAAGATGTGGTATGTGGAGTTGTACAGTTTGTCCTTCGGTATCGGGGGTATTGGGGTCGGAGGCAGGGATGTTTGAATAAGGGAGTCGGGGAGGAAGGGAAGAGACATCTTGTAACCGGTGGCGACTATGCATGAATCTATTTCATCCTCCGCCCCATCTTCGTACCGTACCTTTCCTTTGCCTTCCTCGTCGATGGCGAGGAACTCTGCGACTCGGCCTCGGTACTGAATCTTGCTGTTGGGGGTTGGGTCTAGCGGAGGTTCTATGACGGAGAAATAGAGAACTGAGGTCGAAGGCAGACCGGCCATCTCCATGGAAATATCGCGTCCACTGAAACCCCCACCAACGACGAGGATTGCACTTCCAGAATCCACCGGTCGCCTGTACCAAGCGGAATGAACAGCCTTTCCTGCAGCTATCCATTTGTCCAATCCAAGGATATTGGGGATCCGAGGGACCCGATAGTGGCCATTCGCGACGACCGCCTTATCGAATCTCAACCACTCGTTTCCGTACCCAGGACCGGACAATCTGACTCTCCAAAAAGAATTGGTTTCGTCTCGCTCCAAACGCTCGACCGTAGTGTTGAGCCGGATGTTCGATGATAGATCAAAATGAGAGATGAATGAGTCGAGATAATCTTCGACGACTTTTGCCCGTGGATAAACTGCCGTAGAGGGCGGAAAGGGCAGTGCCGCAAAGCACATTACGGGGTGTGGTAAATTCGTCGTCAACGAATCGTAAAGCGGTGTGAGTGGTGGATCCGCTGTGTCCGGAGGGGCAGGAACCCTGTATTTGTCGGGCTATCACTTTCTACATGCAGAGGAGATGGAGGATTTACCAAATTCCACCAGCTTTATCTCTGGCCTCAAACAAGGTCGGTTTCCAGTGACCGGACTTGTATTGAGGAGTTCCCATGATTACCTGGAGGGCTGACAATCCAACAGCACCTCCACCGATGATGCAGATATCCATGGTGGCTCCATCGGCCGTCCTCTCATCGAGTAACCGTGCGTGGCCATCATCGGGGGCCGCCGTGGGCATCTGAGAATCTGGGTCACGATCTTGGTCAACAAAGCCAGCAGTGTCCAATGATGGGGGTAACGAACCAGTCGTGCCCATGAGGATATGCTCGCACGAATGTAGAAATGTTGATGGAAGATGGAGTAGATGTTTCGGAATGAAGATCGAGAGATAGTCTGGCACGCGCTTTCTTCATGCACCCGAGTACCCGGCGACCACAACTTGTCTTTCTCTCAACGCGTAGACAGAATCATCAAATCCTACAATTAAATCCTGTGAAGCTGTGAAACCTCGGGGGTTTTGCCCAGCGCCAGCATCACTAGTAGTATCTCTGGCCATCGAACATCGCGACGCGCACGTCCTCCTCAGCCCACTTGCAATACCGGGGATCTGAATTGTCCAACTCGGAACTCCTCTACGTGTTGCAGCAGAAGACCAAAGGAAGCTCTCCTTACCAGCTGGGTGCTTCATCGTGTGCTCACTGCCGCATTGCCAGACCAGAAAGGTAGGTATACCACCCTGTCTGCGGATAAGTGGTCTAACAATTTGCCGCGCAGCCGGGAAAACTGATAGGCGTGTTCGCGGGATGCCGGCATGCCTTGCATTCGCTCCAGAATGCGACCGGCCCCATCGGAGATCGTCGTGAGGATTATCTCGTGTGCTATGGCGTCGCGTCCACGCTTTGGAAGGTTCCCATCCTAACCACCTCGGACCATCTTCAGCGCCGTGGGCAAACATTGGAGGCGGGTAGTACCATCTAATCCTCCCCCTCCTTTGGGATTTTATCCTGTAACCACCCATCTGTGGTCGAAGCTACCGTCAACCGGTCGCGAAATATCCCGCTGGAGGTTTACGTCGAGTGGTGTGGACCAGATCTCGTAGCCACATGCCTCCTCAATCAAACCTCACCCAAGCCGTAGCCGGCGGGTCATCCTCATCACAGACCGTGCCATCTCCACTTCTCGGACCCCTAATCAACAATCCGTCTACCGAGTGACCGAGTAGCCGACTCGGGTAGACTATTTTGAATGGACAACGTAACGCCTCGATCCAAAATCGACCCCCAAAACCGAGTCGATTGCTTTCTTGCCGAATAAGCGAGGGTGGGATTGTCGATGAAGATCCGTGTCGTCGGGGACACCGCCTCAGAGGGCTCGTCAATTCGATGACGGTGAGGAAGGGGGGGGGTCTCCGGTTCCCATTACCTAGGCGCTTCGATCTTGCGCAGCGGATCCATTTGTTTGGCGGAATTGGAGGAGCTTGCCAGCGTGGACATCAAGGTCATTGATTCTCGGAGGGTACCGGGTGAGTGGGAGAGAGAGGCAGCCACCCGTCAGTCACCTGCCTTGCTCACAATGTGGGCAAGTTTGCCGGACGGATGGGGATCTCACCGTGATATCTTGTGGACCCGTTCTTGATGGACTCGTTAGTTGCACATGCCTGGGTCGTGTACAAAGCAGTAACCATTCATCGATAGATCCCTATACATAGATACTTGGGGTTTAAACCGCTAATCAGCACGAACCGATAAAATAGCCTCTCTTCGGAGATACCGTGCACAGATGTCGTCCGACCGGTTTTGCTACGTCACGGGGATCACCTCGGCAAAATGGCCTTGCTAACCATCAGCGTAGTCAACTCCAGAAGTATCGTCTCTATGGCCCAACAATGCAACCGCCCTTCCGTTTTTCTTTCTTTGCTTTTGACTTAACAGTCTTCCAGATCTTGTGTCGGAACAGCCACGTCAGACCGCGCAGGGCACATCAAACGTCCCACTCTAGATCTCAGAAGTCGCGCATGAGATGTATACACATGCATTCGTAGTATGACGAATGGGTACATCTAGTTGTGATGATCTCGTATACGCACAACAAATCAGCTGCCTATTGATGAAAAAAAGGTATGGATGAATATACCGACACCCCTTAGTCCTCCAACCCCAAGCACACCACTAGCTGCGGATGACTAGAATAACCCAGCCAAATCCGCGAAGGGATCCTTTCCTTGAGCCTGTTGCTGTTGCTGTTGATGGGGCTGTTGCGGCTGTTGCAGCGGCGCAAGCGGTTGTTGGTGTTGTGGTTGAAGTGGTTGGTGACCAAACTGCGATGGCTGGAACTGGGGTTGGATCGGCTGTTGTTGTTGGACGAACGGCTGTTGTCTTGGACTAGCGGCACGACCAAACTGCGAAGGCAATTGAGCCTGAGGTTGCTGCAAAGGAGTAGCCTGACGCGAGGGTGGTTTCTGTCCATACGCAACTTGGAACAACGTCGTCTGGAACTGTGGTTGCTGAGGCTGTTGGGGTTGACTCGGTGGTCTCTGCGTTTGGGGCTGGGCGTTTGCGATACTATTGTTCTGGAAGAAGTTAGGTCGCGGGATGCCTGTCCCTCCAACCTGAGGCTGCTGGTTTTGGGGAGGTGTGGTAGGTAGTGTAATCGGGCCAAACTGTCTTGGAGCAGATCCAGGGTTCGGTTGAGGCGTGCCAGGTGCACTTGTCGACGTAAAACCGTTGTTTTGGACACCGTATGGGTTATTGACAAACATTGAAGACGACATGTTGTTTGGAGGAGTCGCTGTCGTGGTGTTGGTGGCAGTAGAGGAGGGCCCGAACAGTACGTCAAGGTCGTCGATTCCGGAGGAGTCGGTCTGCGCGGTTGTGTTGGATGGGGCACCCTCGTCCAAGTCGATCAATGACAGCTCGCCCCCGACCGAAGTGGAGGCCAGTTCCTGGGGAATCGGGTTGGCAGCCGCAACATAATCACCCTTCTTGAAAGATTCGTAACGATTCAGCACCGTATTGATTTGATCGTTGATTTGGAGGAATGTGTCTGGATGGTTCGGTCAGGAACGGCGTCTCCAGTGCGAAAAGGAAGCTCGGTATTCGGAACTGTCAACTCACCGAGTGATTCCGGATCGTGCGATTCAGCATCGGAAACCCATTTTTGGATTTTGGGACGCGCGCTTGAAAGTAAGGAACTAACTTGCTGTACACCAGACGATCGACCAAGTTAGTAACATCACTCAGGTTGATGAACGAGCTCGTGAAACGCACATCGTACACATCTCCTGCCACGAACTTCTCTCCTCTGGTGGTATCAACATTGTCCAGCATCTCATTCAACAAGATGACCTTGCTTTCAAGTTTGTTCAGTTCAGTGAGGGCCTGTTGACGGTAGTCGGGTTTTGACTCTGGATTCGCGCCGGAGAGGCTCTTCATAAGCTCTTGAGCAGCGGCGAGATCTCTCGGGGTCCCTCGGCGGATTAGTTCCTGCAACTTTGCCGATTGAGCTTCTCTATCCTCCTCTTCGAGTTCCTCAGCGGATTTGAGGTCCTGTATCGTGGATGGACGTCAGAACGCAATCCCTCCTCTTCGAAACAAGGCCGACCCAAACGACTTACAGAGGCCGAAGGGGCACCCGTCCGAGAAGTATCACGGAACCTGTACCCCTTGAAGGTTAACAGCCGGTGCATATCCCGTATATTCCCCAGGTCTTCCTTCCACCTCGATTCCGTACAGATCGTTTCTTTCCAAGTATGAATAAGTTCGAGAATGCGTGTCATGACAGGTCCGGGGAAGGGAGGTGGCCGTTCCGGAAATCGACGGACGAGTTCGTTAAGGAACTCTTTCGTGCCCACTTGCAGATGAACCGGATATCCACAGGCTTGAACAAGGGTGTCGAGGAGGGCGAGAGCCAGCATGGCGATATGGGGATTTCGATGATTGATGAGCCTGACCGTCAGCATCACAGCTTCCCTCGGCCTGGATTGACAATGCAGATGAGGGTGGATCCAATGGGCCGAACAGGAGCTCAAACGTACGTGTTGGCCTTCTTCTGGTTAATATGGTCGGCAACTTCGAGATTGAGTGCATAATTCGGGTCGGGGAGGGTTGGATTACAAGCCCTACTGATCAGCGATTCAACTTCGGACGCTGCAGAGGCCCATGAAGGGCCGTTTGCAAATAAACTATCATTGAGATTGGGACGAGACAACATGAGTTGGGTGTGTGGAACTGCGGTATCAGAGCAAGCGTCAAAACGTGAGGTCGCCTGGTGCGCAAAGATGGACGGCTAACTTGTTATCCCCGCTCAGATGTTCGTGAAAAGAGCCAGAGGAGGATTTACACGTAGCACAGGATCAGCGATGAGGGATAGGGAAGACGGAGAAAGAGAGTGGTCAGTGCCAATAACCAGGGACGTGGTCGACGTCGGGCACGTCACAAAATCGTCTCGACTTGGCGCCGACTTACTCTGCGCCCCGCACAGCATCTCTTCGTTTTCTCGCACTCATTGCCTGGAGACGGGTTCCTTCGAATGTCCCCCGATGATTTCGTCGCTCACAATCTTGGACGGGACAGATGATCTCGTGGGTCGGCGACCCGTGCGGTTCTTTCAATAACGAAGGCGGTGAATCGCGAGACTCGTTTGAGCTTTCAATTCGTGGATTGGGCTAAAGAAGCACCGACTGCTGCGTCGGCACGAACCTTTCTTGCGTCTCCAAAAAGAAGGGTTCGTCATTGAACGTGAACTCTCACAGCAGTCTGATTGTCTCCTGTCCGGAGCTCTCGCCCACCGCGATGGCGTTGAGAGTGATAGCCAGTCAAACAGCAGGCAGTGGTGATCACAGTTGTGTTATCGCTCGTCACTCTACGGCCTTCGAGAAGCGCCGACTATACTTAGGACGAACTCCAACGTGCACATGAAGGACCCACCCCCGTACATTGGTATGTTAAGATGTATTTTCCTTACCAAGTCACGTTGTCCGTATCTGCTGCAGTGATGATCTGACGGCTGTCAACTCAGATCGGACTCGTGGATTAACCGATGGACCTGTTCTACGAGCCTAATGCGAACACGGTAACCGGTAATCATGCGTGCATGTGTAGTTGCATATTCGAAAGATTCGGATTTCCGAAATTTAGCGCATCGAGCGAGAGCACCGCGCTCGTTCTGAACCAACTTTTTCAAGGCGTTCGTCCAAAGTGACAAGTACGCCAAGAATGGGGTATGGGATAGAAACACACGAAGGTAAGTGGTTCACCGGTCCGAGCGTCTGTCCGATACCAACAACCAACCAATAGATTACGAGCGGGAGAGAATGACGACGAAGTCGAGGCGACAAACAAAGCGTGCGGTTGGGGCGAAGTGTTAGACGTCGAGCTCGTCAGTCATCGGTATGAAAGAGCGAGAGGGGAGAAAGAACACGAACTTGAAGAGCCATCCCAACCGTCGAAAACACGCGCTTGCGTCAACAACCAGCGAGCATAGAAAGGGAAGTCGAGAAAACGAGCACAAGTTCACGGGTGGAGAAAAGAGATGGGGCATAGTGGAAGGGGAAGAAATCGCAGGAACAGATTGCGAGACGGCTCGCCAAGGCCAACGCTGCTGAATGTCGTTAGTTACGAGCGTGAAAAAGACGAGACGGACGAGAGAGACGAACCTGAACAGCCGTTCGACGATCAAAGCACCTATCTGC
>Ga0307513_10003484_pt1 | contig 21295 bp, 18 predicted proteins | sample 15_EM_MG_FD_202174 | JGI IMG/M metagenome (GOLD analysis project Ga0307513, IMG submission 202174) | Populus trichocarpa ectomycorrhiza microbial communities from riparian zone in the Pacific Northwest, United States - 15_EM | ecosystem: Host-associated > Plants > Roots > Unclassified | place... | reverse complement strand
ACGATCTCTTCAAAAAACCGGTTGACTCGAATTGTGACAGCGATGTTTAATCTGTCACAAAGCTGGCGTAGATCGGCTTCAGGGGAATAAATTTGACCAACGTCGCCACCTCCATGACGGTGTCGGATGTAATCAGTGCACGTTTCACCTCGCTCACCCGCGCGGAGAAACAACTGGCTGAGACGCTTCTCGACAACTATCCGGTGTCCGGGCTCGGCAGCATCACGACTGTTGCCGAAAATGCCCGTGTCTCGACGCCGACGGTTGCGCGGATGGTCCAGAAACTGGGGTTTCGTGGTTTTCCGGATTTCCAGTCGCGCCTGCACCAGGAGCTCGAAGCGACGATTTCAAACCCCATCAGCAAGCATGACCGCTGGGCGACGAATGCGCCGGGCACCCATATCCTCAACCGCTTTGCCGATGCCATCATGAACAACATGCGCAACACGCTCGCGCAGATCGAGACGCAGGAATTCGACGGCGCCGCCGCCCTGATCGCCGACCGCAAGCGCAACGTCTATATCGTTGGCGGCCGCATCACCCGGGCGCTGGCCGACTATTTCTTCACGCATCTGCAAGTCATCCGTTCCGGGGTCACGCAGATCGCGTCGAACTCCAGTTCCTGGCCGCATTACGTGCTGGACATGAAGCAGGGCGATGTCCTGATCATCTTCGACATCCGCCGTTATGAACAGGAAATGGAAACGCTGGCCAAGATCGCCCGGGACCGCGGGGTCGACATCATCCTGTTCACGGACCAGTGGAGTTCGCCGGTCGCCAAGTCCGCCCGCCGCATCTTCCGGATCCAGATCGAGGCACCTTCGGCCTGGGACAGTTCGGTCGTCACGCTGTTTGCGGTGGAGGCCCTGATCGAAGCCGTACAGAGCTCGATCTGGGACGAGACACGCGACAGGATGAAGACGCTCGAGGCCCTGTTCGATTCAACCCGACTTTTTAGAAAGCCGCTTTAGGAGGAGTACGGCACGCCTATCCCGACGCATGAAAACGCTGCCGGAGATGAAGACAAGCAGAAAGGCCCACGGTGTCGTGGTTTAGAATTTCGAGAATGAAATGAATGTGTTCCGGCAACGACCCTGCCGTCGCGGCGGGACCAAGTCCTGTCACATAAGCTTCATCGGACGCCAGTATCAGCTTCATCGAAACTGACTGAAATAACCAAAAGGAGAAGACCAATGCTTACACATATGCGCCGCCTGCTTTCGCTCTCGACCGCCATGATCGTCGCTTCGACGGCCATCGCATCCGCCGAGCCGAGCGCCGAACTGATCGCCGCCGCAAAGGCTGAAGGCAATCTGACGACCATCGCCCTGCCCCACGACTGGTGCGGCTACGGCGGCGTCATCGCCGGCTTCAAGGCCAAGTATCCGGAGATCACCGTCAATGAACTGAACCCTGACGCCGGCTCGGCAGACGAAGTCGAAGCGATCAAGGCCAATAAGGACAACAAGGGCCCGCAGGCTCCCGACGTGATCGACGTCGGCCTGTCGTTCGGCCCCTCGTCCAAGGCCGAAGGCCTGACGCAGCCTTACAAGGTTTCCACCTGGGACGAAATTCCGGACACCATCAAGGATGCCGACGGCCACTGGTATGGCGACTATTACGGCGTCATGTCGCTGCTCGTGAACAAGGACCTCGTGGCCAACACCCCGAAGGACTGGGCCGATCTGCTGAAGCCGGAATATGCCGGTCAGGTTGCTCTCGCCGGTGATCCGCGCGCATCGAACCAGGCCATTCTCGGCGTACTCGCAGCCGGTCTCGCCAGCGGTGCAGCCGCCGGCCAGGCAGCAGGCGAAGCCGGCCTGAAGTATTTCGGCGAACTGAACAAGGCCGGAAACTTCGTCCCGGTCATCGGCAAGTCGGGCACGCTCGCACAGGGCGCCACCCCGATCATCGTCATGTGGGACTACAACGCGCTTGCAGCCAAGGACACGCTGGCCGGCAACCCGCCGGTTGAAGTCGTCGTTCCGGCCAAGGGCGTTCTCGCCGGCGTCTACGTTCAGGCGATCTCGGCCTATGCGCCGCATCCGAACGCTGCCAAGCTCTGGATGGAATACCTCTATTCGGACGAAGGCCAGCTTGCATGGCTGAAGGGCTATTGCCACCCGGCGCGCTTCAACGCGATGGCCGCTGCCGGCAAGATCCCGAAGGAACTGCTCGACAAGCTGCCGCCGGCTGAGTCCTACGCTGCCGCCTACTTCCCGACACTGGAAGAAGTCGATGCCAACAAGGCTGCCGTCACCGGCGGCTGGGATAAGGTCGTGGGCGCAAACGTCCAGTAATCGTCCCTTGAATGAACCCGTCCCGGCCCCATCGGCCGGGACGGGTTTCGCTTGAACAGGCCACGCCGTAGTCCGGCCGGAGAACCCACAGGATGCAATCCGACAAAAGCAGTGTCCCGGCGGCGGCGGTATCAAGGCCAGTTCGCGCGCGACGCACCCTTCCCCTGAATTGGCTGGGCGTTCTGCCTTTCGCCATCTTCGTTACGCTTTTTCTGATCATGCCGACGATGAAGATCGTCATCGGCGCCTTCCAGACGCCCGACGGCACGCTGACGCTCGACAATATCCGGGGCCTGTTCACGCCCTCGATCATGGCGGCCTACTGGATTTCCATCAAGATCAGCCTCGCCTCGGCCATTCTCGGCTGCATCATCGGCTTTGGTGTATCGGCAGCCGTCGTCCTGGGCGGGTTGCCGCAATGGATCCGCGGGCCGCTGCTCACCTTCTCAGGCGTCGCCTCCAATTTCGCCGGCGTTCCGCTTGCCTTCGCCTTCCTCGCGACGCTCGGCCCCGTCGGACTCGTCACGGTCTTCCTGAAAACACAGCTCGGCCTTGACCTGCGTCTGCTGGGTTTCAATCTCCTGTCCTTCTGGGGCCTGACGCTCACCTACCTGTTCTTCCAGATCCCGCTGATGGTGCTGATCATTACGCCAGCGCTCGACGGTCTGAAGCGCGAATGGCGCGAGGCCGCCGAAATCCTCGGCGCGAGCGGACCGCAATACTGGCGCATGGTCGCTTTCCCGATCCTGTTTCCGTCGCTGCTCGGCACGCTGGCGCTTCTGTTCGCCAATGCCTTCGGTGCCGTCGCCACGGCAATCGCACTCACCGGCTCGTCGCTCAACATCGTGCCGATCCTGCTCTTCGCGCAGATCCGCGGCGACGTTCTGGGTGATCCCCATCTCGGCTATGCGCTTGCCTTCGGCATGATCGTCATCACCGGCATCGCCAATACAATCTATATCTGGCTGCGCGCGCGCAGCGAAAGGTGGCTGAAATGAAGCGCATCTGGGCCTGGGGCGCGCTGATTTTCGGCCTGCTCTATTTCTTCCTGCCGCTGATCGGCATGACCAATTTCTCCTTGAAGATGCGCCGCGGGGAATATTCCTTCGATGCCTATGCGCGGGTTCTGGCGGATCCGAAATTCCAGGAGACCTTCGGCTTCTCGGTGATGATGGCGCTGTTCACCATCCTCTTCGGCATCCTCTTGATCGTGCCCACCGCCTATTGGGTACGCCTCAAGATGCCGGGCCTGCGCCCCTATATCGAGTTCGTCACGCTGCTGCCGCTGGTCATTCCGGCGATCGTCATCGTCTTCGGCTACATCCGCCTTTACAACACGTCGAGCTGGCTGCCGCTGACCGGCACGACCACGGGCACCAACGTGCTGCTGATGTTCGGTTATGCGACGCTCGCCTTGCCCTACATGTACAGGGCGGTCGATACCGGATTGCGCACCATCGACGTGACGACGCTGACCGAGGCGGCGCAAAGTCTCGGCGCCGGCTGGATCACCATCCTGTCGCGCATCATCCTGCCGAACGTTCTGGTCGCCGTGCTTTCGGGCGCCTTCCTGACATTCGCGATCGTCATCGGCGAATTCACCATGGCCGCGCTGCTCAACCGTCCGGCCTTCGGTCCCTACATGCAGCTTCTCGGCGCCAACCGGGCCTATGAGCCCGCAGCGCTCGCCGTCATCGCCTTTGGCATCACATGGGCCTGCATGGGCCTGATCCAGCTGGTCACCCGTTTCTCCAAACATACGAGAGCACAACGCTAATGGCTTTTCTCGACATCAAGAATCTGGAAAAGGTCTTCGGACAGAACCGGGTTGTGAAGGACTTCAATCTCGCCATCGAAAAGGGCGAGTTCATCTCGTTGCTGGGCCCTTCTGGCTGCGGCAAGACCACGGTGCTGCGCATGGTCGCCGGCTTCGAGACCTCGTCATCGGGCGCGATCCTGATCGACGGCAAGGACGTCGTCTCCAAGCGCCCCAACCAGCGCAACATCGGCATGGTCTTCCAAGCCTACGCGCTGTTCCCGAACCTGACCGTCGCCCAGAACGTCGCCTTCGGCCTGAAGGTCAAGGGCATCACCGGCTCGGAATCGGACAACCGCGTCGCCGAAATGCTGAAGCTGATCGGCTTGCCGGATCTCGGCAACCGCTACCCGTTCCAGCTTTCGGGCGGCCAGCAGCAGCGCGTGGCGCTTGCCCGCGCGCTGGCGCCCAAGCCGCAGGTCCTGCTTCTTGACGAGCCGCTCTCGGCACTCGACGCCAAGATCCGCGTCTCGCTGCGCGAAGAAATCCGCATGATCCAGCAGCAGCTCGGCATCACCACCGTCTTTGTCACCCATGACCAGGAAGAGGCGCTGTCGATCTCCGATCGCATCGTCGTCATGAATGGCGGTCGCGCCGACCAGATCGGCACGCCGTTCGACATCTACAACCGCCCCTCGACCCGCTTCGTTGCCTCCTTCGTCGGCACGCTCAACCTGATCGAGGCCAAGGTCGTCGATCCGGCGGCCAATCGCATCTCCATCGGCGACCAGGGCATCACGCTCAAGGAACCGCTCGGGGCGTCAAAGGTCGGCGACACGATTTCGCTGGCGCTGCGCCCGGAGGCCGGCTCGATCGTGGACGGTGCCAAGGGCGACACCGCATTGGTCGGAGAGGTCATTACGAGCAACTTTCTCGGCTCCGTCATCCGCACGCGCATGAAGGTCGGCACGGCGGTCATTTCCTTCGACATGTTCAACAGTCCGGGGCTGACGCCGCCATCGGTCGGCGAAACCGTCACCCTGCGCTTCACGGCCAGCGACCTTCTGATCATCCGCGAATAGCCAGTTTAGAAAAGTATACCGGAAATGACGAACGCGGCAGGATGGACCTGTCGCGTTTTTCGTTGGCAGTGTCGCCGGCAACCTTTGACGGCCGCTCCTGCATCTCTATAGTCGCCCATGCACGTTCTCAGGGCGGGGTGAAACTCCCCACCGGCGGTAGCGGGGAGAAATCCCCGAAGCCCGCGAGCGCTCTTCATCTCACCGTGAAGAGGTCAGCAGATCCGGTCGAAATCCGGAGCCGACGGTTACAGTCCGGATGAAAGAGAGCAAGCAGAGAACTGTCCCCTTGCCGGGGATGGTGAGCCTGCGTGTTCGCCCAAGGGGATCATTGAAAAATGGCAACCTTGAAAGGCCAGACCGACATGACCATTGCTTCCCACCCGACCCAGAAAATCGCCATTATCCGCGCGCGCTGGCACGCCGATATCGTCGATCAATGCGTCAATGCCTTCGTTTCCCACTGGAAAACGCTCGGCGGAAACACATCCGACATCGAGATCTTCGATGTGCCCGGCGCACTCGAAATTCCGCTTCATGCGCAGACGCTGGCAAAAACCGGCCGCTTCTCCGCCATCATCGGCTCGGCCTTCATCGTCGATGGCGGCATCTATCGCCACGACTTCGTCGCCGGCACCGTGCTCGACGCCATGATGCGGGTGCAGCTCGACACCGGTGTGCCAGTGCTTTCCACTGTGCTCACCCCGCATCACTTCCAGGAGACGGAGGTGCATATCCGCTTCTTCCGCGAGCATTTCGTGCTGAAGGGCATCGAGGCCGCCAATGCCACACGGCAGATTCTGGCGGCGCGGGCACAACTGGCGCTGGTGGCGGCGTGAATCAAGCGCGGACGAATTCAAGCGGACCGGCTATGCGCTGCTCAACGCCCTGACAACTCAGGACATCAAGGGCATCGGCAAAATGTTTTCCAGGCTGCTCAGTGCCTGAATGCCGATGCCCCTCTTTGACGGCAGGTTCCGTCGTGTTTTCCGGACGGCATCCGCCAGATCAACGCCCGTTGAGAAGCGCGTTGAAGGTTTTCAGATCGACGTTTCCGCCGCTGAGAATGACGCCCACTCTTTTGCCGGCGCAAGCAACAGCGCCGTGCAGAACGGCCGCAGCGGCAAGGCAGCCCGTCGGTTCGACGATAATCTTCATACGCTCGGCAAAGAAGCGCATGGTATCGATCAGTTGCGTATCGCTCACCGTGACGATGTCGTGAACATCGCGTTTCAGGATCGGAAAATTATGTTGCCCGAGATAAGTGGTCAGCGCACCGTCAGCAATTGACTTCGGCACCGGAATGCGCACGATCTCGCCCTTTCGCAATGATTGCCGGCCGTCATCGCCTGCCTCGGGCTCGACACCAATAATCTTGCAGCCCAGGGACAGAGCCTTGGCGCTGAGCGCGCAACCGGCCAGCAAGCCACCACCGCCGAGCGGAGCGACGAGATAATCGATTTCGCCGATTTCTTCGATCAGTTCCAGCGCCGCCGTGCCCTGCCCGGCGATGACGTCCGCATGATCATAGGGAGGAATAATTGTGGCGTTGCGTTCTGCAGCAATTCGCTGGGTGATCGCCTCGCGATCCTCGGTGTAGCGATCGTAGAAGACGATCTCTGCACCATAGCCTCTGGTCGCCGCCACTTTCATCGCCGGCGTATCCTTTGGCATGACGATGACTGCGGAAACACCGAAGAGCTGAGCCGCATAGGCAAGCGCCTGTGCGTGGTTGCCCGACGAAAAGGCGACGACACCATTGCGACGAAGATCAGGCTCCAGCGCCGAGACGGAATTATAGGCGCCGAAACTTGAAAGCCCCGCTCCGCTGCAGATTTTCCGCCTTGAAAAAGAGACTGGCGCCCGCCATCGCATCGGCGGTCTTTGACGTCAAAACCGGCGTGACATGCGCCATTCCAGAAATTCGCTTCTGCGCTGTCTTGACGTCGTCAAATGTCGGAAAACGCAGGGCGGGTGGTAGGGTGGAAACTATTGTCAATCTGGCCTCCGACATCGTGTCGCGACTTGAATCGCCTGATAGCAATTCACGCGCTTGAGAGATCTGGCGCAAGAGAACAATTGTCACCGTTACGCTTCAGTCCAGCGCGATGTATCCGATCCCCTTCTTCGCAATCTCATCAACAGACTCCTCATAGCCCGCATCGGCATAACGGATGACGCCGAGCGCCGTGTCATTGGTCAGCGCATGGCTCAGCCGCTCGGTGGCCTCGTCGGTGCCATCAGCCACCACCGTCACGCCGCAGCTGGTCATGTAGCCGGCATAGCCGCCGCCGCCGGAATGCACGACGACGAGATCGGCCATAGAGGAGCAGAGCAGCATGGCATCGAGCAGCGGCCAGTCGGCGATGGCGTCGGAACCGTCCTTCATGCGTTCGGTCATGATGTTGGGATGCGCCATGGCACCGGCGTCGAGATGATCGCGGGAAAAGGCAATCGGGCCTTTCAGTTCGCCGGTTGCTACCAGTGAATTAACGGCGACGGCAAGCTGCGTGCGTTCGCCATGACCGAGCCAGGCGATGCGCGCCGGCAGGCCCTCGAACGGCACATGCGCCCGCGCCAGCCGGATCCAGTTGGTGACGATTCTGTTGTCGGGAAACATTTCGAGCAACAGATCGTCGATGCGGGCGATGTCGCTTTCCTCGCCCGAGAGCGCCATCCAGCGGAAAGGCCCGATGGCACGGGCAAACAGCGGCCGGAGATAAGCCTCGGTGAAAATCGGGATATCGAAGGCATTGGCAACGCCGCCGTCCCGCGCCTGGGTGCGGATGAGATTGCCGTTGTCGAAGACCTCCGCGCCCTTCGCCTGGAATTCCAGCATGGCCTTGACATGATCGACGATCGAGGCGCGGCTGGCCGTCATCAACTGCCCCTGCCCGTCGATGCGCAGGCGCCTGACCTCCTCGATGCTCATGCCCTTCGGCACGTAACCGTAGACAAGGTCATGCGCCGATGTCTGGTCGGTGACGATGTCCGGCACGATGCCGCGCTTGGCGATCTCCGGATAAAGGGCAGCCGCATTGCCGACGAGGCCGATGGAAGTGGCACGCTTTTCCTTCACGGCCTCATGGATCATCGCAAGGGCGGTATCGAGATCCGGCGCCACATGTTCGAGATAGCCGATGGCTTTTCGTTTTTCCGCCCGCTCCGCGTCGATGTCGATGCAGAGGATCGCCGCTCCCGCCATACGGCCGGCGAGCGGCTGTGCCCCGCCCATGCCGCCGAGCCCGGCCGTCAGGATAAAGCGTCCGGCAAGATCGCCGCCGAAGCGGTTTTCGGCGATGCGCATGAAGATTTCATAGGTGCCCTGGATGACGCCCTGGCTGCCGATATATTGCCAGGCGCCGGCCGTCAGCCCGCCCCAGCAGATCAGCCCTTGGCGCTCCAATTCATAAAACACCTCGGCCTTTGCCCATTGTCCGACGATGTTGCAATTGGCCATGATCACCAGAGGCGCCTTGGCATGGGTCTTGAGCAGCGCGACCGGCTTACCCGACTGGATCACCAGCGTCTGGTCCTCGTCCATCTCCAGCAAAGTCTTGACGATCGCCGTGTGCGACGCCCAGTTGCGCGCGGCCTTGCCGAGTGCGGCATAGACGATCAGGTTCTCCGGATCCTCGCCGACCGACAACACATTTTCGAGCAACCGCAGCAAAGCCTCCTGCCTCCAGCCCTTGGCACGCAGTTCGGGTCCACCGGGGATGGGGAAATTGGGATGACGCGGGTTTGGCTTGGGCATTGCGGTGTCCTTGATAGCTTCGTTGCACGAGGCGTTGCGGCAGTCTCCTACCTCCCCTTGAGGGGGAGGTCGCGCGGAACGCGCGGGTGGGGTGATCGTCAGGCAAGCACAAGGGTCACCCCACCCCGGCGCCATGCGCCGACCCTCCCCCTCAAGGGGAGGGTGAAAGCGCATATTTCGCCAGTTCGATCCCCATCGCCTTCTCTACCGAAGGATAGACGCTCGGATCGAGCACGCTCGACGCCAGCGGGATAACCGTCTTCGGCACATGCAGAACGAAGATGGTCATGCCCACCTGCAACTGGCCGACGCTCAACGGTTCGCCTTCCGGTGACAGCGTGGTGATGACGTCCGGGAAGGTCGCGAGCCGCTTGCCGCCGGCATCCTCCACCGCCATGTATTCGTTCATGATGTGGAGTACCGTAGAGTCATCGCCCTTCCCCAGAGTCACCGTACCGATATCGAAGGCTTCCCTGGTGTAGACAACGGATTTGTCGGTGATGACGCCTTGCGCCAGGATCGTGCCCTTTGTGGTTTTCGCGATCGTATCGATGATGGCGCTGCCGCCCTTGCCTTCCGCTGCGATGATCGCCTCACCGAGAGTCAGCGCCAGCGAAATACCGCCAAGCGCCGCATTGTTTCGAACATAGGACGCCCGCAACGGATTGCGGCAGGAGGCGATGAAGCCGCCGGACATGTCGGAGGCCGTGCGCAGGATCGGCGACACTTTTGCGGTCGCGCCACGCACGACCAGTTCGATATAGCGGTTGTCGTCGCGATTGCCGCCAACGGCCGTCTGGATCATCTGCTCGGGCGAGCCGGCCATGCCGATCGATCCCATGTCGCCGGTCGGATGCGCCCGCATGTCGCCGACGGCATCGAGCACCTTGGTGCCGAGAATGGCCGATGGCAGCCAGCCGTTCAGTGTCGAGGACTTGCCGTTCTGCCCGACCATCAGTGCCGCCAGTTTTTCGCCGAGTGCATCCTGCAAAAGCTCCACCGCCTTGACGTAATCGACGCCGCGCATTTCCCAGGGTGTCGTCGAGGCCGGGGCGCCAATTGCGGCGGCCGTCGCCACCCAGTCGTCATCGGAGAGTTCGTCGATCGAGACAAGTTCGGGCTTGCCGATCGAGACCGCGGCATAGCCCAGCATGCGACCATGATCAGCCCAGCCGCCGCCGCCGGCAGCATAAACGGAGCCGCCCTTGACCGCGGCCTCGACGTCTTTTTCCTTTAATATCCGGCCCATTACACGGTCTCCTGAATCGGTTTCTGAAGTTCGCCGTCGAGTTCCATCACCGCATGAAGAAGCACGGCGGCGCCAAGCGTGATGTCGTCGTTTTCGGCCCATTCGTCCGGCGTATGCGACCGGCCTTCGCGGCAGGCGACGAAGATCATCGCGGCCCGCGAAATCCGTGCCATCCAGGCCGTGTCGTGCCCAGCGCCGGATGCCATGCGGCGATGGCTGGCGCCGCTCGCATCACAGGCCCTGTCGAGGAGCCGCAGGACCATCGGATCGCCCGGTGTCGGCAGGTTGTCGGAGATGATCCTCGGCGCCAGAATGCCGATGCCGGTTGCCTGCGCCATCCATTCGACCAGTTCGGAGATTTCCGCGATGAAGCGCTCCATGTCGGGCCGCAGTTCGGCCCGCGCGTCGATGAGCAACCGCGCCCGCGACGGCACGACATTGGCGGCATTCGGCTCGATCGAAAACTCGCCGACGGTTGCGGTGAAATGCCCCTCGCTTTTTGAAAGCTCGATCGCCAGTTTCTCGATCGCCACCACCAGCCGCGAAGCCGCAACCAGCGCATCCCGCCGGCTGCCCATCGGCGTCGTACCCGCATGGTCGGCCTGCCCCTCGACCAGGATTTCGATGCGGGTGATGCCTGCAATCGCGGCAACGACGCCGATATCGCATTTTTCCGTTTCGAGGACCGGGCCCTGCTCGATGTGCAGTTCGAGGAAAGCCTTGATGTCCGAGCGCTTCTGGCTGGCCAGCCGCGAAGGATCGCCGCCCACCTCTACAATTGCCTGGCGCAGCGTAACGTCTCCATGCGTCCGGCTTAGCCATCCGTCCGGCAAAAGGCCCGCCATGCCGCGGCTGCCGATGCAGGACACGCCGAAGACAGAGACCTCCTCCGCAAGGAAATCGACCACCTCGAGGTCATGATCGAGCCTCACATCCGCATCCGCCAGGGCCTGCGCCACTTCAAGGGCCGTCGCCACGCCGGCAATCCCGTCAAAGCGCCCGCCTTCCGGCACGGTGTCGGAATGCGAGCCGAGCATGATGGTGCCAAGACCGGATCTGCGGCCCTTGCGCCGGCCGATCAGGTTACCGGCGGCATCGATGCGGGTTTCGAGACCGGCCGCCTTGAACTGCTGCTCGAGAAAGGCGCGGCCGTCCAGAAACAGCGGCGTGAAGGCGCGGCGGGTATAGGGGCGGTCCGGCTCGGTGATTCGCGCCAATCCCTTGATCGTGTCGGAGATCCGCTTCGCATCAACAGGCAGATTTTTTTGACGTACCATCATGCAACGGCTCTCTCGACAGGCAGGGTCGGCAAAGGCCGGACGAAGGACCCTGTTCCGGGCTCCGACAGGACAGATGTGCCATCAAAAGCCAGCCGCCCGCGCAGATAGGTGGCGGACACGCGCCATGGCAGGCGAATACCGTTATAGGGCGACCAGCCGACGACGTTGTGGCCACTTGCGGCGGCGTCATAGGTGTAGGGTTCCGGAGTCAAAACGGTAATGTCCGCGTCCTTGCCGACTTCAAGGGCTCCCTTCACATGCTCCAGCCGGAAATGCCGGGCCGGGTTGAGGCTCATCAATTCCGCCGCGCGGGTGAGCGGGATGCCGCGCTCCAGCGCGCCCTTGACGAACAGCGGCACCATGACCTCCAGCCCCGGCACGCCGGAGGCATTGGCCAACATGTCGGGATTGGTCTTGCGGTTTTCCGACCAGCTGACATGGTCGGTCGAGACCATGGTCACATTGCCCTCTGCGACGTGCCGCCAGAGCTTTTCGACCTCGGCACGGGAACGGATCGGCGGATTGATCTTGGCCTTGCCGCCAAGCCGCGCGACATCGTTTTCCTCGTCGAGAACGAGATAATGGATACAGCATTCGATCGTCGCGCGAAAACCCTGCGCGCGGTAGGCGGCGGCGATGTCGTAGCCGCGACCGAGGGAGCAGTGCACGACATGCGCCGGGCAGCCGGTCGCGGCACCCGTTTCGTAGATCTGGTTGGTTGCCAGAAGCTCGGTCAGCGGCGGACGCGACAGGCCATGGGCCCGGTAGTCGGTGATGCCGGCCGCCTTGACCTTGTCGATCGCCGCGCGCACCGCCTCGTCATCCTCGTTGTGGACGCCAGCCGTCAAACCGGTCGGCGCGATGGCGGCAAAACAATCCTCGAGCAGGGCGGCCGGAATTCGGGGAAAACGCTTCGGGTCGGTTCCGAAGGTCGAGAACTTGAACGCCGCCACGCCACCCTCGACCATTTCGGCAATGCGGGCAGGCCCTTCCTCGGGATCGATCGTGCCGTAAAGGGCAAAATCGACGCGTGCCTGTGGTCCGGCATGGGCAATCTTGCGCGCCAGCGCCTCGGCCGAACAAACCAGATTGCCCTCGTCATAGGGCATGTCGACAATCGTGGTGACGCCGCCGGCGGCGGCCGAACGGGTCGACCAGACGAAATCCTCCTGGTCCTTCTGGGAAAGCGAATGCACCTGCGCATCGATCGCACCGGGCAGGATCAAGGCACGTCCAAGGTCATGGCGGTCGCGCGCGGCCGGCATGGCGCCCTGCCCGACATGGACCACCTTGCCATCGCGCACTGCCACATGGCCGGCCTCGACGATGCGGTCGGTAAGGATCACCGTGCCTTTGAGGACCAGATCGAAATCAGACATCGTATTTCCTTCCGGTTTGGACCCAAGCGTCCCTGTGCGGCCTACGGACAATCAGACGGAGAGGGCAAAAAAATCATCGAATTCGGGCATAGGCGCCGCCGCGACAAAGGCTTTCAGAAGATCCTGCGATGCGAACACCCGATGCAGCGCCTCGATCTCCTTCGACAGCGGCCGATCCTTCAGATAGAGTGGGCTGACGGCCCGGACATGGTCGTAGGCGATGCGGGTAACACCGTCTGGCACGTCGCCGAGAAGATCGATCGCCTGTGCTGAAAGCAGCGCTTCGATCGCAGCCATCTGGCGAAGATCGCGAACCTGGGTTTCCATGCGTTCGACGATCAGCGGCAGGAAGGTCGCTTCCTCCTCCAGCCCGCCGGCGACGACGATCGACTGCGCCGACAGCGGCACGGCCATCGACTGGACACGCATGTAAAGCTCGACCACCAGCTTCATCAGCGGCCCGAGACCGCTTGCGACCTCGCCGGGCGCGACAAGATTGACGGGCAGGTTTCGGCGCACGCCGTTGGACAGAAGGATGCAGCGGTTGAGCACATTGCGCGCCACATGCGAAAAGCCGATCTGCGCGGTCTCGATGTAAAGCGTCGTCGTCAGCGGCAGCGAGGCGCCAGAGGCATGGACCTGCCCGCCGAGTACGACCGGATTGTCGTCCGACAGATAGGTCGCGTCGACCAGACGCTCGGCCGCAACCAGCAGCGTATCGACCGCCGCGCCGAAGACCTGCGCCGTCATGCGCAGGCTGAGCGGATCGTGGATCGCCGTCGGCAAAGGCCAGTCGACGACGCCAGATTGTCCATAGAGCCAGGAGCCGACCAGCGCATCGCCCCGCGTGCCGAGCGTTGCCGCGACCCGCCAGGGATCGGCGGACGCGCCAAGCGCCAGCGACGACATGAGCCCGGTGACCATCAGCACGCGCACCGCGGAGGCTGCTTCGCGCAAAACGTCCGATGCTGCCGCATAAGCGATGGCGTTGACGCTGAGTGAAGCCAGCGCATCCCGCGGCAGCATGACGAAGGGCTTCAGTCCGGCAAGGCTCAAAGCCTCTTCCGCCGGCAAAAGTTGCCCGTCGAAAAAGGCTTCCCCGGCGCCCGTCAGGACCGACGCGACCTGTCCCATGAGACCGATATCGGCGCAACCGATCGAGCCATGACGATGAACGGCCGGAACGACGCCATGCTCGATCAGCGCCAGAAAGGCCTGAACCAGCGGAACGCTGCATCCGGTGTGGCCACCAAGCGCGGTGTTGATGCGGATCGCGATGGCCTTGCGGACAATGGCCTTGCGGAAGAATTCACCGGTGCCGAAATGATGGGCCTTGACCAGCGCACTGTTGAATTCGGCGAGATCGCCAGCGGTCCACAACCGGTCCTTCATCGAGCCGACGCCGGTATTGGCACCATAGACCGGCAGCCCCATGGCAATCCGCTCGGCGATGACCCGATAGGCAACATCGACCTTCTCGAATGCACTGTCGGCAACGACGGGCACAGCCGTCCCCTCGCCAATCCGTTGCAGCGTCGCAAAATCGAGCGGCCGTCCCGTCAGAACAATTGTCTTTGCAGATGCCAGCATGCCGTCTTTACCCCGTTGCCGCATGCTATTCGCTTTCCTGTCGGTTGTGATATATCCCAAAGACGGAACAGAGGATGCTGAACCCGGAACGCTGTTTACCGGGTCTGCCGCATCATTCACGGATTGCAGGTCTTCATGGATATATCGACGCTGACGATCGTCCACGCCGTGCTGGAAGAGCGCGGCATCCGCAAGGCCGCGCGACGCGTTGGCCGTCCGGTAACAAGCGTCAGCGCGGCGTTGAAACGCTTCGAGGCCGCGATCTCCCTACCGCTGGTGCGCAGCGAAGGCGGACATCTGGTGCCAACCCTCGAAGCGCGCCGCCGGTTGCCGGACCTCGCGGCGGCCAGCCTCGCTGCGGTGGCGCTGACCGCCCTTGCTGATCGCCTTGATCCTGTCGCGGCGATCCCGTCGATAGGCCTGACGACCTTGCAACGGTTTGTCGCCTGCGCCCGCAATGGCAGTATTCGCGGCACGGCAAGACAGCTTGGCCTTGGCCAGCCGCAACTGACCCGCCAACTGGCCGATCTCGAACGCACGCTTGGCTGCGTGCTTCTCACGCGCTCTGCGTCCGGCATCGCTTGTACCGCCGAAGGCCTGGCCGCCATTCCGATCGCCGAAGAGCTGATCGACATCTGGGCACGGCTGTCACGCGCCTCGGGCGACCGGTTCCGCCGGACCGCAGCGACGTGGCGGCTGGGCTCGGTGATGCCGCTCGGGCCGGAAAGCGAGATCGCCCGCATGCTGGCGGCGCTGACGGCGGAATGGCACCTGACGCGACCGCGCCAGCCGCTGTTCGTTTCCAGCACCACCGCCGACGAACTGATCGCCGGCCTCAAGAACCGCCGCTTTGATGCCGCCCTGCTTGACCTTGCCGATTTCCCCTCCGATTTCGAGGGCCGGCTGGTCTCGCAGACGGCGCTGGCGCTGGCCGGGTCCCACGCGATCTTTGCAGAATGTGGCGGCGACATCCGTCGTATGCTGCAGATGAAACCGATGGCGGTGCCCAGCCTGAAGAGCGGCCTGCGCCAGCAGGCGGCGCGTTTCCTGGAGCGGACGCTGAGCGAGGCGGAGCGTCATCGCATGACGCTTGTCGAGGTCGACTCGATCCCCGTCATCATCAACATGGTCATGAATCACGGTTATCTCTCGGTCCTGCCGGAAAGCTCGATCGCCCGCATCCAGAACCCGCCGGCGATGGTGACGCTCGACGCAGACTACGTGCAATCGCTTTCGCTCGTCTGGCAGAAGAATGCCCTTTCGCGCCAGGTCGGCGAGGCGATGTTTGCGATGATGGGGCAAAACATGCAGGCAACGCCGGAGACCACCTGAATCTCCGTGTCGAGGTTTCCGCGTAACCCGCTGTTTCGAATCAAAAAATCAGGACAGTTGAATCAGGACACGAACACATTGATTCAAGCGTTGAACTTAAGCCGCTTACGCGTTTCGCTCGGGCTTTCGCGGTAGTGCGCACGGTAGCTGCGCGAAAACGCGGACGACGAATTGAATCCACTGATCGCAGCGATCTCGGAAAAATCCGCACGCGTCTCGATGACCTTGCGCCGCGCCGCATTCAGCCGCAGCGCCAGATAATGCTGGTGCGGCGCGACACCCATGGTCTCCTGGAAAAGATCCTGCAGGTGGCGGGCGCTCACCCCCACGCGCCGCGCCAGCCTTGCCAGGGTCAACGGCGCCTCGACGGTCTCCTCCATCAGTTTCACCGCTGTTCCGACGCGGGCATCAAGGATCCGCATGTTGCCGATGGCAGGCACCTGCAAGAGGTCGCCGCGGGTGCGCTCCTGCTCGTAGATGAACAGCCGCGACACTTCGAGCGCCAGCGAATAGCTGTGCTGGCGGCGGATCAGTTCCAGCATCAGGTCGAGCGTCGGCAGCGAGCCACCGGTGGTGATCCGTTTGCCGTCGATGACGAAGCGTTCGCGCACCATGGTGATCTGCGGATAGGCGGCGGCAAAATCCTCGAAATCCTCCCAGTGATTGGTGGCCGAGAAATTGTCGAGCAGGCTGGTCTCGGCAAGGAACCAGCTACCTGCCTCGATCCCCGCCATCAGTTCGCGATGCCGGGCCGTGCGCGACAGGAGCATTTTCAATTGCGTCGTCGCATAGGCCCGCCAGTTGTAGCTCGACAGGACGAACAGCGGCGCGGTTTCATTCTGCGGGCGAAACGGCCCCGAAACCGGAATGGGGATTCCGCTCTTGGTTTCGATGGCTTTGCCGTCCGGGCTGAAAATCTGCCAGTCGTAAAGCACCTTTCCGGCAATGCGATTGGCCGCCCGAAGCGGCTCGATGACCGACGCGACGAGGATGAGGTTGGTCTCCGGCAACACCAGCAGGTCTATATGCTGGGTTCCATCCTTCGGAACGAGCATTTATCCGTCTCCAGCCACGTATTCCGAAAATGTACAATGCACATCTGAAAAAGAAAAGCAGAACGCTTTGTCTTGCCGCGTAATGGACACCAAGAACAAGGGGAGGCTTTTATGCCACTGAGCATGAATCGCGACGTTTTCATCACCTGCGCCGTCACAGGCTCCGGCGACACCGCCGGCAAGTCACCGCATGTGCCGCGGTCGCCAAAGGACATCGCCGCATCGGCCATCGATGCCGCCAAGGCGGGCGCCGCCATCGTGCATTGCCATGTGCGCGATCCCGAAACTGGCGCACCCAGCCGCCGCAACGATCTCTACAAAGAAGTGACAGACCTCATCCGTTCCGCGGATGTCGATGTCGTGCTGAACCTGACGGCCGGCATGGGAGGCGACATGATTTTCGGCAATGTCGAAAGCCCGCTGCCGCTCAACCCCAACGGCACCGACATGGCCGGCGCCACCGAGCGCGTTTCGCATGTGGCCGAGTGCCTGCCGGAAATCTGCACGCTCGATTGCGGCACGATGAACTTCTCGCTTGGCGACTATGTCATGACCAACACGCCGTCGATGCTGCGCGCCATGGCCAAGATGATGACCGATCTTGGCGTGCGCCCGGAAATCGAGGCGTTCGACACCGGCCATCTGTGGTTTGCCAAGCAGCTCGTCGAGGAAGGCCTGATCGAGGATCCGGTGCTGATCCAGCTCTGCATGGGCATTCCCTGGGGCGCACCCGACGACCTCAACACCTTCATGGCGATGGTCAACAACGTGCCGAAAAGCTGGACCTTTTCCGCCTTCTCAATCGGTCGCAACGCGCTCGCTTATCCGGCTGCAGCGGTGCTTGCCGGCGGCAATGTCCGCGTCGGGCTGGAAGACAATCTCTATGTCGGCAAGGGTCAACTCGCCACCAACGCGCAGCTTGTGGAAAAGGCCGTCGGCGTGATTGAGGGCATGGGCGCGAGGATCATCGGGCCGGCTGCGGTGCGTGAGAAATTGAAGCTGGTGAAGCGATAATTTGAGTGGGAGGCGCCCCCCTCATCCGCCCTTCGGGCACCTTCTCCCCGCTGGGGAGAAGAGGGTGATCTGGGCAATCGCCTGCCGTATTCGTTTGGCAAAGCGCACTTGGCTCGATTTGAATGAAGCATGAGCCGCAGCCTCCCTCTTCTCCCCATCGGGGAGAAGGTGGCCCGAAGGGCCGGATGAGGGGGAACCGGGAAGGCAGAATTACAAAGGGAACATGACGATCATGACCAAAATCACCAAGGCAGCCTGCATCGGCGGTGGCGTTATCGGCGGGGCCTGGGCCGCGCGTTTTCTCCTGGCCGGCATCGATGTCGCCATGTTCGATCCGCATCCGGAAGCGGAGCGCATCGTCGGCGAAGTGCTTGCTAATGCCGAGCGCGCCTATGCCATGCTGACCATGGCGCCACTGCCGAAGAAGGGAAAGCTCACCTTCGTCAAGAGCGTTGAAGAGGCCGTGCAAGGCGCTGACTGGATTCAGGAAAGCGTGCCGGAGCGCGTCGATCTGAAGCGCAACGTCATCACCCAGATCGACGCAGCGGCTGATCCCAAGGCCCTGATCGGCTCGTCCACCTCCGGTATCATGCCGACGGACTTGCAGCGCGACATGAAGCATCCCGAGCGCATGTTCGTCGCCCATCCCTACAATCCGGTCTACCTGCTGCCGCTCGCCGAGCTCGTCGGCGGTGAGAAGACAGCCAAGGCTACGTTGCAGGAAGCAAAGGCCAAGCTGGCGCCGATCGGCATGAAGGGCGTGATCATCAACAAGGAGATCGAGGCCTTCGTCGGCGACCGCCTGCTCGAAGCCGTCTGGCGCGAAGGTCTCTGGCTGATCAAGGACGACATCTGCGACACCGAGACGCTCGACGACGTCATCCGCTATTCCTTCGGCATGCGCTGGGCGCAGATGGGCATGTTCGAGACCTACCGCATTGCCGGCGGCGAAGCCGGCATGCGCCACTTCCTCGCTCAGTTCGGCCCCTGCCTGTCCTGGCCCTGGACCAAGCTGATGGATGTCGTCGATCTCGATGACGAACTGGTCGACAAGATCGCCGGCCAGTCCGACGCTCAGTCCGGCGCCCGCGGCATCCGCGACCTCGAGCGCATCCGCGACGAAAACCTCGTCGGCATCATGCACGCGCTGAAGAGCGGCGACGGCGGCAAGGGCTGGGGGGCCGGCCAGCTGCTGGCCGATTTCGAGGACAGCCTGTGGGCCAATGCCGAAAAGCCCAAGACCGATCTCGGCAACGCCCAGCCGATCCGCATCCTTGATACTAAGGTCAACGCCGCCTGGGTCGACTACAACGGCCACATGACGGAGCACCGCTACCTGCAGGTCTTCGGCGACACGTCCGACGGCCTGTTGCGCCTGATCGGTGTCGATCTCGACTACGTCAAGAACGGCCACAGCTACTATACGGTCGAGACGCATATCCGCAATCTCGGCGAAGCCAGGCTCGGCGATGCGCTCTATTCGACCTGCCAGATCCTGTCCTATGACGAGAAGCGCCTCCACATCTTCTCGACCATCTACAATGCAGCAAGCAACGAGCCGGTCGCGACGGCCGAGCAGATGCTGCTGCATGTGGACAGTAAGGCGAGCAAGGCTGCACCGGCACTGCCAGCGGTGATTGCCAAGGTCGAGGCGATTGCGCAGGCGCATGCAGGGTTGGCCAAGCCCGATGGTGTAGGCCGGAGCGTGGGGCAGAAGCGGTAGGGCTCTCTCTTCTCCCCAGCGGGGAGAAGTGCTGAGCAAAGCGAGGCGATGAGGGGGTCGGGCCGCACATACCGAGGGTTTGACTCCCCCTCATCCGGCCCCGCGGGCCACCTTCTCCCCGTCGGGGAGAAGAGGAAGCGGCCACAAACAAGAAGACGAGGGAACAGACCATGGATTTCGCACTGACCGAAGAACAGCAGATGATCGTCGACACCGTGCGCGGCTTCGTTGAGACCGAAATCTATCCGCATGAAAACGAGGTCGAGCGCACCGGCGTCGTGCCGAAGGAACTCGGCCAGGAGATTGCGCAGAAATGCAAGGACCTCGGCTTCTTCGCCTGCAACATGCCGGAAGAAGTCGGCGGCGCGGGTCTCGATCATCAGACGTTCACGCTGGTCGAGCGTGAGCTTGGCCGTGGCTCCATGGGCCTCACTGTGTTTTTCGGCCGTCCCTCCGGCATTCTCATGGCCTGCAATGACGAGCAGCGCGAAAAATATCTGATCCCCGCCGTCAAGGGCGAAAAATTCGATGCGCTCGCCATGACCGAGCCGGATGCCGGCTCCGACGTGCGCGGCATGAAGTGTTTTGCCAAACCCGATGGCGACGACTGGATCGTCAACGGCACCAAGCATTTCATCAGCCATGCCAATATCGCCGATTTCGTCATCGTCTTCATCGCCACCGGCGAGGAAGAAACCCTGCGCGGGCCAAAAAAGAAGATCACCTGCTTCCTCGTCGATCGCGGCACGCCGGGCTTTGAAATCCGCAACGGCTACGACTCTGTGTCCCATCGCGGCTACAAGAATTGCATCCTGTCCTTCGACGATTGCCGCCTGCCCTCCTCCGCCATCCTCGGCGAAGTCCATAAGGGTTTCGATATCGCCAATGACTGGCTCTACGCCACCCGCATCACCGTTGCCGCCACCTGCGTTGGCCGCGCCCGTCGGGTGTTCGACTACGCCCTGCCTTACGCTGCCGAGCGCAAGCAGTTCGGCAAGCCGATCGGCGCCAACCAGGGTGTGTCGTTCAAGCTCGCCGACATGATCACCGAGATCGATGCCGCCGACTATCTGACGCTGGCCGCTGCCTGGCGTCTGGACCAGAAGCTGCCCGCCAACCGCGAGATTGCCTCGGCAAAACTCTATGCCTCGGAAATGCTCGCCCGCGTCACCGACGAGGCGATCCAGATCTATGGCGGCATGGGCCTGATGGACGACCTGCCGCTCGCCCGCTTCTGGCGCGACGCCCGCGTCGAGCGCATTTGGGACGGCACGTCCGAAATCCAGCGGCATATCATCAGCCGCGACCTGTTGCGACCATTGGGAGCGTGAGGATGGTATTTTCGCAACCGAATCCCCTTGTTCCCTCTTCTCCCCAGCGGGGAGAAGTGCCGAGCGCATGCGAGGTGATGAGGGGGTCTTTCCGCAAACTCGAAACATGCCGAACCGCCCCCTCATCCGGCCTTTCAGGCCACCTTCTCCCCGCTGGGGAGAAGAGGTTATGACCGCCCGCGACCTCTCCCGCCTCATCCGCCCGAAATCCATCGCCGTCTTCGGCGGCAAGGAAGCGCGCCGGGTGATCGAGCAATGCGACAAGATGGGGTTCACCGGCGAGATCTGGCCGGTCCATCCGAAGAACGACGAAATCCTCGGGCGCAAATGCTATCGTTCCGTCGCTGACCTGCCCGGCTCTCCGGATGCCTCCTTTGTCGGCGTCAACCGGGCGCTGACCATCGAGATCATCCGCGATCTTTCGGCACGAAAGGCCGGCGGTGCTGTCTG
>Ga0307513_10003483_pt1 | contig 21298 bp, 20 predicted proteins | sample 15_EM_MG_FD_202174 | JGI IMG/M metagenome (GOLD analysis project Ga0307513, IMG submission 202174) | Populus trichocarpa ectomycorrhiza microbial communities from riparian zone in the Pacific Northwest, United States - 15_EM | ecosystem: Host-associated > Plants > Roots > Unclassified | place... | reverse complement strand
ATTATAAAGTGGCGCGGACCGGAGTTCGATGTTCAGTTTCTTCAGGAAGAAGGCCCCGGCCGCCGCAGCGGCCGAGCCCGAGTTGCCGGCCGCGCCGACGCCCCTTTCACCACCCGCGCCGCCGCCGGAGCCGGCGCCTCGAGCCGCCTGGTTCGACCGTCTCAAGCAGGGCCTGCGCAAGACCGGCAGCGGCATCGCGCAGGTCTTCACCGGCACGCGGATCGACGATGCGCTGTACGAAGACCTGGAGTCGGCCTTGCTGATGGCCGACACCGGCGTCGCCGCCGCCGAACACCTGCTCGCCGACCTGAAGCGGCGCGTCAAGGACGCCAAGGCGACCGATCCGGCGGCCGTGAAAGGGCTGCTCGCCGACGCGCTGGCCGCGCTGCTGGCGCCGCTGGAAAAGCCGCTTGCGATCGGTGCCGCGAGCCCGACGGTGATCATGGTTGCCGGCGTCAACGGCGCCGGCAAGACGACGACCATCGGCAAGCTGACGCGTTATCTCGCCGCCGCCGACCAGAAGGTGTTGCTCGCCGCCGCCGACACCTTTCGCGCCGCGGCGCGCGAACAGCTCGCGGTCTGGGCCGACCGCAACCGGGTCGAGGTGGTCAGCCAGGAGGGCGGCGACCCGGCGGCGGTGACGTTCGACGCGGTGACTGCCGGCCGCGCGCGCGGCTGCGACGTCGTGATTGCCGACACCGCCGGCCGGCTGCCGACGCAGCTGCACCTGATGGAAGAGCTGAAGAAGATCAAACGCACGATCGCCAAGGCGCAGGCCGGCGCACCGCACGAGGTGCTGCTGGTGGTCGATGGCAACACCGGCCAGAACGCGCTGGCGCAGGTCAAGGCCTTCGATGCCGCGCTCGGCCTCACCGGCCTCATCGTCACCAAGCTCGACGGCACTGCCAAGGGCGGCGTGCTGGCGGCGATCGCCCGCTGGTCGGCCGAGCAGGGCCGCGTGTTGCCGGTCTACTTCATCGGGGTCGGCGAAAGCGTCGAAGACCTGCAGACCTTCAGCGCGCGCGAGTTCGCTCAGGCTCTGCTGGGGTGAGACCCGCTGACTGAATCGAGGTCGTCGAAGAAGCTCGACGGCACCGGTTCCATCGCCGCGTCGTAGGCCGCTTCGTCGCCGGCGGCGAGCACTTCGTGGATGTCGGCGACCGGGATCAACGGCATCGGCCGCGAAGGGGTCGGCCTGGGCGCCGAAGCCGCGGGCGGCGCCAATTCGGCGGCCAGCGCGCTGCGCACTTCGGCCAAGCTCGGCAATTCGCCTTCACGCCAGACGTGAACCCGGATGCCGGCCGCCTTCAGCACGCGGCCGAGACGTTCGTGGCGGCGCCGGCTGCGTTCGGTTTCCTGCGCCGCGCGGATGTCCATCACCGCCAGCACGCGCGAGCCGGCATCGCACAGCAGCAGGTCGGCGCTGAGCGAGCCGACACGCTGCATCCACTCGCCGTACGAGTGGCGGGTCGGCACGCGCAGGAAGCGCGCCAGCGGCACCTGCGCCAGCACCATGAAGCCGGGCAGCGCGCGGCGCAACAGTTCGTAGGCCTGGCGTTCGTGGATCGTCATCACGCGCGACGATTCGGGCGGCCACGACTGCACGGTGTCGAGTGCATCGCGCGGTTCGGCGTGCCGGCCGCCCTGGCGCTGGCGTTGCCGCAGGTGCCAGGCCAGCCAGGTCAGCAGCAGCAGAAGGGCCGCCACCAGCACGGGCGCGGCAATCGGGTCGAGTGGGTTCATGTCGTCGGGCGCAGCCGGAAGAGCCAAGTCTCCAAACTAAGCCCACGCGGCGGGCCGGTCAACGCGGCCGGAACGAAAGGCGTGTCGAGTCGTTTCGCCGGCGCCGCGCAGGCGCGATGCGCGTGAATTAGCGCACGGCGGTGTTTTGAAGGCCGCCCGGCCCGGCGCCTCTTTGGCCAGACCCGTCAGCGCGGCATGCCGGGCATTCCGCCCATGCGCTTCATCATCTTCATCAGGCCGCCGCCTTTCATCTTCTTCATCATGCCCTGCATCTGCTCGAACTGGTTGAGCAGGCGGTTGACGTCCTGCACCGGCACCCCGGCGCCGGCGGCGATGCGGCGCTTGCGCGAGGCCTTGATCAACTCGGGCTTGCGCCGCTCGAGCCCTGTCATCGAGCAGATGATGCCTTCCATGCGCCGCACGTCGCGCTCGGCGCGGCCCATGTCGGCGCCGGCGGCCTTGGCCGTGAACTGGCTCGGCAGCTTGTCCATCAAGCCGGCCAGGCCGCCCATCTTCTTCATCTGCGTGATCTGCATCAGGAAGTCGTTGAGGTCGAAGCCGCCGCCGGACTTGACCTTCTCGGCCAGCTTCTGCGCCGACGCGATGTCGACGCCCTTCTGCACTTCCTCGACCAGCGCGACGATGTCGCCCATGCCCAGCACGCGGCCGGCGTGGCGCTCGGCGTCGAAGACTTCGAGCCCGTCGATCTTTTCCGAGACGCCGGCGAACTTGATCGGCGCACCGGTGATCTGGCGCACCGACAAGGCGGCGCCGCCGCGCGAGTCGCCGTCGAGCTTGGTCAGGATCACGCCGGTCAGCGGCAGTGCTTCCTTGAAGGCGCGGGCGGTGTTGATCGCGTCCTGGCCCTGCATCGCATCGACGATGAACAGCGTCTCGACCGGGTTCAGCACGGCGTGCAGTTCGTTGATCTCGGCCATCAGCGCTTCATCGATGCCCAAGCGGCCGGCGGTGTCGACGAGCAGCACGTCGAAGTAGTGGCGGCGTGCGTGGTCGAGCGCAGCCAGTGCGATCTCGCGCGGCTTCTGCTCGGGCGTGCTCGGGAACCACTCCGCGCCGGCCTGCGCGGTGACGGTCTTCAGCTGTTCGATCGCCGCCGGCCGGTAGACGTCGGCCGAGACCGTGAGGACCTTCTTCTTCCGCTTCTCGATCAGGTGCTTGGCGAGCTTGGCGGTCGTCGTCGTCTTGCCCGAGCCTTGCAGCCCGGCCATCAGGATCACCGCCGGCGGCTGCGCGACGAGGTTGATGTCGACCACGCCTTCACCCATCGTCGACGCCAGTTCGCGATGCACGATGCCGACCAGCGCCTGCCCCGGGTTCAGCGAGCCGGCGACGTCCTGCCCGAGCGCCTTCTCCTTCACGCGGGCGATGAAGTCGCGCACCACCGGCAAAGCGACGTCGGCTTCGAGCAAGGCCATGCGCACTTCGCGCAGCATGTCCTGGACGTTGCTTTCGGTGATGCGGGCCTGGCCGCGCATCGTCTTGACCAGCCGTGACAGGCGGTCGGATAGGGTCGAGGCCATCGGGGTGGCGGGCCGTCGAACGCAGCCCGCAAAAGTACACTGTCGGGATGATTCTATCGACTGCGTCCCCCATGCTGACCGGGGGGGGGCCGTTGTCCATCGCGCTGCTCGCGGTGCTCGGCTATGCAGTCGCGGCACTGCCGCCGGCCGCGCTCGGGCGCTTGTTCGGGCGCCCGTTCGCGCGTTCGTCGGCGGCGGCCTTGCTGCTCGGCTGGCTGATGCACCTGGTGGTGCTGTTGCTCGACATCGGCGGCTGGGGCCAACCATTGCCCGGCGCGCGGTTGGGCTTCGCGCCGGTGCTGTCGATGACGATCTGGCTGGTGGTGGCGGTGCATACCGTCGAAAGCCGGCTGGTGCCGCTGCCGGCGGTGCGCCGCTGGCTGGCGCTGGTCGGCGCGGCAGCGGTGTTGCTGGCAGCGGCGTTTCCCGGCGAACCGCGCCAGTACGCGTCGCCGATGGCGCCGTTGCACTTCGTGCTCGGCATCGCTTCGTATGGCCTGTTCGGCGCCGCCGTGCTGCATGCCCTGATGCTCGATGCCGCCGAGCGCCGGCTGCGCTTGCGCAGCGGCACGCGGGCCGCGGCCTTCGGCATGCCGCTGCTGCAACTCGAGCGGTTGACGTTCCGCTTCGTCGAAGCCGGCTTCGCGGTGCTCAGCGCGACCTTGCTGATCGGCGCCCTCAGCACGACCCAGTGGCACTGGGACCACAAGACGGTGTTCTCGCTGCTCGCCTGGGCCGTGTTCGCCGCGCTGCTGGTCGGCCGCGGCTGGCGCGGCTGGCGCGGCCGTCGCGCGACGCGCTGGCTGTACACCGGCGCTGTGCTGCTGCTGCTGGGCTATGTCGGCTCGCGCTTCGTGCTCGAGGTGCTGCTCGGGCGATTGCCGGCATGATCGACGCATGAAATACCTTCTGGTCGTGCTCGTCGTTTGCTTCGTTCTGTGGCTGATGTTCGGCCGCGGCCGGCGCGGCGATGGCGCGGCGCGGCGTGCATCGCCGCCCAAGGCGATGCCGGTCGCGATGATCGCCTGCGCCCACTGCGGCGTTCACCTGCCGCAGACCGACGCGTTGCTCGATGCCGGCGGCCGCCTGTATTGCGGCGAAGCGCACCGGCTCGCCGGCCCGCGCTGAAACCCTGATGGCCGACAGCGAGCACGACCGTCGGCCCGGCGAGCGGCGCCGCGTCGACCGGCGCAACGAGCGCCGGCGCAACGACGAGTCGTGGTTCGTCGGTGAATCCTTGTTCGACCCCGGTTGGGCGACCGCCGCCGACGGCATCGCCGACAGCCGCTTCCTGGCTTTCGGCCACCGCCGTGCGGCGGGCGCCGAAGACGGCGCGCTGACGCGCATCTACCGCACCTACGCAGCGGTGCGCGCAGCTTTTGGCGTGGCGCTGGTCGGTGCGCAGGGCGCGAGCAACCTGGTCGGCACGCGCATGTCGCTGGTGCTGACGCTGGTTTGCATCGGCTATGCGGTGCAGGCGATCGTGCTCTGGCTGCTGCCGCGCTTTCACGCGCTGGTGGCGCCGCAGGTCCACCCGAGCCGGCGGCGGCGGCAGTGGCTGGCGACGATCGGCATCGACCTGCTGGCCTTCGGCACGCTGCACGTCGTCGAGACCGGCTCCAACCTGAACTACGCCGCGTTGCTGGTGTTGCCGGTGCTGATGGCCGGCGTGATGACGCAGCGCTTGCTCGCGCTGGGCACGGCCGCCGGCGTGGCGCTGATGCTGCTCGTCGTGGCCTGGCGAACCAGCCTGGTCGCGGGCGACATCGCATCGCTGATGCTGCAGTCGGGGCTGGCTGGCCTCGGCCTCTTCGTCATCGCGCTGCTGGCCGGCGAACTCAGCCGGCGCCTTGCCGGGGAAGAGCAGGCCGCACGCGGCAGCCTGGAACTCGCGCGTCAACAGGCCCAGTTGAACCGGCTGGTGATCGAGGAGATGGCCGATGGCGTGCTGGTCGTCGACCGCCGTCTGCGCGTGCGCGCTGCCAACCCGGCGGCACGCGCGCTGCTCGTCGACGCCGGTCTGAGCCCACCCGCGCCTTTCGGCCTGGCGATGCGGCCGGCCTGGGCTGCATTGGCCGAAGCCGTCGAACGCGCGCTCGCCGAACGCGACTGGCCCGAAGCCGGCCGCGAGGTCACGCTGTCGTTCGGCCACGGCCAATTGCGCACGCTGCGCATGCGGGTGCGCTTCATGCACGGCCGCACGCTCGCCGGCGAAACGCGCGGCGATGGCGATGCCAATGGCGAGCAGGACGACGAGCCGTTCTGCGTGCTGCTGCTCGAAGACGTGCGCACCGCGCAGGCGCGCATCCGGCAGGAAAAGCTGGCCGCGATGGGCCGCGTCTCGGCCGGCATTGCGCACGAGATCCGCAACCCGCTGGCGGCGATCGTGCAGGCCAACGCCTTGCTGCTCGAAGACGAGCTCGCGCCGGCGCAGCAGCGGCTGGCGCAGATGGTGGCGGCCAACGCAGAGCGGCTGAAGCGGATCGTCGACGACGTGATGGAGCTGGCGCCCGGTGCGGCGCCGATGCCGCGAACGATAGACGCGGCCGGTGAAGTGGCCGCGGCCACCGCCGAGTGGGCGCGCACGGTCGAGCTGCCGCTCGGCGCCGCCAGCCGCTTGCGCGTCGAGCTGCCGGACCACCCGCTCGGCGTTTCGTTCGACCCCGAGCACCTGCGCCGGGTGCTCGTCAACCTGCTCGACAACGCCCACCGCCACGGCAGCGCGGCGCCGGGTGCGATCGTGCTGCGCCTGTCGGCGCGCGACGAGGCGCCGATCGTGCTGTCGGTGGCCAGCGACGGGCCGCCGATCGCCCCCGACGTCGAGCCCTATCTGTTCGAGCCTTTCTTCTCGACCCGCAGCCGCGGCTCGGGGCTGGGCCTGTATATTTGCCGCGAGCTGTGCGAACGTTATGGCGCCAGCATCGAATACCGCGCGCTGCCCGCCACCGAACGCGCGCGCAACCAATTCCTGGTGACGATGAAGCGCGCCGCGCTGGCGGCCGCCGACACCCCCTTGCAGCTGCATCCGTGAATGCCACCCCGCGCCAACGCCTGCTGGTCGTCGACGACGAGCCCGACCTGCGCACGCTGTACGAGCTGACCTTGCTGCGCGAAGGCTACGACGTCGAGAGCGCCGAGTCGGTCGAAGAAGCGTGGACGACGCTGCAGGCCAAGCGATTCAACCTGCTGATCACCGACATGCGGCTGCCCGACGGCAGCGGGCTCGATCTGCTGCGCCGCCTCGAGCAGGCCGGGCGCGGCGAGAAGGGTATCGTGATCACGGCCTACGGCTCGGCCGAGAACGCAGTGGAAGCGCTGAAGGCCGGCGCCTACGACTACCTGACGAAGCCGGTCGACCTGCGCCAGTTTCGCACCGTCGTCGCCTCGGCCTTGGGCCGAACCAGCACCGGCGAGGCGCCGCGTGCGCGCACGCCGGAGGCGCGCGGATCGGGCCCGGCGGCAGCGACCGCCTCGCTCGGCGGGCGGCGCGCACTCGACCGCCTGGCGGGCACGTCGGCGGCGATGGAGCAGGTGCGCGCGCTGATCGGCAAGGTCGCGCGCAGCATGGCGCCGGTGCTGGTGCACGGCGAGTCGGGCACCGGCAAGGAGCTGGTCGCACGCGCGATCCACGATGTTTCGCCACGCGGCGCGATGCCGTTCATCGCCGTCAACTGTGGCGCGATTCCCGAAGCGCTGCTCGAAGCCGAATTCTTCGGCTACCGCAAGGGCGCGTTCACCGGCGCCAACGAAGACCGCGATGGCTTTTTCCAGGCCGCGCAGGGCGGCACGCTGTTCCTCGACGAAATCGGCGACTTGCCGTTGTCGATGCAGAGCAAGCTGCTGCGCGTGATCCAGGAACGCGCGGTGCGGCCGATCGGCGCAGTCGCCGAGCAAGGCGTCAACGTGCGCATCGTCAGCGCGACCCACAAGGAGCTCGGCGCCGAGGTCCATGGCGGGCGTTTCCGGCAGGACTTGTACTACCGGCTGAACGTGATCCAGATCGTCGTGCCGCCGCTGCGCGAGCGCATCGCGGACCTGCCGGCGATCTGCGCCGCGGTGCTCGAACGCATCGCTGCCGATGCCGGCGTGACGCCGATGCCGGTGCTGTCGGATGCCGCCCTCGAGCACTTGCTGCGGTATGCGTTTCCGGGCAACGTGCGCGAGTTGGAGAACCTGCTGCACCGCGCGCTCGCGCTGGCCGGCGGTGCGGTCATCGAGCGCGCCGATCTCGGGTTGCCCGACGATGGGTTCGCCGAAACCGAAGTCGCCGAACTCGATTCGCCGGCCACGCCGCTGACGCCGCACACCGCTGCCTCCGAGCTGACGCCGGCACCGTTGCCGAGCGACCTCGCGGCGTATCTCGACGCGGTCGAGCGCGAGATCCTCGAACGCGCGCTCGAGCGCCATCGCTACAACCGCACGGCCGCCGGCGCGAGCCTCGGGCTGTCGCTTCGCCAGATGCGCTACCGGATGGCGCGGCTCGGCGTGGGCAGCGACGATGGCGGCGAACGCAGCGAGCCGGGCTGACCGGGCCTGATGAGCCGGCCGCGCTGGCATGCAGGCTGGTGGTCGGCCGCGCGCGCCTGTCCGTCGCCGAACCGCGGGCAGCGCCCGGACGCCAGCATGGTGACGCTGGTCGTCGTGCATTCGATCAGTCTGCCGCCCGGCGAGTACGGCGGTGATGCGATTGAGCGGCTGTTCACGAACCGGCTCGACCACGCTGCGCATCCGTACTACGAGCGCTTGCGCGGGCTCGAGGTCTCGGCGCACTTCGTGATCCGGCGCGACGGCGAGACGCTGCAGTTCGTCTCTTGCGACGAACGCGCCTGGCACGCCGGCCGCTCGGTCTGGCGCGGGCGCGAGAACTGCAACGACTGGTCGATCGGCATCGAGCTCGAAGGCCTCGAAGGGCAAAGCTTCGAGGCCGCGCAGTACACGCGGCTCGCGCGGCTCATGCGCGCCTTGGCGGCCCGCTATCCGATCGAAGAAGCCGTTGGTCACCAACACGTGGCGCCTGGCCGCAAGGGCGACCCCGGGCCGGGCTTCGACTGGATGCGGCTGCGCAGGGCACTGCGCAGCGGCCGGCCGCGGCTGCCCTTCGCCATCGGCGCCGAAGCCTGAGGCGACGCCGCCCAACGCACGATTCGGTGCCGCGGGCCGCAGCCCGCGCGGTCTCGCGGCGACTGCCGCAACGGACATGCGGCCCGCGCGCACGGTGGCTGGAGGGCAATCCGGGGAAGCCCCTGTCGGGACACTACCTGTAGTGCTTGTGACGGCTACAGACCCCAGATATAGTGGTCTTTCGTGATAATCTCGTGACTCCGATGACCGCCCAGATAGCCGCCCAGATGACTGCCCCGATGCCGACCATCAGCGGCGTACGGCCTTGTAGCCGGGCGCAACGCGCTGGCGCTGTCGATTCAGCTGGTCATCGCTGCCGCACGCCGTCGCGCTGAAAGCGTGCGAGTGCCGCTGCGGCCGTCGACCGTCCCCACCGAATACCTACACAAGAGGAATGCATGCAAGCTGTCCAGTCGACCGCGCCCGAGACCGCCGTCCCCGTTCGTACCAGCGCCGCCGCCGGCGTGCCGGTGACGTCGGCCTTCGCCGGCTACCAGATCATCCGGCGCAACGGCGCGGTCGTGGGCTTCGAGCCGAACAAGATCGCGGTCGCATTGATGAAGGCCTTTCTGGCCGTACATGGCACGCAAGGGGCCGCGTCGGCCAGCGTACGTGAAACGGTCGATCGGCTGACCGAATCGGTGGTGCGCGCGCTGCTGCGCTCGCGCCCGGGCGGCGGCACCTTCCACATCGAAGATGTGCAGGACCACGTCGAGCTCGGCCTGATGCGCGGCGGCCATCATGAAGTGGCGCGGGCCTACGTGCTGTACCGCGAGCGACGCACGCAGGAGCGGGCGAAGCAGGCCGCGCCGACGCCGGTCAAGGCGCCCGAGCTGTATGCGATCGACGGCGGCCAGCGCGTGGTGCTCGATTTCGGCGCCTTGCGCGGGCTCATCGAATCGGCTTGCGCCGGCCTCGGCGACGACGTGAAGGCCGAGCCGATCCTCGCCGAGACGCGCCGCAATCTGTACGACGGCGTGCCGATGGACGAGGTCTACAAGGCCGCGATCCTGGCCGCGCGAACACTGATCGAGAAGGACCCGGCCTATTCGCGCGCGACCGCGCGGCTGCTGCTGCACACGATCCGCCGCGAGATCATCGGCGGCGAGGTGTTGCAGCATCAAATGTCGGAGCGCTACGCCGAGTACCTGGCGGCCTACATCAAGAAGGGCGTCCAGGCCGAGTTGCTCGACGAGCGGCTGCTGCAGTTCGACCTGGCCCGGCTGGGCGCAGCGCTGAAGCCCGAGCGCGACCTGCAGTTCGACTACCTCGGCTTGCAGACGCTTTACGACCGCTACTTCCTGCACATCGACGAAGTGCGCATCGAGATGCCGCAGGCGTTTTTCATGCGCGTCGCGATGGGCTTGTCGCTGAACGAGATCGACCGCGAAGCGCGGGCCATCGAGTTCTACGACGTGCTGTCGAGCTTCGACTTCATGTCGAGCACGCCGACCCTCTTCAACAGCGGCACCCGGCGCTCGCAGTTGTCGAGCTGCTATCTGACGACGGTGGCCGACGACCTCGACGGCATTTATGAGGCGCTGAAGGAAAACGCGCTGCTGTCGAAGTTCGCCGGTGGATTGGGCAACGACTGGACGCGCGTGCGTGCGCTCGGTTCGTACATCAAGGGCACCAACGGCAAGAGCCAGGGCGTGGTGCCGTTCCTGAAGGTCGTCAACGACACCGCGGTCGCGGTCAACCAGGGCGGCAAGCGCAAGGGCGCCGTTTGCGCCTATCTCGAGACCTGGCACCTCGACCTCGAAGAGTTCCTGGAGTTGCGCAAGAACACCGGCGACGATCGCCGGCGCACACACGACATGAACACCGCCAACTGGGTGCCGGACCTCTTCATGCGGCGGGTCGTCGAAGGCGGCCAGTGGACCTTGTTCTCGCCGTCGACCTGCCCCGATCTGCATGACAAGTTCGGCCGTGCCTTCGAAGAAGCCTACACGGCGTACGAAGCCCAGGCCGACCGCGGCGAGATCAAGCTCTACAAGCGGGTGCCCGCCAAGGACCTGTGGCGCAAGATGTTGTCGATGCTGTTCGAGACCGGGCATCCGTGGATCACGTTCAAGGACGCCTGCAACGTGCGCAGCCCGCAGCAGCACGTGGGCGTCGTCCACTCGTCGAACCTGTGCACCGAGATCACGTTGAACACCAGCGACAGCGAGATCGCGGTCTGCAACCTCGGCTCGGTCAATCTGGCCCAGCATCTGACGGCCGATGGCATCGACCAGGCCAAGCTGAAGAAGACCGTGGCGACGGCGATGCGCATGCTCGATAACGTCATCGACATCAACTACTATGCAGTGAAGAAGGCGCGCGATTCGAACCTGCGGCACCGGCCGGTGGGACTCGGCGTGATGGGCTTCCAGGACTGCCTGTATCAATTGCGCCTGCCCTACGCGAGCAGCGAGGCGGTGGCTTTCGCCGACCGTTCGATGGAAGCCGTGTGCTACCACGCCTACTGGGCGTCGACCGAACTCGCCGCCGAGCGCGGGCGCTATTCGAGCTACCGCGGATCGCTGTGGGATCGCGGCGTGCTGCCGCAAGACACGCTGGATCTGCTGGCCGAAGAACGCGGTGGCGGAACGGGGGAGGGGCCCCGTTCTTCTCCGTACCTGGAGGTCGACCGCTCGTCGACGATGGACTGGGACGCCTTGCGCGCCCGGGTCCAGCAGCACGGCATGCGCAACTCGAACTGCGTCGCGATCGCGCCGACGGCGACGATCTCCAACATCATCGGCGTCGATGCGTCGATCGAGCCCTGCTTCGGCAACCTGTCGGTGAAGTCGAATCTGTCGGGTGAGTTCACGGTCGTCAACGAATACCTGGTGCGAGACCTCAAGCGGCTCGGTCTGTGGGACGACGTGATGGTGATGGACCTCAAGCACTTCGACGGTTCGCTGCGTCCGATCGACCGTGTACCCGAAGAGATCAAGCGTCTGTATGCGACGGCCTTCGAGGTCGATGCGACCTGGCTGATCGAAGCCGGCGCGCGCCGGCAGAAGTGGATCGACCAGGCGCAGTCGCTCAACATCTACATGGCCGGCGCGTCGGGCAAGAAGCTCGACGAGACCTACAAGCTGGCCTGGCAACGCGGGCTGAAGACGACCTACTACCTGCGCACGACGAGTGCGACCTATGCCGAGAAGTCGACCGTCGCGCCGGGTGCGATGAATGCGGTGGCCATGCACGGCGGCGGCGATGCGATCGCGAAGAACACGGCTTCGATGGAGCCCGCGAGCGACATCAAGTTCTGTTCGATCGACGACCCGGACTGCGAGGCTTGCCAATGATCAACGAAGGCCTTCGTTCGATGCATGGTCGCAACAACGAGCGCCTTCGAATGTCAACAAGTGCTTGGTGTTCGCAAGCAACACTCGGATAATTCCGAATCACAGGACGTACTCACATGCTGGTCTGGGAAGAAGAAGTTCGAACACCGCTGACGACGGCCTCTTCACGTGTCGTGATCAATGCTCCGATCGATGTGCGGTTCAGCGCACCGGTCGATACGCAGCCGGCTCGGTCAGTCAGTGCCGAAGCGGTCGCGCAGCGGCGCGTCAATGCCGCCGACAAGCGCATCATCAACGGCCAGACCGATGTCAATCAACTGGTGCCGTTCAAGTACAAATGGGCGTGGGAGAAGTACCTCGCGAGCTGCTCGAACCACTGGATGCCGCAAGAGGTCAACATGTCGCGCGACATCGCGACCTGGAAGGATCCGAACGGCCTGACCGAAGACGAACGCCGGATCGTCAAGCGCAACCTCGGCTTCTTCGTCACCGCCGATTCGCTGGCAGCGAACAACATCGTGCTCGGCACCTATCGCCACATCACGGCGCCCGAGTGCCGCCAGTTCCTGCTCCGCCAGGCCTTCGAAGAAGCGATCCACACGCACGCCTATCAATACATCGTCGAATCGCTCGGCCTGGACGAAGGTGAGATCTTCAACGCCTATCACGAGGTCGGATCGATCCGCGACAAGGACGAGTTCCTGATCCCGTTCATCGGCGCGATCATGGACCCGAACTTTCACACCGGCACGCCGGAGAACGACCAGCGGCTGTTGAAGAGCCTGATCGTTTTCGCCTGCCTGATGGAGGGCCTGTTCTTCTATGTCGGCTTCACGCAGATCCTCGCCTTGGGCCGGCAGAACAAGATGACCGGCGCTGCCGAGCAATACCAGTACATCCTGCGCGACGAGTCGATGCATTGCAACTTCGGCATCGACCTGATCAACCAGATCAAGCTCGAGAACCCGCATTTGTGGACATCGCAGTTCAAGGCCGAGATCAAGGCGCTGTTCGAGCGCGCCGTCGAACTCGAATACCGCTATGCCGAAGACACGATGCCGCGCGGCGTGCTCGGCATGAATGCCTCGATGTTCAAGGGCTATCTGCGCTACATCGCGAACCGGCGCGCGACGCAGATCGGCCTCGAGGCGCTCTTCCCGAACGAGGAGAACCCGTTCCCGTGGATGAGCGAGATGATCGACCTCAAGAAGGAACGCAACTTCTTCGAAACGCGCGTCATCGACTACCAGACCGGTGGCGCCCTGTCATGGGACTGAGGTTGGACCGAGGCCCTGCCTACGGGCCGAGTGCTGACCGAAGGCCTGACCTCAAGCAACCAAGTAGGCACTTCCAAAGGACATGCCCACCCGATCAAGACCCGTGACCCGGGAACAGCCGTCGCCAGACACGGCAGCCCGGGCCACTCCCCCGTTCATCGTACCGGGGCGACCGTCGCTAGGCTCCCGCCTCTCGACAGACCGCCGGACGGTGAATCGCCGCGCCGCACCCAGCTGCGCGGTGCTCTTTGCAACTTGATCAAGGAGATCGTTATGGCAACTGCGAAAAAGGCTCCGGCGAAAAAGGCGCCAGCCAAGAAGGCCGCTCCGGCGAAAAAGGCGCCGGCCAAGAAGGCCGCTCCGGCGAAAAAGGCGCCGGCCAAGAAGGCCGCGGCCAAGAAGGCACCGGCCAAGAAGGCTGCGGCGAAAAAGGCGCCGGCGAAAAAGGCTGCTCCGGTGAAGAAGGCGGCTGCGAAGAAGCCGACTACCAAGAAGGCTGCCGCCAAAAAGGCGGCGAAGAAGGCGGCGCCTCCGGCGCCCGCTGCCCCAGCCGCTCCCGCAGCAAAGACGGCGCTCAGCCCGGCAGCCGCCTGGCCGTTTCCAACGGGCAACAAGCCCTGATTCGAGGTCGACACGGCCACGTTCGTTGAGCCGCGTCATCAGGATTCGAAGCCCGGTCATCGACCGGGCTTTTTTTCGGCCCGGCATGGGCCGCGTACGCTCAAACCGCCTCCAGCACCTCATGGAGACGATGGTTCTGCCCGCCGCGGCTGGCGATCTTCAGCGCACCGACGCGATTGCCCAAAGCGACGCAGCGCTGCAGCGACCATCCACGCTCCAGGCCGAACAGCAGGGCACCCCGGAACGCATCACCGCAACCCGTCGGATCGACGATCGCAGTCGCCGCGACGCCCGGAATATGTGAACGTTCACCCTGGATCCACAAGTCGCAGCCCGCGGCACCGAGCGTGACGACGACGCCCTGCAGGTGCGATCGCGACAGCGACTCCAGGGTCTGGCCGGTGCGCTCGCACAGCAAGCGCCCTTCATAGTCGTTCACCGCGACCCAGGTGGCCATCTCGACGAAGCGTTGGAGCTCGGGCCCGTCGAACATCGGTAGCTGCTGGCCGGGGTCGAACACGAAGGGCACATTCGCCGCGGCCATCTGTTGTGCGTGCTGCCACATCGCATCGCGGCCATCGGGCGCGATGATGCCGATCTTCAGGTCGGCGCGGTGCGGCATTTCGATCAGATGGGCGTTCTGCATCGCGCCCGGGTGGAACGCGGTGATCTGGTTGTTCTCGACGTCGGTGATGATGATCGCCTGCGCGGTGTACAGCTCATCCTCGAGTCGCACCAGCGAGGTGTCGATGCCCCAGCCACGCAGGCGGGCCAGGTAGTCGCCGCCGTCGCTGCCGAGCGCGGCCATCACGACCGGTTCGCCGCCGAGCGCGTGCAGCGTGTACGCGATGTTGCCGGCGCAGCCGCCGAACTCCCGTCGCAGGGTCGGCACCAGGAACGACACATTGAGGATGTGGACCTGCTCGGGCAAGATCTGCTGCGCAAAACGGCCACCGAATGTGGTGATGGTGTCAAAGGCAAGGGAACCGCAAATCAGCGCCGGCATGGAAGCTCCAAAAGGATAAGTGGCACGGAGGCGTCGTTGCCCGCCGCGTCAAGGGTAGAAGATCTCGATGGTATAGCCGCTGATCGGGCGCTCGGCGGCGCTCAGCGTGGCCTGCAGCGGCATCTCGGCGAAAGCCGGCAGGCTGGTCCGCGACAGGCCCAGTTCCGCCAATCCGATGACGCGGCGTGCGATGACGCCTCCCTGGCTGTCGGTCAGCGTGAGGTCCAGGGCCGGCATGGCGAGCGCCAAGGCGGCCCGGTTGCGCAACACCACCGACAAGCGGTACATCGAGGTGCCTGCTACTCGGACCAGGCCGCTGCTTTCGACGGCCAACGCTTCGATGGCCCGCGGCGCCTCGACGCGACAGCCGGCGACGGCGCAGCCTTGCTCCAGAAGCGGGCGGGCCATCGGCCAGCGCGCGGCAATCAGGTCGCGGTACTCGACAATCGATTGCACGGCCAGCAGCGTTGCACCGACTATCACCAGCGCCATCAGCGCGGCGCGCACGCGCGGTTGCCGCCAGCGCGCGGCGCGCTCGGCGCGGCGGACGAAGGCCGGGGCTACAGGTGGCTCGGCACGCAAACTGGGCTCGACCCGGATGTCGTGCGCCTCGATGGACGTTGCGTCGATCTGTTCCGACACTTCGGCGGGTGCCGGTTGCCGCATCGAAGCCGAATCATCGCGCAGTGGCGGCGCCGGGCCGCCTGCATCGACAGCGTCGTCGTCGACCGCGGGCCCATCGCCGGCTTGCGGTTCCGCCTCGTCTTCGATCGTTCGCTCGCGAACCGCGCTTCGGGAAGCCGTACCGGAAGGATCCGCCTCGATGTCGACCAGGTTCTCGATCGCGTTGAAGACCTCGGCGCAACGCCCGCAGCGGACCCATCCGTCGGACACCCGCAGCTGATCCTGGACGACCCGGAAAACGGTGCCGCAGGCAGGGCAGCGGGCAGCAAGGCTCATCGCCGATTCATCCCGTTCGCCGGCCCGTCATCAGGATCCATCCGTCCTCGCTGTCGGCGATACGAAGCGCCAGCGCCGGCGCATAGGCCGTTATCAATTCGGCGGCCTGCCGTTCGAGAATGCCGGCCAGCACCAGCGATCCACCGGGGGCGACGAACGAGCACAGCAGCGGAGCCAACAGCTTCAGCGGCGTCGCCAGGATGTTGGCCAGCACCAGCGGATAGGCGCCGCTCGCGGCCTCCGGCCGTCCGGCCCGCACGGAGACCCCGTTGGCGGCGGCGTTGGCGCGGGTGGCCGCGACCGCCGCGTCGTCGATATCGACCGCGTCGATCTCGCGCGCGCCGTGCAGGGCCGCAGCGATCGCCAGGATCCCCGACCCGCAGCCGTAATCCAGCACCCGTGGCCAGGCCTTCGCATGGCCGGCGATCCAGCGCAGGCACATGCGCGTCGTCGGGTGGGTGCCGGTGCCGAAGGCCAGGCCCGGGTCGAGGCGGATGACGCGCTGCGCTGCCGCCGGCGCTTCGTGCCAGCTTGGCACGATCCAGAACTCGGGTGTGATCTCGACCGGCGCGAATTGCGACTGGGTGATGCGGACCCAGTCCTGTTCGGCCACCGCCTGGACCGCTTCGATGTGCAGCCCTGGCGCCCAATCCGGCTGTGCCAGCAGCAGTGCTGCCGCGCCGCCGGCGGCCGCTTCGTCGGCGAACAACGCGCGCAGCGTGGATCGCCCCCAGCCCGCCGGCGGTTCGGGCATGCCGGGCTCGCCGAACAGCGCCTGTTCCGCGCCGGTGCCGGCATCGGCGTCTTCGACCGACACCGACAGCGCGTCGAGTTCGTCGATCAACGCATCGGAGACCGGCTCGACCAGTTCCTGCGGCGCCTGCAGCACGAGTTCGAACATCGACGCTACCGCTTGTGCTGCCCGAGCCAGCCTTCGAGGTAATGGATGCTGGTTCCACCCTCGACGAACTTGGCATCGACCATCAGCTCGCGGTGCAGCGGGATGTTGGTCTGAATGCCTTCGATGACCGTTTCCGACAGCGCCGTGCGCATGCGCGCCAGCGCCTGTTCGCGGGTGTCGCCGTGGACGATGATCTTGCCGATCATCGAGTCGTAGTTCGGCGGCACGACGTAGTTCGTGTAGGCATGCGAGTCGACCCGAACGCCTGGGCCGCCGGGTGGGTGCCACATCGAGATCCGCCCCGGCGATGGGGTGAACTTGTACGGGTCCTCGGCGTTGATGCGGCACTCGATCGCATGCCCGCGCATCTGGATGTTGCGCTGCACGAACGGCAGCTTCTCGCCGGCGGCCACGCGGATCTGCATCTGCACGATGTCGATCCCGGTCACGAGTTCCGTCACCGGGTGCTCGACCTGGACCCGCGTGTTCATCTCGATGAAGAAGAACTCGCCGTCCTCGTAGAGAAACTCGAAGGTCCCGGCGCCGCGGTAGCCGATCTTCTTGCAGGCCGCGGCGCAGCGCTCGCCGACGCGCTCGATCACCCGTCGCGGAATCCCCGGCGCCGGTGCTTCTTCGATGATCTTCTGGTGCCGCCGCTGCATCGAGCAATCGCGTTCGCCGAGCCAGACCGCGTTCTTGAAGGTATCGGCCAGAACCTGGATCTCGACGTGCCGCGGGTGTTCGAGGAATTTCTCCATGTAGACCGCCGAGTTGCCGAACGCCGCGCCGGCCTCGGTGCGCGTCGTCTGCACCGCGTGGATCAGCGCCGCCTCGGTGTGCACGACGCGCATGCCGCGCCCGCCGCCGCCGCCGGCGGCCTTGATGATCACCGGGTAGCCGACCGTGCGCGCGATGCGGATAATCTCCTTCGGGTCCTCGGGCAACGCGCCTTCCGAGCCCGGCACGCAGGGCACGCCCGATTTGATCATCGCCTGCTTGGCCGAGACCTTGTCGCCCATCAGGCGGATCGCGTCCGGCGCCGGGCCGATGAAGACGAATCCGCTCTTCTCCACGCGCTCGGCGAAGTCGGCGTTTTCGCTGAGGAAGCCGTAGCCGGGGTGGATCGCCTCGGCGTCGGTCACCTCGGCGGTCGAGATGATGGCCGGCATGTTCAGGTAGCTTTGCGCCGACGCTGCCGGCCCGATGCAGACCGCCTCGTCGGCCAGCTTCACGTACTTGGCTTCGCGGTCGGCCTCCGAATAGACGATGACCGACTTGATGCCCATCTCGCGGCAGGCGCGCTGGATCCGCAATGCGATCTCGCCGCGGTTGGCGATCAGAATCTTCTTGAACACGGCGGCGGGCCTATTCGACGACGAACAGCGGCTGGCCGAACTCGACCGCCTGCCCGTTCTCGCACAGGATGCGGGCGACCTTGCCGCTGCAGTCGGCTTCGATCTCGTTCATGATCTTCATCGCTTCGATGATGCAGACCGGCTCGCCGTCCTTGATCGCACTGCCGAGTTCGACGAAGGGCTTGGCGCCGGGGCTGGCCGAGCGGTAGAAGGTGCCGACCATCGGCGACTTGATCAGCTTGCCGGCCGCCTCGGCTGGCGGCGCATCGTTACCCACCGCGCTCGGCAGCGGCGTCGGTGCCGCGCTCGGCATCGGTGGCGCGGCCATGGCCGGCATCATCGACGGCTGGTTCAGCGGCACCGGCGCGGCCTTGACGATACGGACCTTGCCTTCGGCTTCGGTGATCTCGAGCTCGGAGATGTTCGACTCCGAGACGAGATCGATCAGTGTTTTGAGTTTTCTCAGGTCCATGGCGTTCCTCGGCAGCGGATTGCGGTTTTGCCTGCAACTCTATTCGATCATCGGCGTTCTGACGCGAAGAAGTTCCGTCAGCGGCCGCCGATGCCGTTGGTGAGCAGAGAATCGAAAGCGCGAGGCTGTCTGCCGCGTCGCATCTGTGTCAGCTCATTTTCGCGGAGAAGACGGCTGTTTGCCAACAGCTCAAATCATTTGCGCCCAGCTCGCCAATTCATCGAAGCTCGTTGCGCCCAACTTCCGCTGCGCGATGCGGCCGCTGGCGTCGAAGGCGACGGTGAACGGCAACGCGCCCTGCGTATTGCCGAACCGCCGGCTCAGATCGCTGCCTTCGAAGCCGGCCAGCCCGATCGCGAAGCCGACCTTCACGCGCTGCAGATACTCGCGCACCGGCTCCACCCGGTCGACCGCGAGGCCGATCACCTGCCAGCCGCGTGCTGCGAACTGGGTCTGAAAGCGGTCGAGTTCGGGCATCTCCTTCACGCACGGCGGGCACCAGGTGGCCCAGAAGTTCAGCAGCAGCGGCCGGCCGCGATGTGCCGCCATCACCAGCTCGCCGCCGCCGGGCCGCGGAAAACGCATCGCCCACAGGCCGGCGCTGTCGGGCTCGGCGCGCTGCTCGCGCCAGAGGTGCCAGCCGCCACCGGCGACCGCCGCCGCAGCACCGGCGCCGCCCAGGAACCACGCCCGCCGGTTCATGCGTCCGCCGTGAGCAGGCGGCGCAATGCCGCCAGGTCGCCGCGCCAGCTCCGCCCGCGCGGGTCGGGCTTGAGCGCGCCGCGTTGGTCGTCCCGGTCGTACAGCGCCAACTGAACGGTCACCGGTTCGCCGAGCGCCGCGCTCGGCGACGCCACGACCAGCACGTTGACCGGCTCGCCGCTCGCGCGTTCGATGCTGCCGACGTCGTAGCTGATGCCGGCGTTGATGATCGTGATCTCGGCGCTCTTCGGGTCGTCGCAGTACAGGTCCAGATGCACGACCGATCGGCGGGTGGCCGTGCCACGCCAGGCAGCGCCTGCCAGATGCGGGCGGAACTCGGCGAGGCGCTCCATCCACATCAAGGCCACCTCGCGCAGCGCACGCAGCTCGCCGGGTTGCGTATCGGCACAGAAGAGCTCGATGTAGGCGCGGACTTCATCCTCGACGGCCTCGTTGCTCGGCAAGCCATCGCCGCGCCCGCCGCGACCCGAACGCCGGCCGAGATCGCGCGCTGCCTTGCGCTTGGCCGCGCCGTACTCCATGCCCTCCTCGACGACCAGGCGGGCCGCGGTGGCCGCGATTGCATCGGACTCGCTGGCCATCAGGGCAGCACCACAGCGCCCATACGGGCGACGATCGTCGCCGCGCGGCCGACGACGTAGGCCGACGCCGGCCGCTTCTCGAAGCGCTTGGGCGCCGGCAGCATCACCGCCAGCCGCGCCGCCTGCTCGGCGCCGAGCCGGGACGCGTCGACCCGGAAGTAGTGGCGCGCGGCGGCCTGCGCACCGAATACGCCTTCGCCCCATTCCACGTTGTTCAGGTAGATCTCCAGCACACGCTGCTTGGACAGCAGTCCTTCCAGCAGCAGCGTGATGACCAGTTCCTGCGCCTTGCGAAGGACGGTCCGTTCGCCGGACAGCAGCAGGTTCTTCGCCAGTTGCTGGGTGATCGTCGAGCCGCCGACGACCTTGGCGCTGCCGCTGGCTCGCGCCAGCGCGCGCTGGTTGCGGTTCCAGGCCTTCTCGACCGCTCCCCATTCGACGCCGCCGTGCCCGACGAAGCCGGCGTCTTCGCTGACGATCACCGCGCGTTTGAGCGGGGCCGCGATGCGTTCGGAGTCGACCCATTGCTGACTCCACACGATACGGTGTTTCTCGACCATCAACCGCCACGCCTCGCTGCGCTGGAAGGTCGTCGACTGCGGGTCGACCACCGCCATCAGCGCGATGCGCGCAGCGAAGCCGAGCTGCAGCGCCAGCAAGCTGATCGCCAGCAATCCGAGCAGACGCCACACGTGCCGCTTCATCGTGCCGCCAGCCTTTCACGCAGCGCCTGCAGCACCGGCGTCGTCTCGGGCCGCACGCCGCGCCAGACGAAGAAGGCTTCGGCCGCCTGCTCGACCAGCATGCCCAGTCCATCGCGCGCCCGGGCGCCGGCAGCGCGCGCCCAGGCCAGGAACGGCTCGGCTGCCGGCCCATACATCAGGTCGACCGCCAGCGCGCCGGCGGCCAGCACGCTCGCCGGCACCGGCACCGGTGCGGCCTGCAGGCTGCTGGCGCTGGCGTTGACGACCACGTCGTAGCCCGCACCCGCAGGGTCCAGGCCGGTCGCGGCGAGCGAGACGCCGTGCGCCGCGGCGACCGCGCGATGCCGCTCGACCAGGGCCAGTGCATGGGCGAGCGTTCGGTTCGCCACCACCACCGCCGCCGGCCGCGCTTCGATCAGCGGCCCGAGCACGCCCGCCGCCGCACCACCGGCCCCGACCAGCAGCACCCGAAGCTCGGCCAGCGGCTGCGTCGCATGAATTTCGATGTCGCGCACGAGCCCGACGCCGTCGGTGTTGTCGGCCAGCCAGCCATCGGCGTCGAAACGCAACACGTTGGCGGCCTGCGCCAATGTCGCACGCGGCGTGCGGCGCTCGGCCAGCCGCGGCGCGTCGAACTTGAACGGCACCGTGACGTTGCAGCCGCGCCCGCCTTCCGCCGCAAAGGCCCGCACGGCCGGCGCGAAGCCGTCGAGCGGGCACAGGATGCGGCCGTACTCGACCGCCTCGCCGGTCTGGCGCGCGAACTCGGCGTGGATGAACGGCGACTGGCTGTGCGCGACCGGATTGCCGAGCACGGCATAACGGGCAGGCTCGTTCATCGTGCGCTCAAGGTCGTCTCCAGCCCGTCGTCGCGCGTGAAACGAAAGCGCGAGGTCACGACGATCTGGTCGGCCTGGCGCCGCATCGCGCTGCTGAACGGGCCGAACGGCGCGGCCGCGCGGACGATCGCCACCGCCTGCTGGTCGAGCTGGCG
>Ga0307513_10003482_pt1 | contig 21299 bp, 29 predicted proteins | sample 15_EM_MG_FD_202174 | JGI IMG/M metagenome (GOLD analysis project Ga0307513, IMG submission 202174) | Populus trichocarpa ectomycorrhiza microbial communities from riparian zone in the Pacific Northwest, United States - 15_EM | ecosystem: Host-associated > Plants > Roots > Unclassified | place... | reverse complement strand
TACATGCACTGCGGCGCTGGCATCTGGCCGGGAAGAGTGTCACAGCCACCGATCGCCCCTCTTCCGTTTCCGTCCCAGCGCTTGCGACCCAGCTGATCCTCACCCTGAACACCATCTGGACCGGGCTGTTTGCTTTCGGGGGCTGCACAACCAGTGGGCGATGCCGGTGGAATCTCACCATCCATCCCGTGAAGGCGCATTAGACGTCACTAACCGTCGAATCTTCTGTCCCATATAACGCCATTTGCCTCTTCTCTCGTACCCTCCGGGTTTTGACGCTTGCAAAGAACAATCCGCCGTGGAAGTTGCTATCGCGACCCCCGAGTTGACTGGGAATGTCATCGCGGCCATGACTTGTACCCCTCATCACCGTGCCCATCACCGTGCCCGTCGCCATCTTTCCCTAAGTTGTCTTCCAGCGGACATGGCAGAGCACATACGACGTTTTGACCCTCCATTACGGCAACCTATAACTCTCCTATGCCCGCCATGGTGCCCCATGAAGAGTGACCAGCCGTGATTGATGATCCGCCTCGCATGGCCGCCACTATCCTCCCTCTACGTTCCCCACGTTGCTTCGTATAAATATCTGGCATACCTTAATACTTACCCCCCCTTAACACTCTCTGCCACAACATGATCTCGAAATTCCTCACTCTCATCGGGCTCTCCCTCATATCCGCCTCCGTGGGTAGGAATACCACTTCTGCCCAAGACCGATTCACTTTGGGTAACACACCCTGGTGCGCGGGTCTTGGCGGATATACTACCGATACACTGGCCAACTTCAGACTCTACGCCTGGAATACGGACCGCCCAAACGATAATTCTACCGGTGTTCCGCTCGCTTTGGCTACAACCAGTGCAACTGCGGCCGCATACGGCCATACCCTTGCTGTTAGTCAATGCCTTCCCGATTTACTCCGAGGAAAATACTGACCATTTACTCTGCAGACTCTGGAATCATATGGTTACGGCGGATCTGCTGAATTCTCGATCGAACGAGGTGGAATCACCGCCAACTTTGATGTGAGAACAGTAGCCGCGGGCTTTAACCCCGGCGACCCCGCATTCTTCTACACGAGCAATCAGCGACCACTGCGTGATCCTGCGAAGATCTTCTGTATCGTTCCCAGCAATGATGTATCGGGTGATCATCCTGTAAGTTCCCCAGTCTTGCTCCAGGCATTGTAAGAATTGACGGTTTTTCTGTGGTAGTATCCTTACCTCGCAGTGCACCGCAGATATGACAAATTTCATTTATGTCCTCACCGGCTGAGGCAGGATTTGACTCTTTGGAAAGTCGTGTACGATATTTCGTTCACCAGCTATTATGATACGACGGAGTGCCGTCCGGTGATACTGAACGTTGTTACATGAGCCGGTGACTCTTGTCGCCCTCGCCTTTGGACTTGCTTTATCATTTCCCACTAGAATTGTAAGAATAAAGATAGATTCCTTGTTGCTCTCTTCCAACGACGTATTTACCTATTTGTGACCACGAGAAAACACCGGAAGGAGCCCATTATACGCATACACGCCAATATGGAACCACCCAACTCCTACAAAGCTTCCAAACGAAGTCCAAAATGCACCTTCCTTGTACTGGATATACGATCCCATTTCCGGACGAGATGACGCCCCGACATCTACCAGGACTGGTTAAGTTTGTCGACGTGCTTGGGATGGTTATCGCAACAACGCAGCAGGTAGCACGGTTGGCCGCAAGTTTCCTCCCATTGTCTGTACCGTTGGAGCTAGCAGGCAGTGGATCGAATTATTTTTCAACGCGTTCCAGAAACTGCACTAAGTAAAGCAACGTGTATGGCCCGTGAGACCCCCACCGACGTATCAACGGAAAGAGTTGGAAATACAGGGAAGGATGTGGTCCGTCCTTGCCCGGGTATGGAGGCCCAAAGCGCAGCCCTGGAGGGAATTCAAGCGGCGAACAGCACTGTTCGAGTGGGTACCGCCCGCCCGATCGCCAGTAAGTGTCCGTGTTGGTCCCAGCACAGCATGGGATACTAAGAAAATGACGCAGAACACGCTGTGCGCAAATTTCACCTAGGTTTTCCACAGTATTAAAGAACTCAAATCCTTGAGCCCCTTCGGTGGACCCGGCAGGATTAGCTGTAGTTGCGGCCCTTCACGGGTTCGGGAGTATACGGATTGATTATCGACAGACAGACCTGGGTGTTGTGGCGCTACTGAGATATGAAGGACAACCCCTCAGAAAGCCATTCCATGACCCGCTCCAAATTTTCACGATCGTGTTTCTTCTCCATGATCTGCCACCTCTCCACACCGAGGCCTGCTTCCGGGTTGAGACAAGGAGAATATCTGTCTTCTCCGTGTTTACCAACGCCATCAAAATCGACGAGGTAGACGTGATTGTCCTTTGGTGAGTAAAGTACGTTCATCTGCCGGAGGTCACCAAAGACGAAGTCCTTTCCGCCAAGTAAGTCAAGAGCCTTAGTAAGGTCCCGGCGGATAACTTCGGCCGTTGGAGGAGATGGGAGGTAGGGTAGGTAGAAGAAGTGGTGAAGAGGTTTAGCATCCGAAAGGTACTCCATGACAACCATACACAGGCCGCCGACGACCCGCGTGCAGAAGTACAGAGCTGGAGCGAGTGGGGGATCCTGGCTGGCAAGGAGCATGTGCGCAGCTTCGTTATATTTTGCGGTGAACTTGACCAAAACGTCTCTGGTAGAGGAGTCGCTTGCGGAGGGATTGGACTCCATCTTCGCAAGGTAGATCGCGTGACGCTCGTTATCCGCATCGATAGCGCCTTTGATCGGAATACCCTCCGCACGATCCATCTTGCAGAAGAACTCGAGCTGTGGGATCGGAGACTCCGGCGGATCCGCAGTGGGGTTTGGGTACATAACACTGAACAATATAACGGGAGAGTTCTTGAGGCGTCCATACAGTGTGCGGAGTTCACCTGCGCACTTCCTTATTGCCGTGAAGATACGCGCAACGCGGAGAACATTATCAGGACCGTGGGGTCCAAGGCGGAGGTCAAACGAGAGCAGCTTGTCCGCATACACGGCCTCGGTGAAGACGGCAGTCGCTACCTCGAGGCGATTCCCCGACATGGACAGTAGAATGACAGGTAGATTCGACTGTAGGCAGAATTTGGAGTACTGTTCGAGGCATGTCAGTAAAAGGGGAACCAACGAGAGGAGCACAATACCTGTTCTTGTTCAACGATCTTGCCATATGCAGCCAAATTCTGCAAAAAAGGATCTCCTCCAAGACCGGGTTCGTTTTTTATCTCGAGAATCATATAGACAAAGAATCCTTCGAGCCAAACTCCGCTTGGTTTGACTGCCCCATTAACCATTGGCTCTTGCCACCTGCCCCACTCTGGGAGAAGAGCTCCCAGGGTGTCCCGCAGGGTTTCCTCCCTTGTTTCCTTATCAGAGAAAAACCTGGTAGAGATGGAAATGAGGTCAAAGGCACTGTATACAGTTGAGCCGAGTGGTGTCAATGTTTCAAGATGCTCAAAATCATAGTGTAAAACGGCCAGCGCCTTATCGAAAAGAGCTGTTGGTGGTCCGTAGCGATCGGAAGGTCGACCATATCGTGGTCCGCCGGGGGTAAGAACAGTGGCCTCGAGGTTGTCGGGGTTCTTGACACGGTCGGTTGGGGGAGTGATCCCCCCGAGAGTCCGAGATAATTTGAGCCGCACTGTATCGGGTGAGAACATACTATGGGAGGGTGGAGTGGAAGGGCCGCTTACTCTTCATCCGCTTCAAGTTCCCATCTGGATCTCCCTGGTACTCCATGTCTTCAAGAACTGTAGCGCGATTTGTTACTAATTAAATCGACTGAAATCACCGCACCAGCACGCACTCTCTGGGGTGATAACCATAATGTCGACCCAATTTCCCGATGGCTCTTGTGGGCCATCTGGAAAGTATTCTTTCACAGGCTTGAACTTTAGAATCCGGACGCGATCCCCCGTCCCTCTGATCCATTCCCACATTTGCTCTCTGGGCTCGTTATATACCACAGAAAGACTGAGTCCCGACGGCTGTAACGGCGGTCAAGCCAGAGGTCGGGCCACTGACAAACGACCTACCTTCCAGAGGATAGCAGCCTTCAAATCGTCGGCGTGTTCTGGATGGACAGCAACAAGCTGACTGAGGAAACGCTCCATGGGATATTTCGCGTCGACTTCGCACGGAAGAATGCAGTTCTCTGGGGAGATTGAAGGATGAGGGTAGGCAGCAGTGTAGTACGCGGCCATGGCTGAACGTGAACGTTGAACTTGAAGTGAGACCGACGAACTCCGTACCCGATCCAAGGGTCACGCACTGGGTAGTACCACGATGACGATCCTGGAAGAGACTTCGTGGTGACAAGTTACCAGTAGTCGACGGTATATACAGAATATACAGGCAGCTGTACGGTGCAAGACCAGACCGGCAGAAACGAAAGTGCACGTTCACTCTCATGCAAACCACTGTACCGCCCACCAGGGAGAACCCCAATCTTTTGGCACGCCAGTTCCTACGGCTATACCGATGCGAACCACGGCCACGTCGACGATTTCCGACCTCTCGGCGGGCCCGTAGTTTCGCCTGGAAGGTCACAAAGGCTCTCGGATCTTTCAATGGGAATGTGGCAAGTTCTGGGGTCGGGAGCTTGGACGGGGGTGGCTTTCGAGGGCTTTTTTCCGCCTGACTCTCGGGGGTGGTGACATTGGGCACCCTGCCAGACGAGGACAGACTGTTCCAAGCTGAGGGACGTCGATGCTGTCGAGATTGCCTGCGTGCGCAGTGTAAAGCGCTCAAAGGGCAGTGCTTCCGGACACGGCGCTCTCTCAGTTGAACTCTGACGCGTCCCCGTTGAACTTCATCAAGGCTTGCGTGGTCATGGACACAGCTGACGCGTCCTTGGTACGCTTGCGCGTCCTCATTACGCGTCCTTTGGTATAAATTTCGAGCTATTCGCCCGCCGCTGGATCACCAACCTATCCCCTCCCTCCCCACTAGAACCATGACGTTCACCCTGACAACCCCTCCAAACCTCCTTGATAGTTATCCACGCGAAAACCGGGGATACTTTTCCGGAGGCGATTTGAATTCTCTGCAAGAGCCTACGAAGTTCGCGCTATCTCCAATCGTCAACTACTTCGTCCCGGATCACCCATGGGTGAGTGTACTACGGCATATATACTATGTTGTCGCTTTTCCGCTGATGGCCTGTGCAGGGTTCCGACATCTTCACGGGCACTACCGCGGACGAACGACCAACTTCCAACGAACCCCACCCTTTTGGTCGTGGATTCCCTGCGGTCTCGAACGGTTTTCCGTGGTTCCTATCCTCGATCTTCCACTCCCCCGAGAACTCAGACGCCCAGATACTCCCCTGGATGCTTGGGTCACTTTTCCAACTTGTTCCCTTCATCCTTCCGTCCGTTCTCCCTATTTCAAACGAGCCGCTCGCTTTAGAGCCAGTAAATGAAGAGAGATCTGACAAAGGAAAGGGGAAAGCACCGGCTGTGGATTCGGACGACACCGATCAATCGCATCAAAGACCCCCGCCTGTGGAAGATGAAGCATTTGCGGATATCCTACGAGAGGCCATAACGGCCTCCAGAAGGGCCGGTTCTCACTTTCGCTCCCTGGATGAACCTGGCCCTTCGGGAAGCTCCACTTCCACCTCCACGTCGGATATCGTGCCTTCTTCCTCAAGTCCTTCCTTACAACCTCACACCCATTCCCCTGGCTCCGAGTCGGAGCAAGCGGAGATTGATCACGCCATTCTTATGTCGTCCATCGAGTACATCGAAAACTCATTTCACACTCTCCAGGCCAACTTTACCTTTCCTACTCGACTCGATTTCCATCTGCCTTGTGATACCGGTGCCCGCGCTTCAGGTCCAAGCGCTGGTGAACTCGGTGCCGGACGTATTGCAGCATATCTCTCGACCACACCTGCGAATTCAACCGTACTCAACTTTGCTCAAGACCTCTGTGGGTTGTTACACCAACTGGATCATGTCGACAGCAAGAACGACTTGGAGGCGGAGTCAATGAAGGAGAAGGCAGTGGGAGTCATTAACAGAGCGCTAGAGGATGTTGAGAGCGAAGTGGAGGAAGCTATTGGGAAGTGGATGTCGCTGCAAGTGATGGGAGTCGATATCATAGGAGGGTAGACTTGGGTTAGTTACTCGAAGAGGTGTCGAGTTCCAAGCCCTCAGCTCAATAATGCGCGCCTTTTCGAAAATGTGCTATCGAATTGCAAACGGCTGCCCAAATTCTGTTCAGGGGCATGCAGCAAGTCGGACGAAATTACATTAGATTTTTATGAAGGGGGTCGAGGACATGCAAACTTCTATCTGGAAGACTTTTGTTGCGCGATCGCGTGACCCTCTGGCACGACAACTCACTGATCGTGTGAAGAAGGGTGAAATCCCGGTATGGTTCCCTCATTTGGTGCACTGGTTCTCGTCGGTACTCTTCTGCCTTAGGTTGTTGCACCAAGAGGACGTGGGCGGCTCGCAGCGCCGAATGAGCCGACAACGCTTCCACCTTCTCTCCCCCTACGGTTGATGTTCAGACCCGTGCTGCGATGTTCGCTACCGCCATTACCCTCCAGCAACACGCACTACCTATTTGGGGCCCAGGCGCCCTGACCGGGGGAGGGGGGTTGGAGAGTAGTACGGCACGAGAACGGAGACCGATGCTTCCCAGATCAATATTCTTCGCATGATCGGTGAGTTGAACTGACCTGGATCGTTTTGAACTTTTAAAATTGAGCACAACTATTGGGTACGCCTATTCAAATCTCTGCAGATTCTGGAGCTAGAGCGACGAGAAAATGCGAGCGAATTCAACACCTTACATAATCCAGATCCGCAAGTGGTCCCCGCACCATCTCACCGCATTTTTTTCATGGATCTCCGATGAACTTATAAACTTTCGCAGGTTGAAAGGCGCCCATAAGATAAAGGCCGTTCCTTCTCCACTCGACCCAGCACTTTTCGACACGCTTCCATCCGAGATGGAACAAATGTTACCGTACGCTTATTTGCCAGGCTGCTGCAACGTTGCATGCCGCGTGTCCTCCACGCACCTCTGGTGGATGCCCCTTGTCGGAACCTCGACAAACGGGGTGAGTAGATGCTAAAGTTCTTCTTTCTGTGGTTCCATGTTCACCGGTTCTGGTATCCCAATCCAGTTCCCCCGGTCGACTGGAACGACGTCCTTTGCGTGCCCTGCTATTAACCCCTTCCGCCTGCCGGCCCAAGCCAGGTCCCCTTCGCTCGAAAATAGCAAAAGGTTCCCGATTCGCCGTCCTTTCAAATGATCGGGTTATGAACTAGACTGCCATTGCTTTACTACAAAGGTGATGTAGGCGCTCTTGAGGGGGATCTGAAACTTACGGGGAAATCGCCCGAACCACATCGGTACTTTTACTTCGCCTGCCACACCTTTATCCAACCGAATACATCCTACATTCACTTACAGGCTGGGGCATGTACACTACGAACAGAGCCTATCCTGTCGCACCTGAATTTCGTAGCATTCCTCCATATAAGAGACGCCATCCATCTGTTTTTTTTTCCTCGACCCGCTCTGCACATCTGCGTCCCCTTGCACTTAGACCATTCTCTATCTTTATTACCTCCCAATCTCAAAAAGCAGAACCTCGTGAGAATGTGTCACAATGTTGGTTCTCCGTTTTCGTATACTTTAGTCATTGGCGTCTAACGATTATAGATCATCGACGGACGCTTCCACAGCCCCTGCGGTCATTTTATCGGTATGTCGACCCGTCTGCAAGACTGCGGCAAGCCGGACTGCCTGTTCAGCAGAAGACTGTAGGCACATCTCTTCAACGAAACCGAGTCGTATCGATCACAACTGGTAAAATATTGATAGCCGCCCTTACCCTCCAAATTCGCCCCTCAACCGTTCATTCTGCTTCAGAATCGCATGCACCACCTATAGTCATTCAAGGATCATCGCAGTGCCTTGATCATCCCTTTGAGGCTCTCAAAAACATACTGTCTTCCAAAGACAGACGCCAATTATTGTATGCACTGTCAGTCGAACAGGCTAGCAGGACAATAGATGACCTGGAGCAAGTAAGTGCAAAGCGGTTCGTTCCCACTGTAACCGACTTACATGAATGAGGGTTCGCGGGAGGAATCCGGTCTATGCGCCCACCATCAAGAAAGGTTTTCCGTGATGCTTAGGAAGATGTGTCGCAAATACAAGTTATTACCATCCTCGTACGCCATAACCGACGAGGTGAAGAGGATCGGAGGGTCTCCGTCTGGCAGAGGTGGCAACGCGGACGTGTGGTGTGGAATGTACCGTGGCTCCAAGGTCGCAGTCAAGGTACTGCGTGTTCCAGGCTCCGGGGCAGACCTTGCAAACATGGAAATGGTATGTCCTCCTGCTTCCTTCCTGCAGCACAGAAACCTGCCAGGTGCTTACGGGAGCGGGATAGGACTTCTGCCGCGAAGTGGTAATATGGAAGCAACTCAGACACCCGAACCTATTACCGTTGGTCGGGGCAACAAAATCTTCGTATAGCTTGATGATGGTCTCCCAGTGGATGGAATACGGCACAATCATGCAGTTTATTACTTCGTGTCCCGAGACAAATCGGTCGAAACTGGTCAGTGTCTCGCCCGAGATCCGAAGCAAAACATGATTTAAACCCACTTCTACAGTTGGCAGATGTTGCTCGTGGGCTGAAGTACCTTCACGACCGGCCATCCGTGCACGCTGACTTGAAAAGCGTAGGTCATGTTCTCTGAACATTTCGGTGTGAAGGCTGACGATCAGCAGAGCAACATTTTGATCGATAGTGATAAATCCGCACGCATCGCCGACTTTGGCCTCACGAGCGTATTACGTCACCATTCCATCAGCATCTCTGCGACCGCGCCAGCCCGGGGAGGTACCCTACAATGGATGGCACCAGAGTTGTTCGATGGGGAGTCAAGCCCATCGAAGGAGTCAGACATATACGCGCTCGGGATGGTCATCTATGAGGTTGGATTCAATTAAATTTCCCGGTGGACAGGTTCTAAAGGATCGCTCCTGCAGGTTTTTGCACACGAACGACCATTCCCTCATACCATTCACTACACTGTACCTTTGCTGGTAGTTTCTGGCAAGCGACCCTCGCGGCCACCGAACCGGGAGATTCTTGGTCTCTCGGATGACATCTGGATGCTGGCGGAAAAGTGTTGGGATAGGGACCCGAGCGTTCGACCACACGCCGTGGATGTTTTGTTCCTCTTTGAGGCTGCTTCTTCCCGTTGGGTCCCCTCGACTTCCGAAACGATTAAGAATCTCGGACTCGACCGCCCAGCAACTCAAAGGCCTCCGGTGACAGAGTCGACTTTTACAATGTCCGAGGCTGCGCCGGGGGGTGATCGGAATGAAAGAAGAGATCTGAACGTCGTCGGGAGCCCCCACGAAATTCGGCGGTCGTCCGACGGAATGGAGTGGTTCGTCTCTGCTGTTGCAGATCTCGGATTGGTAGTCTAGGCATAGGAAGCTGAGCAACGTCTCAGATAAACCAATCCACTGTATGATGGATAGGACTGTATTAAGTACCCGAGCGGCGTCTCAGACAAATTAACTACAAGAACTATAAGTAACGATGTGTAACATAGACAATGGGAAACGCGACTCCTTGCCGGCGAACGAAGCACGTCAAACCAAAGCGTGTGCGCCGAAATAAATGGTAACTCCCATGGGGACTTCTACGTCCAAGGTCTTGGTGACTATTATTCCTTAATTTTCCGACCATTGGTATTTGTCTGCACTTGTTTGACCCCGACGAAAAGGGTGAGAGTGTCATGATGGTTATGTTATAATCACACGTCTCCCTCTTCAACACTCAACTGTGCTGGAATGTGCAAAGAAATAGTAATATCTCTTCCAATGACAAAATTTGTCTCAGTACCCACAACTTGTTGAACCTGGGACTAGATGGAGGAAATATACAAGAATTACTCGCCGTGCCGTTCAACTATCCATTGGTGTTTGTCGCTCCACCCCCTAGCCCGCCCACATCAGAGGATGGCCTGGATGTGGGTGGGCTTCCTTCAAGGCACAGAAGCACGGCTCTTGGAATAACCCGGTCACTGGGGTAAGGCTTCCAACAACGTTCCAGTATCGCCCATATGTCATCTGTGAACCATACCCCTCCTGCTCCCTGAGGTCTCGTAGGACGTTCACCCTCCAGGACCTTCGAAGCAACAGCAAGCAACGAATACTCCGAAAACGGCTTCTGCCCACTGAGAACTTCGTATATCGTCATCCCTAGAGCATAGCAATCCGATTCCTTGCTCGAGTGACTCTCCTTCAATCCGAACATCTGTGGGACGAGGAGTTCTGGGCTCGTCCATTGGGCTGTGTTAGGCCCCACGGCCGTGGCCGTAAGGGTTAAGTCATCCGAGATTACCCTAAGAAGACCAAAGTCTGCTACACAGGCACGGCCGTCGTTGTTTATCAGGATATTGGTCTTAGGATCCGGTAAGCTATGGTGCGAGAGGGTAACTGCGGGTTCGAATACGCACCCCTTTGAGATTTCCGTGGATTATTCCCTGGTCGTGGATATAGATCAAGCCCGTAGTGGCGTCCCTCAACTACGGTAAACGTGTGACGACCATCAATAACAAGCAAAGATAAGGACTTGGAACGAAAAACATACAAGTCCCAATCGATCCGCATTGACGTTCGTGTTCAAAAAATCGTTAATGTTACCTTTCGCCATCCACTCCGACACCATCGCCATCAAATTCTCGGCCATTGTCACGCCTAAAAGTGGCAGTACGTTCGGATGGTGGAGGGCCCTCCACGCCACAACCTCCTTGCAGAACCTCTACAGAACACGGTCAGTGGTAAATACGCGTGGCAAGTAGAGAGCGCCACTAGAAACCCACTTTTCTGGTCCGCTCAAGGTCACTGCTCGAGTACACCCTCAAAACCTTGGCTGTGACTTCCACACCATTATGCTGACCCTTCCACATGTCCGAAAACGCGCCTTGGTATAGTGGGTACCCACTGGGGTCATAACAAAGCGGGATTTCCAGCAACTGCGGGACCAGGGCTTGGTGGCCACAAATCTTGTATAAACAACGCAAACACTTTCTGCGGATCTCCGGTTCGAGGCTATCAAGTGCCTGATCGACGGAAGATTGATGTGTGAGCAAAAGTCAATCAACCCGTCCTCCGAACGCGAAAGTCGTGCTTACCCCGCATATTATATCGGCAAAGGTCTGGGCGTCGTCCCCGGATAGTTGGCCAACAGACTCAACCTGATCACGATCCGAGAAGATTGTAGAGATAAGAGAGATGCGCTCGTGTGTGGAAAGGGTATCTCCGATCAACCGCTTCCAGGCTGGATCGTCACTGTAAACGAGAAAGCGTCAAACTAACGGGGGCATGACCGTTGGGGTGGGGGGGAAACTGACGGAATAAGGAGCACTTCCAAAGCCTCTGAAATTTCCGGGCGCAAGTGAGGGGTGTGATCCCAGCACCGTTGCATCAACGTCCATAAAGTATCTGTGAAAGTCGGATGCATTGGCCGTGGTGGGCGCTCGCCTTTAGCTACGGCCAGCATAGCCGCGATAGTCACATAATTATTGAACGGAATCGCGCCAGTGAATATCTGTATTGATACGAAAATTACAGTGAGCCAAACCTCGGCACGCAGTATATCGTCCGTGACGTACTTCGATCATGATCATCGTAAAAGAGAAAATGTCCGTTTGTTTACTGTGTGGCCCTCCGTTCAAGATCTCTGGCGCGGTCCATCGCGAGGAGCAGTCATGGTGGGAGGTGCTCCGAATAGAATCCATGGTTTGAGCGACAGTGGCGAGGCCGAAATCAGCGATACGTGCATGACCGGAGTCGTCCACAAGAACGTTTTGCTAACTGAGGGTTAATACGGTAGCAAAAGGATAATCGGAATCATGTACCCCTTTCAGATCTCTATGAATCACGTCGCGGGAGTGGAGGTACTCGAGGCCCGCAGCAATGTCGGATGACTGGAAATGGGAGTGAGCGCGGAATACACACGATGGAAGGGTCACACACAAGTCTAAGTCGATTTGCATTGGGATATTCCTTGATGTATCCCGGCAGGTCCCCGCCAGACATCCAATCCGAAATCAGCTGGGGGGGAGTGATGGTGACACCAAGGAGGGGTAGGATGTTGGGGTGGGTAAGGTGCTTCCAGATTACCGCCTCTTGACAAAAGATCTGTGGGTTTTATCAGTGAAGGCGAGCGGGGGGAGCGATAGCGTTCAGAACACACTTTAGCACAATCCTGTAGTTCGTCTTGAGTATATCCCCGAACACGTTTGATGCGAATCTTTGAACCACCGAGAGTCCCATGGTACACATCTCCGCCACTCCCCGAGCCGAATGGGTTGGGTTGGACTTCGAGAAGGTCCGACGAGAGTGTATACGATGGTGGGAGTATCATTCTAGTGCCGCATATACTTCTTAGTTCATATAGACACTTGCGAGAAGCGGCGCAGGAGGGATCGAGATCATCGAGAGTCTATACCCGGTTTGAGCGGAGAGTAGGAAAGGAGACATAACAACAAACCTTATCGAAATATTCGACCAACCTCGCCAAATCATCGCGTTGAAGGTTTAGTGCACACTGCGCATATGCCTGCCCGCAAAGTATGCTGCGGAGTTGATCGTGAAAGCCGGGTGAAGACGTGTCGAGGTGATAGAGTCGTTCCAGGGTAAGGGGACTGGGTGGCGATAATACGGTCAAGCAAACGGATACGCGACCGTCACTATGAATGGTGAGCTTACGGGGCAAGGAGAATTTGCAAGGCTTCAGAAACTTCTGGGCGCAACTGAGGTTCAGGAGCCCAACAGTTTTGCATCAATGCCCACAACTCTTCTGTGAAGGCCGGATGCGTCGGCCGCGGCGGGCGGCCGCCTTGCATTATGGCAAATATTGCCATGAAGGATGAACGACTACTGAATGGAACCGCACCAGTGAACACCTGCATCGATAAAAGATGGGAATAAGCTGAAATCCTGCACCCAGTAGAGCATCCAACCTCGATCATGACCATGGCAAAGGCGAAAACATCAGCTTTCTTGCTGTGTGTTCCCTGCTCGCTCAAGATCTCCGGTGCAGCCCATCGCGCGCTATGACCGTGCTGACACGGGGTGGCCCTCATGGAATCCAGGTTTTGAGTAACCATGGCGAGGCCGAAATCGGCGATACGTGCATGACCGGAATCATCCACAAGGATATTAGGCTAGTCGAGTGTCAATACGGTGGTAGAATAATATCGAGAACGGTCACATACTCCCTTGAGGTCCCCGTGAACCACATTGCAAGAGTGGAGGTAACAAAGTCCCTTAGCAATATCAGACAGCTGGCAACGCGAATGAGCGTGGAATAAACGCGACTGGAGGGGTGCTCACGAGCCCAAGTCTGTCTGCATCGGGGTGGGTTTTGATGTACTCCAAGAGATCCCCGCCAGACATCCAATCCGAAATCAGCTGTGGGGGAGTGATAGTGACACCTAGGAGGGGCAAGATGTTTGAGTGCCTCAGGCGTTTCCAGATCACAGCCTCTCGGCAGAGGAACTATGAATTTTGTCAATGACGACGAACAGGGAGAGCGGTGGCGTTAAAAACGCACTTTAGCACAGTTCTGTGACTCGTCTTGAGTATATGCCCGGATACGTTTGACGCAAACTTTTGAGCCACTGAGAGTCCCATGGTACACATCACCGCCACTCCCTGAGCCGAAAGGGTTGGGATGAACTTCGAGGAGGTCCGATGAGAGTGTATATGATGGCGGGAGTATCATCCTAGTGCCACATATCCTCCTGAGTTCATGTAGACACTTCCGAGAAGCGTCACAGGAAGGGTCGAGATCATCGAGTGCCTATCCTAATTTGAGCAGAGAATGGGAAGGGCAACACGGCGACGGACCTCGTCTAGATATTCAACCAGCCACACCAAATCACCGCCTTGAAGGTTCGGCGTGCATTGTTGATATTCCTTCCCACAGAGCACGGCGCTGAGTTGGTCCTGGAAGTCAGGTGAAGACCTGTCGAGGCAACGGAGCCGTTCCAAGGCGAGGGGACTGAGTGACGATAACACAGTCAGCCGAATGGATACGCGATCGCCACCACGAATGAGAAACTGACGGGGTGAGGAGAACCTGTAAAGCTCCCGAAACCTCTGGGCGCAAGTGAGGTTCGGGAACCCAGCAATCTTGCATTAATGTCCACAACTCTTCCGTGAAGGCTGGGTGTGTCGGCCGCGGCGGGCGCTCGCCTTGCATTATGGCGAATATGGCCATGAAAGATGAACGGTTACTGAACGGAACCGCACCGGTGAACACCTGCATCGATGCAAAATGGAAGTGAGTCTAAATTCTGCACCCAGTGGAGCACCCAACCTCGATCATGACCATGGCAAAGGCAAAAATATCAGCTTTCTTGCTGTGTGCACCTTGCTCCTTCAGGATCTCTGGTGCAGCCCACCGCGCGCTATGACCGTGCTGACGCGAGGTGGTCCGCATGGAGTCCAGGTTTTGAGCAACCGTGGCGAGGCCGAAATCGGCGATGCGTGCGCGACCGGAATTATCCACGAGGACGTTTGGCTAGCAAAACGTCAACACGATGGTGAAGCGAGATTGATAAAAACCACGCACTCCTTTGAGGTCCCCATGAACCACATTGCAGGAGTGGAGGTATTTGAGACCCTTAGCGACGTCGGATAGCTGGCGACGGGAGTAAGCGCGAGACAAACGAAACAGGAGGGCTACTCACGAGTCCAAGGCGGTCTGCATCGGGGTGAGTTTTAATGTACTCCGACAGGTCCCCGCCAGGCATCCAATCCGAAATCAGTTGGAGGGGGGAGATAGTGACGCCTAGAAGGGGCAAGATGTTTAAATGCCTCAGGCGTTTCCAGATTACGGCCTCTTGGCAGAAGGCCTGTTGAGTTCGAGTCGTCAGCGATGACAAATTGGGGGGTGCGATGGCGTCAATAATGCACTTTAGTGGCCTTTTGAGGACCATCCTGGAGATACATCCGCACACGTTTGACGCAAACCCTCGAATTATCGAGTGTCCCATGATATACATCACTATAACCTCCCGAGGCGAATGGGTGGGGACAAATGACCAAAAGATCAGACGAAAGCGTGTAAGACATTGGGAGCATCGCCTTCTTCCCGCATATGGTTCTGAGCTCGCGTAGACACTTCCGAGAAGCGGGATAGGAAGGATCGAGATCATCGAGTGCCTACGCTGGTTTGAGCGGAGAGTGGGAAGGGCGACACGGTACCGCACCTTGTCCAAATATTCAACCAACCACACCAAATCATTGCTTTGGAGGCTCGGCGCGTACTGTCGATACTCCTGTCCGTAGAGCACGTCGCTGAGTTGGTCCTGGAAGTCTGGCGAAGACCTGTCGAGGCAACAGAGCCGTTGGAGGACCGGGGAACTGGGTGAAGACATGAGGGAACCTAGTAGCGGGGAAAGGGCGATAGATAGGAAGGTTTATATGTGCCATGGGCTTCAACTACCAGACCGCAAGGCGCCGGATGCTGTGTAGTTGTGCCCAGGGCACCACCAGCGGTTAACCGAGTCAGGAACGCGAGCAGTGGGCGATGTCGATCACTGACTAACACCACCTCAACTCGGTTCGCGATGCTTGGGTTGACAATATCCCGTCGAGCAATACAGGTGCCAACAAAGCGTTTCGCCACCCGCTCAATCAGTCGCCCCACAGTCTCGTTTCGACCGAGAACATCCCCCACATCACCCGACCCAGCAGCATACCCCGTCCGACCGTCCCTCCAAACAGCCTTCACTCGATGTTTCCATCACGAGACCGTCTGTTCCAGCCCCGCAGACGCCGCAGAGGCGTCTAGTGATCCGAAAGAGAGCGAAAAGAGGGTGGAGGATCTATCGCGGTACGTCGTCGTGAATACGCGTCATCGACGAGGAGGTCAATGTCAAGTGTTACACAGTGACGAACGATATATGGTAGCTCGGATTCTCATAGGAACTACCATGTCCATAATAACAAGAATGGACAATCCTCGATGGTTCAAAGAAAATGCCGAGTCACACGTTTTCTCTCAGGAAAGGTATGACAAGATTGTCGAGGACTTGAAAGCATTAGGAACGGAGGACCCCAACGCGGTACAAGCACTCGTATGTGACACGTTATTCCTCCACCGGTCGACGTCCTTGATTTCCGATAGGAAAGGAATGTACTTTGGGAGGCTGAAGAGGCTGAACACTCGGTCAATGCGGAGACCATGCTAGAGGTCATCAAGTCACTAAAGGGCGACACCGACCCTGAAGCGGTGCGGATGTCCGCAACGCTAGAAGCGGCATGCTGGAGGATATGGAAGCTTCCGTCGTCTCAACTAGAGAACCTGCGTCCTGAGGAGAAATCGGAACGATTTTGGGATCACATTGACTATTCTGACAGGTTATAGTAGTCTCACTCGGACTACGCTCGTATTATTACATGAGCCTTCATCTTCACAGCGTTCACTAGTCTGCTATTTAATAGATGATCCGTTTAAACACGGCTCCAGGAAGCATCAGTGTGAAGTACCTCTTGAATGAGAGGTAAACTCACATTTTTTACCCCAAAAATATACCTTACCTGCCCTGTGTAAGGTTGGGAGGTACTGCGTGACGCTCTGTTTTTTCGCATTGAGTCTTTGCGATCCTACGGTGATGCAAATGTCCATCCGCTCCAAACGTGGGAAAATGTCTTTGCGAGAGAGTAGCTGGTCCATCCTATCCCAAAACCTGGGGTGGAGCACACCCGGCCACTTGCAGGAACCGAGTATGGTGACATTTTCCAGTTGTGGAAGATTAGGGCTGAAATCCAATGCACGCGCACACCACCAAATGTCCTTCCGGCCGAGGGGGCCAATGGTCAGTGACTTGAGTGGCCATCTTGTTACCACCTCGTCTGCCAAGACTTTGGTGAAATGGTAAATATCAACGAGACATGGGGGTTCTTGGGTAGCCTAGACGTACCATGAAAGTCTTCGGGCTCATCGCAGGTCAGCTGGAATCTCTCAATTGGAGAAGCCGCGACAGTGCCCACGATGTGGCGAGCTACATCGATAGTGGTCACGTCGCATGAAAAGCCGGTGAGGGGCGAGATATCCAATGCAGCATCCTTGATCAGGGTGGAAACGTCGATCAGGAATTTGTGGCCGGAGGAGGAGGTTAGTTCGAGGTCGCTGATGTGTAGGGTGTGCTGGGGAAGCTTGGCAAACATATCCACCCCAGGGGTCCTGCGAGCAACACAGTCGCGAACGTAGAGCGAAGTGCAGAGAGGGAAGGCCCGGATCAGTGATATCATTTCTGTGTAGCACGAGAAATGACACGAATACAGCCCCAGGTCGTTAACCGTGGTGGTAAGGGAGGTGATAACATTTATGGCCGCCTCTTGCTTCCCGGGTCTGGAGAAGGAAAACGGTACTTCCGACAGCCAGAGGCGAGTCAAGGAACGACGACGGGCAAAGGTCTCGAGAACGATTAGGTAATCATCCCAGTCCTTCCCGCGAGTTATCCTCCCCGTTGTGATACCAAGATCCAACGAACGGACGTGCTGGAAAGCTGAGCCTTCGGTGATGAGCTTGGTGCACTCTCTGAGGCGGGGAACAGTGTCAACCGTGATGTGACGGCCGAGACAGCATAATGCGGCGAACGTAAACTCGCGAGCGACCAAGGCGGAGGCGCTTAGGGTCTCTCTGTCTGTCCCGACCATCTTCATGATGATAAGGGCAATCTCTGGCGGGAGACCTCGCCAACGAGAATGTCCGCTGCGCAGATGGATCAGTGATTTGTTTCCAGCCGACGATAAGAGGTTTGACATACGCGTGGACGGCGTCTCGCTTGATTGTTTTTCTTCCAGCTGTCCCGCCCATCAGGGGATGTGATGGTTGACGTAGAAAGGGGAGAGTGCACGATTGAATTTTGTCGTTTCAGCAAGCCGGTGGGTCGCACGTGCGTTAGCGTGGGTTGTTTTCCCCGGCTGAGCGGCCTCGTTGAGAAGTGATCGATTACTGCCGGCGTAACTTTAGACCAGAGGCGTCACGATGAAATACATTTTACCGTAGGACTACCAGGGCACAGAACAAGGGTTCTCATCGACGCGAATGATACTGAGCGGGCCGATGTCGCGTCCGAGCTCCGTTCGTGACCCCGCACCCTGGAGTAGCAGCGCAGGCAGAAACACCAAAGCGACTGCACCGGAATCACAACGAGAATGTGTCCTCATGCCACATACAATGGAGCCCCTGATTACTGAATGAAATTATCCGAGTGGGCCAGGCGCCTCCCTCTCTGATCCTACCAGGATGAACGCTTGAAGCGCCACGCTCAATGCCAGAAGCAAAGAAACTTAGCGTTGGAGCCAATAGTTCTTCTGACGGTCACTGGATTTCTCTCCTGTTGTACTGGGCCTCGTGCCGGTGGACGTAACGGAAGTAAGGGAGATTTTACTTTTACACGACACCTGGATTTCCAACGGCCACTCTCAGGGCTTTGCGCCAACACCGACCCCTATGAGACTCTCGAGCAAGAGAAGGCGGCTATGTCCCCAAAACCTATAAAAAGCTGCCGACGCCGACAACCGTCCCCCCAACCAGCCCCTCAGAGATGGTCAACCTCGCCTCCTCCCTCGCTCTCCTGTCTTCTGTCTTCCTCGTCGCCGCCTCTGCTGTCCCCGCCCCTGAGGTGAAGCGGGAGCCAGACCACCCCACTCCGGTGGCCCGAGAGCCAGAGTATCCGTTATACCTGTCGAAGAGGGAGGCTTCCGGCCGCAAGACTCGCCACCTACGCCCGGTATACGAGAACGCCAAACGAGATATCACCCTTCCGGATGTTGGGCAGATCGAGACATTCCCCCCGACCGGCATTCCTCAGCCAATCCGCGGACCCTACGGAGATATCCGATCGGGGGGCACCAACGAGGAAATCGACAGGCAGAATCCAGACAACGTTGCTCCACCTCTCAGTGACAGCGGTTTGCCGGCTCCTCCCTGCTTGTTGTCCCAGGGTTCTTATCGGGCTCTATAGGTGCTGTCCCCAATTTGAAATGGTCCTTCTCCTTGTCGCATTCCCGCCTGCTGAGAGGTGGCTGGATTCGGGAGCAGACCATCACCGACCTCCCACCCTGTGCGTCTGCCTTCAATTGAACTGCGGACGTGGGCCATCTGACTTTGATTCCCAGCGAGGGAAATCTCTGCTGCCGAGCTTCGCATCGCTCCAAATGCCTACCGTGAATTGTGCGGCAGACGCTTCCATTCATTGCGTGCACTATTTTTACTCACATACGCCCTTCTCAGGCACTGGCATCGTGTTGCGGAGTGGGGGATAGTTTTGGGTGGTACGTTCATCGGGAATCAATATCAATCGTCATCTGAGGAGGATAACTTGATCTCCACCCGCAGGCACTGGTAGGGTCACTGCCCTCGACGGCGAAGGGAGGACGTTTATCAGCGATATCAAGGGTCCCCGCAACGGTTCTGAGCCAGATATCTTTGCGTGAGCTGCAAGATGCTGGGTTTTTTGCGGTGTTGACTCAGCTTCTCTCCAGATTCCCCCAGGGCGTTCCTCACGGTGTACAAGCATTGGACGATGGCCTCGACATCCTGTTGTTGTTCTCCGACGGTGACTTCGACGCTAGAGGGACCACGTTCATGCTTTCGGACTGGCTCGTTCATACCCCGCTTGAAATTGTCGCTCAGAACCTTGGTCTCAACATCTCCGACCTCCAGAACCTTCCCACCCAGGATCCCTTCATTTTCAGGAGCACGGTTCCGCCTCCCCAAGAGGGTCACGCCGACGAACAAGCCAAAGTGTCCCCTGATGGTACTGTTCCAAATCCATTTGTATTCAACATGTCCCAGCAAGAGAAGGTGGTCGGACCGGGTGGTTGGGTAAAGGTACAGGATTCTGTGACCAATTTTCAGCCATCTTTTGCTGCCACTGCCTACGTTTACGTTGAGCCAAACGGTTTGAGGGAACTTCACTGGCATCGTGATGACGGTATGCCTATACGCCGGTTAGCCCACCAAGTTTAACGAGTTGACGTCGTGGACTCCAGAATGGCTTTACATTATCTCCGGACATGGAAGGGCCACCGCGTTTGCTGGCGGTGCCACTGCAAGGACCTTCGACCTCCAAGCCGGTGACACTGCGGTGTTCCCGAACGCTTACGGTCACTACGTACGTGTCCTCCGGTCACTATTCGACTCTGATTTGACTTGAATGTTCGTTAGATCAAGAATATTTCCCCCACTGAGCCGTTGATCTTCATCGAAGCGTTCAATGCTGAACAATACGTGGACTTTAGTGCCACCCAATGGTATGCATTTACTATGAGCCTCGGGCGATGGACTGACGCCGCGTGCGCATAGGCTCGCCTTGACACCCTCCCAAACGGTCGCCGATTTGCTTAATATCACCGTTGCGCAAGCAGACGCGCTCATCAAGACAAAGCAAAGGATAATCGCTTAGGGATCGGTCGCGGGAGCCCGTTTACAGACTTGGACGAAATTTGTGTTGATAATAGTTGACAAATATTACAGCGTAGTTACCTCGAACGAGCCCCACACAAGAGTGGACGCGCCCGGGACGTTGCTCCACCCACCGGCCAAGGAATCCCAACATAAATTGTGTCAAACGTTGGTGATTGGAATTTCTCCGCCGAGATTGACGGACCCATGCCTGTTTCGCGTAGTGAAGCCTCTGAGGATCCGCATGTTAGGGGCAAAAGTCAGGTCCATGGCCGTGCACTCTGGTCTACCCTCGGTGTGATGTGTGACGCAATCCGATTCGTTTGGGGTTGGGAGGGTCTTACGTTTTCGAACGCCCTGGGAGAGAACATGAGTCAGTGTAACCTGAGTCAGTATGCGTCAGTGACTTCGAATCTGCACTTAAGAACCAAGGTCATCCACTGGATCTCTTCCCTTGACATCCAGTCAAGCTTCGAACTTCGAGTCTTGTCGTCGACCGATGTTATTCTAGCCTCGAAGCACTTCTGGTGTGAATGGTTCGGGGAACAGTGGAGTTCTCTTCGACGGAAAGCTGACACGTGAGCGTTCCTTGGTCCCACCTTGCTTGTTAGGTTGACCTAAGAATCCTCGAGGCCTCGATTCGGACCCCGCCGTCGGGCGTGTTTTGCAGGAGGAGACCAACCGTCCCTTTATCGTTCTGTCGCGCGTTCAACGGATCCCCAGACTCGGTCTAGTCGCCAAGAAGCTTTTATAAAGAACCG
>Ga0307513_10003480_pt1 | contig 21302 bp, 16 predicted proteins | sample 15_EM_MG_FD_202174 | JGI IMG/M metagenome (GOLD analysis project Ga0307513, IMG submission 202174) | Populus trichocarpa ectomycorrhiza microbial communities from riparian zone in the Pacific Northwest, United States - 15_EM | ecosystem: Host-associated > Plants > Roots > Unclassified | place... | reverse complement strand
AGCCTAACAAGTAAACCCCTTTCCGTTATTGTCGGTATATCCTCTACTAACGACCCTAACAGTGAAACAGTTTGATGAACAGATTGGATTGAAGTATTTATGCGGGATGCATTTGAATGACTCCAAGACGGAACACGATTCCAAGAAAGATAGGCACGAAAATATTGGCCTGTGAGTGTAGCCATCCCCATCGCTCGCCTTCTTCTGTTTCCTTCTTTTCCATCACCGTGATATTCGGTCCTTCGGCTCTTCGACGGCTAACTTTCTTCGTGCTTGGTTTCCACCAGAGGTTATCTCGGTCTCGCGACGTTTCGCCACATCCTTGCCGATCCACGTACCCAGAATATCCCTCTAATACTCGAGACGCCTAGCTTTGAACAGCCTGAAGAGGTCTGGGGAACGGAGATTGCCGTCCTTCAGCGCATTTCCGGTGCGCAACAAGGTATACCCACGGAAAGCCGCCTCGAAGTGCTCGTTTCGGAGATCAAGGATGCGAAGCAGGAGGCCGAATTAAAGAAACCGAAGCGGAAGAAGGACCATCCCAAGGCAGCTAGGCCGAAACGGCGACCTGGAGTGAAAAAAGACAAGGAAGATGAGTATGAATAGCGCGAGTGATCTATTGATTTATCGGTTCATGTCGCACACACATAAGTTGATTTTAAGCCAGTCAAAATTTACGCTATTCATTGTTGGGTTCGTACCTGTTGTTTCTTCGTCTGAACTCTATGGGGACTCCTTACGAGTTCGACGAACTTGCGCTTATCTTCTAAGCCCGTACTTTGCTTTTAATCTAACACCTACTTTTCAGATCAGTGCTTGTTACTCGAGGTTTGGGTTTCTGCAGTCCCGGCTCCATGCCTGGGGCGACGTCAATTTTATCTGCCTCTCCAGGAATACTCGGCGCGGATAGAGGGATGGGTCAGGAATCTAGAGATAGACGAACCAACATGAACTATGGTCGATGGAGGGTCAATGAGGGTGAGTAAGGGTAAGCAAAAGACGCGCCAAGATCGGGCGTAGTAGCTTGGATCGATGAGTTCACGGAAGAAAATATAAATTCGACTACAGGGCGGGTTGCTAGCCTTTCCACAGCCACAACACGAACTCCTTTGATCACTCCAATTTTGATCTCGAGATATACATTTCTCAAGATCGTAGTGATGGTTGGGCCTCGAGGGCTCAAAACTGCAACCACATCGGCCTGAATAGCGCAAGGAATTGGATCCTCCATTATTCGCCCAATGTATAATTTTGACAACAATGATCAGAGCCGTTCGATTGTCCTTATACATTTTCTCCGCCCTGTGAGCAAAAACTGAATAATAAATTTATATAAAATTGAATAGATCGAACTCGAAGTTCTTATAAAGAAGAGTGTTAGTCAAATCATTTCACAATCGCCTTGTCCAATGCAGACAACACACGTGTGTGAGTAAGTACTTCGTATCCTTTCCGTTTCAATCTGGAAACCACCACGCCATTGGCTTAGCCATAACGCTAGGATTTCCCAACCTGGAAGGACCTCCCTTGCGAATTTCAGATGGATCGGTCAAGGTCCAGGTTTGGGCGATATTCTAGCCCTCAGGATCGTGAGGCTCGCGGGGGCGTGTGACCTGGAACGCTAGAAGTCGTTCTTGGTGAAAGTTTCCCAAAAGGGTGTGAATAATAAGCCTAACCGAACGGAGGAGGTCTCAGCTTTGGACGTGATTGTTAAGGGTCGATAATCTCATAAATATCGATAGGCCGGTGAAACCCAGGTGAATAACATATTCACAGCGACAACGCAACTAACCTTCGAGATGGAATCCTTGCCGGTTTTGACACTGCCATCGCGGCCTACATTTGAAGATGAGGCTCGCGGTCGAGCCTGCCGCATGAGTGGGCGGCTATCTCATTTTATTCGATCGTACCTCCGATTCGCCTGCTTCTAAAACAAGTTATGTACCTCAGACCTATGTATAAACCTTGATCGTTCCGTGATTTATTCAAGGAACATGACATCTCTGCATCCTCTCGACGCAATATTGAACTAACTTCCTTAGATAAAGTACACATTTCTTGCGAATGCTATGCAAGCACGAATTTGACACGAACACTATTTGTAAAATTTATTCCCTTTCTTGGAAATTGCATCCAATCGATCAGTTCAGAAGTGGCTTCTCCTTGATAAATATCGAGGAAAGCAGACCACATGCTGCCAAAATCACGGAGAACCAGAACACAACGTGTATAGCCTCTTCGTACGAGCCTCGCACGATTGATCGGGTATATGGATCCAGTTCGTCTAGGTATGTCAAAGATTCTCGAACTTTCCTTATAATCTAACCGCCAAAAAGATGAGAAAGGAGGGTATTAACGGGAGAATGGCCCAGCGATTCACAAACCTCGTCAACATCGGTACCAGAGAGCTTCCTGTAAAGTGCAGACCGCAGGGTGCCTTGTACGAGGGCGCTCCCTACTGACAACCCAACGACAGAACCGAGAGAGCGGAAAAGGTAGGATACTGCGTGATTTTGCGTAGGAGTGAGTGACGCGAGGGTGCAAAAAGAGAATCACATACCTGCAGTCGCAATGGCCTGGTCTTCCTGTCCTGCATTTGCGATTAACGAAATGAGACTGGTCGTAATTCCGCTGCCTATTATGCGGGTCAGAAGCGAGCCAAGGACGAACAATCTATAGCCTTACCATTTCCGAAGGTGGCGATCGCCAAGCCTAAAATATTGTAAGAATCTGGTTTCAGCCGTTTACAGGTTTGTGTTCTTACCAATCGCAATTCCGATGCTAGACGCAACCATGACTCCGGATGTCAAAGTGACAATGCCGGAACCGATAAACAGGGCAACGTATCCTAGCACAGTTACCACATAGAATTTCCCGGTGGATTGCATGATCAACCCTCCACCAAGCGACCCAGCGAGCGAACTAAAGACGCTAATGAGCAACCATAGGCTCGCTTCAGTAGCGGTTTTTCCTTGAACGGCCTGGAAATATAAGGGGAGGTGGAAAACCAATGTGAAGCCCGATGCTATTCCGAAAAGATTGACGAAATAGCTGGCAATGAGGGATCGATTGATGATGATGCGCTTGGGTGCGAAGGGTTCGCTGGCAAACTCCATCTCAACGAATGAAAACGCTGCAAAACATACGCCAGATCCCACAAGGGTGGAGATGGTATAGCGGTCGTTCCAAGCTATGTTGCCGCCTCGGTCCAAGGCGAACAGAAGGAAGAAAACGGTTAAGACGAGGAAAAAGGCTCCGCCAAAGTCGACACGCTTAAGCTTGGCAACGAAATCGCCAGATTCTTTCTTCGGAAGATGAAGGGCAAAAGAAACCGCAATAATCGCAATAATCGTAATGGGCACTTGGATAAGGAACGCCCTACTGAATTGTAAGCATTCATGTGTACATTAGATATCAGGACAACAAACCATCTCCATCCAATCGTATCGGCAAAGTATCCACCAAGAGACGCTCCAACGGTGGTTCCAGTAGCGAATACGATATTCAATACTCCTGTTCACACATCAGACACGAAATTCAAAGAATTTGATAGCGGACATTGCCTTGCCATGTTCCACGACTTCGAAGCGGAACAACATCTGACATAATTATACTGACTATCCTGTAAACTGATGTTGGCGAAGTTGCGCCGGATTGCATAGTAAAGCACATACGTTTGCATCCCTCCTCCTCCGATTCCCGCAAAGGCGCGACTAGCCACCAACTCCGTCATATTCCGTGAAAGTCCACATAACAGGCATCCGATAGCGAAAATGGTATACGCAAAAAGCAAACAACTCTTCCGACCGAAAATATCACTCAGCTTGCCGTATAATGGCCTAGGTTATGTTTGTCAGATCATTGAACTAGTGATTCGAGGGAAGAGCTCACTGGAAACTGGTGATTGTTAAGAGGTATGCGGTGGCAATCCAACTGGTATTCTGGAGCTGATTTAATTCGCTTCCGATAGATGCATAGGCTTCCCAGAAATATAAGTAAGTTGATCTGACCCATTTTGAATTACGGAAACGCATACAAGACACGATAATCGTTTGGTCCATTGCGGTGAGAAAGATACCGATTGCCATTGGTATTATCTGCCGAAGTAATAGAAAGGTTCGACAGAGAAATAGATTCAAGAATTTGGCACCCACGAATACGAGATGCGATTTTTGAGGTGGATCCTGGGCCTGTTGTTCGATTGCCGAGTCGTCGGGTGGTTCTGGTGTAGTGTATCCATTTTGTGGCTCATTTGGAAGAAGAGGAGAGCGTTCGTCGGGCATTCTACAAGCCTTGTCCTTGAGCGAACGTCAATGCGAGGGTGAGAAAGAATTATCTATTCTTGCATATGGTGGGAAGCAACCCACCATTATCAATTTACCCTGGCTAAATATATCACGTGTTGAAAAGGTGAAAGCCGGAAGTCTTTCCGATGTTACCAAAATGCAGCATTAACGCCATAATATGAAAATAAACCAGGATAGAGAAGTAAAAATGTGAAATACGCGAACTCATGCAAAAGATACCAAGGAAGAATAAAATATGAGAATCGAACCTGTGCAAAAAGATACCAAGAACGAAATATGTGAACTGAACCTGTGCACAACCTGTGCAAAAAGATACTTAGTGTAGTACGTCGTTTTCGGTGGCGTCATGATACTCCGTCCTGTCGACTGTAGAATGTGGAGGTGGATCATCGAAGAACTCGATAATGATGTCCCTTAGGCGATAAGCACTCCTCTCCACAACTAATTCCAGCTCATGCCTCCCTGGCTCAAACTTGTCCAACTCGAAGTCCTGCATTTGGAGTTCTTCTGGAATTTCATTGGTGGGAATGTGGCGAAGCTCCTTGCCGTTCTCTTGAATAGAAACAGAAATTTTGGTCCTCCGTCGACTATGCAGCAGACGCAGTCGGAGGCGGGATGGAGTTATGAATCTGAGGAATACAAATATATGTGCAATTATCGCTCGCCAGCTCCGTCCGCCTAAAGCTTGTGGAGAAAAATAAAAAGTTGAAGAATTGCCTATTTGCTCGTTCCATCACCGTTCCCGGTTCCATTGAATGAACGCAAGCTCGGTTCCACTGGAAGAGCCGATGTAGAGAAGGCCGGGAATGGAATCAACCAGAGCTAGATCCACCCCTATCACAGAACGAGTGGTGCTCTTCTTGATGACATCATGGATGGCTTGTTTGTCGCAACCTACATCATAGACAAGCGCTGCACAGACCTATGATTGCGTTTGCAAGGGTGCGAGCTTCACAAACTTCCCAGTGACCTGCAGGTCTGGCTGTGGATATTGGTAATCCTGCTCGCTGTCCGCATTGCTAAGGCGTTTGATTATAGAATCCATCAAGCACCGTTCACTTTTGCATTGAGGATGCCATCGACAGTGCTTGAATCGTCTCCTGACTTGCTCCACAGAAGTCTTCATCGAGTCGCCGCTGAATCCCCATGGTGCATTCCCTTTGGCCAGTTTCTTGAGGTCACGTTCCACATTCTCCAGGGCTGAATATTGAATGCCCACCTTCGATACATGCGGCCCATTTTTCGTCAATAAATTTCATTCCATCCTCCCACTGGTACTGAGGATTGAACTCTCCCTGATCCCTCCACAGCCGTCCCTCTCTTTCAGCCCATTCACTTGCGGCCTTCATCTCTCCCTCCATCCTCTCCTTCCTTTGCCCATTTTCCTGATCCAATCGCTTTCGCTGTCCAATGATAAACTCGGACCACATCCACTCTTTCAACCGCTGGTTCCTCCATCCCTTAGCAATCTTATCAATGCAGTCCTCCATTCGCCGATGTAGAATCCCCTCCAATGTGATTGATGACACAGCAAGGGACATTTCGCGCCTTGTCCACTCCCAGGCCAACTGTGAGTCCAACTCGGTAAGCTCCCATTTTGCTTTGTCGCTGGCTGAATCTGCTAAAGCATGATGACAGTCGTTCCGCGCGTCTGACCGCATGTGGTGCATATTTTCAACAATCCATATACTCCAATTTTTTATCAGCTTGGTTTTTCGATGATGCTCGTATCCCCGACAAATAATTACTGCCATTTCATTTCGCCTTAGCGCTTAACGGGTCTGGCGCTCGATTATTTAAATAATTCGGATGGGATAAAGGAATTGGTGAGTAATGACAACATTGCAAGATTAACCCTTGAATTTCAATTAGGGGTTGCGGTGTGTTATCCACTGTCAAATGTATGTACCAACGAATCACGCCCAATATACAAGAAGTAAAAACTACGAAGAATTGGTAAACTAACATGATGAAACAGCGCCCTCAACCGCCTTGTGATTGAGAGGTTCTCTGGCCACACAGCGTGCACAAAAGAATAATTGATGACTAAATATGTAAATATTATACCCAAAATTCTAAATAATTTTTAAAAACAGCCATTTTTGCACTGAATTTAAAATAATGCTACCATATTTGGTCACACTTTATCTTTTCGTGCACGTGGTGTGGGTTGTCGGTGTGTTTCTCGTCAAGAATCTGCACGAGTTGCGTCTCTGTCTTATAACGTGTTCCATCCATTGCGATCAGAGGAGCGACGGTCCCCACCAGTTTGAAACCGGCGTTGAAAAGGGTTTTCGCACCCAACCATCGATGTTGATGGAGAACTTGCGATAAGAAATAGAAAATTTCGGGATGGAAATGCTGGAAATGAGGACGGAAATTCCGATTTTGACAATACCGAGGCTTCCAAAGCCCCCCTCAAGGGCAGATCCGACATGGTGCTCGCATTGGTCAGTCCCGAGGAGAGGTAAAAGTGCTGAAACGTCTTGTATGCCCCCTGTCAGTGTTGTTCTGAGATTTTGAGGTGGCCCGGACTCGGACATTCTAATCATGAATTAAATCGCGGTTTCGGTAGCTGTGAGTAAAATCGTACCGAGGAATTTGACGATTGAAAGTCAAATTCTGAGAAAGGCTGATCTTGTACGACTGTATTCCCTGTAGTTGTTGTCAGCTGGCGTATGGTAGTACCATGATTAAGCTGAACATATACTTTGCAGTGGAAGATTGAGACAAGGTATGATTCCGACTCCCTTCCAAATATGAACGACAGCGCCTCAAGGGCGGGGCACCCAAAAGCTGTGGCAGATCTTGACATGCAGTGTTTAGACACCAACTGACGTTCACAAGCACAACAACCGGAAACTGATGCCCGCAGGGCATATCCGGAGAGAACGTGAACACCGTGGATGCGCAAGATTTCTGAAAAGAATCAGGCCTATCTGGCAATATGGCGCTGTGCAGCCAATGATCTTCGAGGATCTTCGCCAAGTCCTCCTTCTCTGGTGTGGAGTCCCACAGGCAGTGAATCGTAGCCTTGCCCTGCCCTTTTCATTCCTTCATCCTCTTCTCATATTTTACCCGTGGTGCACAATGCCTCTTTCTCAGAGACGCTATGTGCACTTCCTCAAAATGTGTGTCATAGCCAGGTAGCAGGTGTGGCGTACAGGCAGCTTTGTTGAACGGAATATTATTATTATTATTTCCAAGTTAAGGGGCCTATCCACAATGTAACATATTTGGGTCATGAGTGGACTGTGGGTGCACAGGTTCGAGCCAATTTATGGCTTAGAGAATTTGGACAATGTCACATGGACGAACAACGACACACCTTCCCGAGGCTCCCGAAAATTAACTCACAGATGTTGCACAGATGGGCATCAAATATGTCGAAGACGGGGGTGCCAGTGGTGTGTCCCTCATCTTCTTGTGTGTCGCATCCCTTTTATCTTTCTTTGTGTGTGTATGTGGACTCTGTCTGTCCTGTATTTTTAAGTATTATACCGGCTACGGATGGTTCGGCGCCTACAGTAAATAAAAGGAGGAAAGTAAAATTCGCAACAAAAGATAGCAAAACCAATTAGAGCAGTAGAAGCGTCAATGAGAAGGGAACACAAAACTGCAAACTAAAATCTTAAATACGTGAAACTCGAGTATAGGAATCGTAATGGAAAGGTACAATCCCCCAAGGAACAAACCACGTTGAAAGCATATAACAGAATGTCAGCCATTTTGGTCAGTGTTCCGCATGGGCTAATGGCTCTTTTGAACGCATCCTTGTCTAGATACCTGTGGGTTTCATTCTCCCTCGTTCGCGTTCTATCCTTATCGGTTTCCTGATACAGGCCATGCGTTCGCTGTTGTGGGTTTCGCTGCGTGTAATACGGGTCTTCTTTCTGATGATTTTCATAGGGATACGACATCAGGGCCCAAGAAGGATGGGAGTGCGTATTCATCACAATTGCCGCAGTGTTTTAATGCTTACTTATTTTCTCAACCCACCTGGCAGCCTAACAAGTAAACCCCTTTCCGTTATTATCGGTATATCCTCTGCTAACGACCCTCATAGTGAAACAGTTTGATGAACAGATTGGATTGAAATATTTATGCGGAATGCATTTGAATGACTCCAAGACGGAACACAATTCCAAGAAAGATAGGCACGCAAATATTGGCCTGTGAGTGTAGCCATCCCCATTGCTCGCCTTCATCACCGTGATATTCGGTCCTTCGGCTCTTCGACAGCTAATTTTCTTCGTGCTTTGTTTCCACCAGAGGTTATCTTGGTCTCGCGACGTTTCGCCACATCCTTGCCGATCCACGTACCCAAAATATCCCTCTAATACTCGAGACGCCTAGCTTTGAACAGCCTAAAGAGGTCTGGGGAACGGAGATTGCCGTCCTTCAGCGCATTTCCGGTGCACAGCAAGGTATGCCCACGGAAGCCCTCCTCGAAGTTCTCGTTTCGTGCGAGAGGAGAGCAAAGATGGGGGCATGCACAGCGACGAAAAAGTGACGCGGCGAAGACGATGAAGACAAGGGCAACGGAAATGAGGGCAGCGAGCCGAGGGGTGATGGAGGTCCGCCAAAGATGGCCGGCGTCATTCGTGGTCGAGTAGAAGTACGTCTGAACGCCGAACGCAGAAGGTACCAGACTCGTTTCACCCTATAAATGAAGGGATTGTGAAGTCGATTGAGATGTGAGAGCAATGGGCGTACCGTTGGACAATCACATTCGACGCGGTAAGTAGCCGGAGGATATGCCAACGGGGCACGAATAGAGAGAAATGTGAACGAACGATAAAGAATGGTGATGGCTTTGGGGCACCAAACAGCTGGACATCGAGGACGTCTTCGCATCCATCACAGGAGACGAGAACGAGAGCTATAGAAGGGGAACACAAATACATCGTCAGCGCCTCAACTCGAAGTCCAGAAAATCAGAACACACGTACTTGATGCATTTATAATCGTAGCCTGCAGCACCTAGCGTAGAAGCAGATGGAGCGTGTCGGTGAAACATTCTCGTATTTGAGCCTTCGGAAGAGATTTGGAGGAGCAGGATTTGGTGCGATGCCTATTATGTAGCTGCAAAGGTGAGTGTTGAGTACGTTGAGCAACAGAAGGATTCGTACCTTGAACCACAGCACTCTTGTTCAAATGAAATTGTTAGCGAGGGTTCTAGGACGTGCAGAGTTGAATAATGGAAGGACAGAGTGTGGGAATACTTATATACTGTCATAGCAACGAGGCGTTACGAACGTAACTCTGACATCAGGCTTACTGTTGTTTCTCGCTCTCATCGACATGACTGACGAAAAAACGCCTCCTTCCAAACATTCCTCAAAGGGACCTTTCAAGAGCCTCGATGGCGATGGATAAATCTCCGAGCCAATCTACTTTGCCCGCGCCTTCTGCCCTTGAACGTGAGAATCCAGGCAAAGAAATGCATTCAGTTTGCATGCTATCGTAGTCTCTGGGGCGCAATTGGTAAACCCTGGAATTGGTGCTTCAGTTGTTACAGGCCAACAATACTTATCGCGTCTCCATTCCTAGGCAAACCACTCATTCCACGATGCAGATCATCGCACCCCAACCCTGATATCGAGATCGCAGCCATCTCCCTCAAATTCAGACCCGTCCGTCTCTGCAGTGGTTCAAGGCGAACAAACTTCTCAATGTCTGCGATTCATCAGATTGACAGACGTTTGTAGGTCAGCCCAAAACCACCTGTAGCACCGGCGAAAGACCACATCAGGGTCGGATGGAGTCTCGCCCAGATGTTGCTTAAACAGATACTGGACGCCGTGGACATAAATCCAGTCAAGACAGCCTTCGATCTCGCAAAAATCGTTCTTCGACTTAAAGAAGTTCGTCGGCAATTCTTCTCGCGAGTCTGTTGCTGATTTGCCTCATAGGGGATGGATGACAACAAGGGTGTAGTCGAGCAACAAATACTGTACACGTTATCCCAGCATTTCAAGGTTGAGTGCTCTGGATGACTGGGCCGCGAGTAATGAAGAGGAGCCGCGAGGGATAAGAAAATTTAAAAGGTGCTGCATGCCTCTCTATTTTGGACGTACGCTCACAAGTAACAATTGCATAGGACTGTCACGGAAGAACTGGAGAAGCTAAGGGATCTCAAGGAGCAGTCCCGTTTCAGAAAGTTCACAATACAGGAGGACGATAAGAAGCAGATCGCAGAGATTTCGAGTGCATCAACGAGGCCAGGCTGCGGCTAGGGGTACGTCCTTCCGTTATTGTGCTTTCCCGTTGCTGATGGCTTCTTTCACCGGCTTAGTTGGCGACTAATCTCAGGGTCTACAGGATGGTGTACGTAATCGAGAATACGAGGGTATGCGGTCTTGCCCATTCAACCGTATTTTGTGCAAACTATCCGACAGAAAATGTTCATAAAAGAACTCGAAGCGTCAAAGGTCGCTGACCACAAATATCACCTAGAAGGCGAGAGCAACAATCACTGCGTCGCGCAGTCTGCACATGCGCCAGCGCATTTTGGCCAGACGCTAGGCGCGCCGATCGAATTACGTAATCATTACGTGACTTGGAAACTGAGGAATGCGTCAAAGAACCTCCTTTAATCCAACTTGACTCTCACCATGGCCAACTTTGCTCTAATCATGGAAATCACTTCAAAATACTTTGCTCTCACCATCATTCTCTTATTATCACTCGGAATCCTCCTTGCCCCAGCTATCGCTCCAGAGTTCCTTAGCCTCCCTCTCCATGCCGCCGGGATAGCCGCCTCTTTCGTTCGTGGGCCCAGGATCTGGGTCTCAAGACATTACCTCCTTTTAGAGTTCTCCACAGCGATTATCTCCACAGGGAATTTGACCGTCAAGTATGGTAAGTTGCCTGTCCGGTTTATACAAGCTTGCACTAACGGTTCATTGGTAGCGCCCAGTCAAGCAACCTCCTTTTCGGCCCTTTGGTCAATTGCCGCCCTCGTCGGCTTTATCGGATTTGAGGGGTTATTCTTTCTGGCCGTAAGGTCGTCGGGGAGAACCTTAGGCTTTTTTGGCCGCTTCCACGCCTTCCTTTGGACGCTGCTGACGAGCTTAGGGCGATTTATGGACTTGCACACGCGGGAGCAGCCTGCACGGTGGATCAGCTATTGGATGAGGAGGAGCGTGATGAGGAGCGTACCGATATCAATCCTCCCGTCGCCAATCCTCCCGTCGTCGGTCCTCCCGTCGCCAATCCTCCTGTCGCCAATCCTCCCGTCGTCGGTCCTCCCGTCGCCAATCCTCCCGTCGCCAATCCTCCCGTCGTCGGTCCTCCCATCGTCAATCCTCCCGTCGTCAATCCTCCCATCGTCAATCCTCCCGTCGTCAATCCTCCCATCGTCAATCCTCCCGTCATCAATCCTCCCATCGGCGATCTTCCCGTCGTCAATCCTCCCTTTGGAGGACGTTTCATGGAAGAGCCGGAGGCAAGTCCACCTCCCCCTTATGTGAGTGCCCTTCCCTCCATCATGTTTACTTCCCACCAAGACCCTATCATGCAGTATACGTTTGAAGTTAATGACGACACGCGTCGAAATAAAGACGTGTATGAGTTGGTTTAGGTTTAGGGACATTTTAGGACTGAGAACTCGTTAGAAATCGTTTAGTTATATTTGTTGGGTCCTAGACTTACTCTCGTTGTAGTACAACTGCTTTTGTAGTTCAAAGTCTGAATTTTAGTTTGCTATTCTAAGGTATTGTCATTGGTAATCCTGGAGATCAAGGATGCGAAGCAGGAGGCTGGGTTAAAGAAAACGAAGCGGAAGAAGGGCCCTCCCAAGGCAGCTAGGCCGAAACGGAGACCTGGAGTGAACAAAGGCAAGGAAGATGAATGTGAATAGCGCAAGTGATCTATTGATTTATCGGTCCATGTCGCACACACATAAGTTGATTTTAAGCCATTCAAAATTTGCGCTATTCATTGTTGACCCCCCCTACCCCCGGGTCATGGAACAACGGGCCATGCCCCCCTTGCCAAAAGGGTGTGAAGAAGACAAAAAAAAACCTAACCAAACGGAGGAGGTCTCAGCTTTGGCACTGTGACAATCAGGAAGGTTGAAAGTCAACCTATCGTTCAACCCACCACACGTTGATATAAAGCGGAGATTAGGTTGAATTTCAACGGGCTGGGGCTGAATTTTAACCAAGTATAGGTTAGTCCTCATAGGATGTGTTTCAATCTAATATGGCCAAAAACAACCTAGAGGTTGATTTTCAATCGACGGTTGAATTTGTCACAATATTTTGGCCACTCCTAGGTTGCTTTTCAGCTTACATTTGACTCATCTTAGGTTGCTTTAATTCCGCTATAAAACATGCAGTAATTGTGATATTATTGGTATATATACAATTTGTCGTAATAAACACAGAAGGAGAGGATATATATACAATCACAATGCTCTTTTCAGCCACATACCCTTCTGGAGATCGTCCATTCCATCCCTAGTGAGCTCTTGTTGATCCTACACTATAGTCGGTGATGCATGTGGGGATACAAGAAGAAAGAGAGGCAGTGCACGCATGGGACTGAGCCGAGAGCAATGAAGTCCCCTAGAATGGGACATGAGCCATGGCGTCGTGTAACACGTAACAAACGGCATACCGACCTTATATTGACTACAGTCGTCATTCCTCTCCAGATCAGCTGAGAGTCGAGATTACGGTTCTATGTGAAATATAAATGGTCTGAGGAACCAACGAAGTTGGACTACATACCTGAATAATTCAAGACTGCTGGCTGCATAGAAATGTTAACCATGAAACTATGATCATGTTGGCCGACCAGGCCCTCCAAGTCGGCGTGGAACGTCGTGCCTACAAGGTCGAACGGCGATAAGTGAGGATAAATGACTAAAGAAATAGCAGCTCACATCAATATTGATAAGCCTGAAGCTATGCCGCGACGCCTGCCTGGTTCAAGTTGGGGAAAAGGGTGTTGGGCACCAATCGCGTTGGGGCGACAGCGGGTCCAATCATCTAACATCGGAATGACGAGCTAAAAGATGACGAGCATAATGAAAGCTGGAGAGGTGCCATGGTCGATGTCTAATAGCGAGACGAGCGCAGCGATGGCGGAGCAGGTAGTGGTAGTGGTGGTGGGAAGACAAGAGAGACGGATTTCGTTCAAGTCCAACAATTGCCGTTCTTGGATTGAACATGTCACACAACTGTAACGCGCGAGAAATTGCGAGGCATCCTAACTTGGGCTGACTGATAGGTTGAATGGCTTGCTAACCCAAAGCAGCTGAAAATCATCCTGTGGTAGGATGGATCGGGCTAGGATGGTTTTCATCCTAAAAATTAGGTTGATTTAATTCATCCTATATGTATTTTACAGTGGGTTGAAAGTTGAAATTCAACCTACCACAACTTTGACTTTCAGCCAAAGTGAGTTTCACAGTGTGGACGTGATTGTTGAGGCCTCTGGAAAAACTCTACTAGCCTGCCGTCGTAACACTGGTAGGACTGGTAGGGTTCCCTGGCAGTGCCTCCACTTGTGCGGGACCTCATCGTGGTTTACCCGCAAGTGTCTGCAAGGGGCAATATTTCCAAATCAAAAAGCACGAGGTCTGGTCAGAACCACAGCCACCTAGGCTATGCTCAACGTGGCTGCCTCACGTCAGAGGGAGGTTGGGACAGATGACGATAAATATAAGAGTTCCCGTTGATAGACACCTTTAACTCTGCTTACGACCGGGGCCCCCTACGCTTTCACCTTCCCAAAAAATGGCCATGCCAGTGGCATGCGCCCAGCTGCAACACAATGGGGATGTCAGCGGTATCGGCGTTCGCGTTTCCTTTTATATCCAGACCCTATGTCTCGGTGAGCACTGATTGATTCCTTGAATGCACCGCATCCTCTCACCGATACTATAACCAGCACTCCAATGCCTTCGTTCTGCAAGCCACTCCGCAAATATTACAAGAGCGGAAGATGCCTTAACCACCTTATCAGTCACAAGTATGGCTTACTCAACAGCAACATTGGCACTTGGCGCCTCGGAGCACCCATCACTAAATTTATACGAGTAAGTAATTCTTCCGGATTTCGAGGTCACGTCATCAACAAATCAAGTTCATGTCAATTCCAGTGCCGTCGTTGTGGTTTATCTCAACCTCCTTGCCTGCCCGGTTGTTGTTTTCCTTCAGTACAAAAACAGCAGAAACACCCGGGAAACACAACGCACACGGGCCAGGCGGAACGAACGGAACAAAAAAATATGCGGTCACTTGCCACCCGCAGTCACTGAGAGTGGGCTTACAATCGCTGTCGTTCTGCAAACCTGCCTCTTCTTAGCCTGCCTACTGGAGGTTTTCGTGAACGCGTCTACTTTTGGTGACGTGCCGGAGTGCAATACAATTTTTGTTGTTTCCGTCTTCCACCCATTCCGCATACTCCCTACCAGCCGCAGAGTTGTTTTGGGAATTTTCGGTGCAGTAACAATAGTCTATGTTGGTTACTACGTTTTCCTGGTCGGAAAGGCGTTACAACCATATTTTGTAAGACGGCTTGCCAACCTTCATGGCGCAGCTGCACCTGCTGCTCCACCAACCGTCTTACTTGATGGTAAGAAAGTTTTCGACCGGAATTTCACAGCTACCACTGCCGCCATTCTTCTCTTGTCGGCTATTCACATCGCAAACACCGAACTGCTAAAAATCTACAACGAGGAGCGGACATCGAAGGTCAATAATTCTTGGTCTTTTGGTCAGGTAAGAGGGTGATCAAAAATTTGACTCTTTAGACTTCCTTGTTGATTGATCGTCCAGATTTTGCCCATGTTCTTGGCTGTTTACTCTATCTGGTCCGCATTCAAGACATTCCAGGAAGAGGGAGGCTTCAAGAATCCAATTAGGCGTCATCTGGAGCCACCGAGGAATGAGCACAATCCTGAAATCCCGTTTGATGATCTGGAATATCGCTATGAAGGGAGCATTGGGAATAATAGGGAAATCATGCATGAGGGCACAGACAGATGGTAGATGGATGAATGAGTATAACTGATGTGGACAAGGTGGGTCCATCTCAGGTAAATGATAAGACTCAGGGAGTATGCTCAAGGTATGCTTTATCTTCCCATATCAAGGATAGTTCATAATTGTGAACTCACCCGTTGTAAACTATCACCTGCAGTATCTGGAACAGGTGCTAGCGAGATGAGTTTGCGAGGCTTGCAAGGCGTTTGGGGAGGTGCAAGTAAAGTGTGCGGAGAATTGGCGTGGAAATGTGCCTGATTACGTAGTTAGTTAGTCCAGGCAAACTGGCCTTAGAAAAAAAATCGACACCGCATGTTTTTTTTCAATGCCGGAGCCCCCTTGGGCCTTGGAACATCTAGTTCAAAATTGAATTTAATGAAAGGGGAAATTGACATGACATGGGATTTCCAAGGGAGTTCTATGTTTCAATCCGTCTTTTGACTGCTTTCGACTCTCGAGAAACCCCATTCTCCGGCTTTTCGAGGACATCTGAGTTATGGGAAATCCGAACGTCCGAGTGTCTGGCGGATGGCAGTCCAAATGTCCGAGTTCCTAAATATGGCTAGAGATCGTCACATCACAGGACGCGTCTGAATCACCAACACGCCAACAACGCGTCACCGCGCAGGTCCACCATCCACAGGAGATTACTTACTTAAGAACAAGTCAGCAGTAGGGGTATTAATTGAATTTATTTAATTACAATAGGATGAGGCGGTAGCACAGACTCCCAAACAACTCCCAAATGAAAATGAGGAACAACTCGGAGTCCGGACGGGCGGAGGGAGGCTTCCCTATTAAGTACTTAAGTAGTACACACGAACCAAGTATGAACTGGACCCGGGAGAGACAATGCGCATCCGGCGGGGTGACACAGGTTGTGTTGGTGGTGGGAAATGAGTGGCGTGGTGGTGACCAGAGGTGTATTGGTGACCAGAGTGCTGACAACACGAACTTACACGACGTTCGCTGATCACAAAAACCAAAATTAGTATTCGCCGATTGATGAACGCACCGGGGACGCAACGCATGATGTTGGAACCGCCGGACACTCGGACGCAGCGGACAGCTGGACATTCGAGGACATCTCGATATTGGAATTTCCGGTGTCTGGTGTCCGGTGTCCGGATTCCAATATTTTGGAGAAACTGAGGTTTTTTTCCTATAGTCGGGTCAAGCAACTAAGTGAGATATACTGCGTACATTTTTTTTTTCAAACGCGAGGAATGCAACCTAATGAGCCAACGATTTTGAAGGACACTTTCAGAGGCTGGACAATTCTTCGTCACGTGACAAAATTTGTACCCCGTAATTCTGTTTTGCAAGTCACTTTCGCATCCTAAAAGACTTAAAATATTAGGGGGATGAATATTGGGGAATTGTATGTCTGAATAATGGTTTAAGAACGACGCATTTCCGTTATTGAGGGGAAGGAAGTGTGGTAATGCCGGCCATGGCAGCACATTATGTAAACCTTCCTCGCAAAATACGCACCCTCCCCACATCAGGTGAGAGCTAATTTTCTGGGCGTGAATTGCAGGATATGCATTATATGTGAGATAGATGGGATAGAAAATATTGCATGCCAAAAATCTGCTCTAAAGTCCTAAATACGAAAAACCAGACACCGGACAACAGACACCGGACACCGGAAATTCCAAATCCGAGATTTTCTGGGACATTCGGATTTCTCAAATCTCAGACTTTCTGGGCTTTTCCGATGCTGTTGGCCGCCACTAGTTCACTTGTCATGAGCCTTCCACTTTTAGTACTGCTGTCGAGGTTCCCATCACCGCCCATCAATCAGCATCACAGCTCGTCTAGTCAACGAGCATGCATTTAGCAATATCCCTTCGTTTTCCCCCTGTTTTGTCTCGAAGGCGATGCATATAAGTGTTGGCTAGTATCATAAATGCCAAAATGGTAAATTTTATGCTGTGTAAAGATATGTACAAGATATGGGGTGGATTACATGCTCTACCCATTCATGTTGATATTCCTTGGACTTCTGAGAGGTCGTTCTAACGCCCCTTTGCAGTTGGGCTCTTGTGAATAAATGTGTACTCCAGGACAACTCTAGTGGAGGTTGAGTGGAGGCGGCTTGTTCTCACGAGTGCCAGCTTTTGCCCAAACAGCAATAATGTTCTTCGTACAATGTCGTTTCCGCCGGTGACAAGGCTGTCAGTGAGGATATACGTACAACGACACATTCCCCAAATGGGGAACTTGTTCAGGAGATGCGACACACACCTCGGCCGCCGGAGTTTTTAACCACCCTAACTGCCAACCCAAGAGCGTGCTACTGCGTGAAAAGACATACATACCAGACTCTGATGCTAACCTTAACACTGACCTCTAATGCTAACCCTTAACGCTAACCTGCGTCCTAACCTGGTCTATCCCAACCCAAACCCTAGCAGCACCTATCCGGCAGAAAATTCGGAGTGCCAGAATTAACCCTGGGGCAACCCCCGGCATGCAAGTTGATGGGACATTAGCGACACACTGTGCCTGAGAGTGTTCAGTGTCAATGCTCGTATATCCTGGGCTGTCAGATGTGTAGAGAGATTGGAGCCCCGAGTTGGACAGTTTTTGCACCTCATCGTCCTTCTGTCCACTTCACTTTACAGCTCCTTGGATTCAAGTACTCGTCGCTTTGTTGCTCTCAAATCACAAGATGCATGCAGCCCCATCTTTTCGACACCAACGGCCCGAGCTGATTACTGGCCCTGAAGACATTTCCAGAAATTCCACTTAGGCCCAGGGCCTCCATGGTTCCTGCATTTGTAACTGTGTCTGAAACTAAATGCAGGATTTCCAGGTTCAATCATTGGAGACAAAAAAAAAAAAAGGTATGTCAAAACGCGGAGAAACAACCCTACCGATGTTGAATGTTCAACAGCTGTCATCAAAACTATAATGATTTAGGTGCCCAAGGTGAAAAATTTGGGACACTCTCGTTGCCCCCATTTCTGACGGCTCCTCCGACCCAGAAAGTTCCACAATTGTCCGTCTCGAATCTCTTGGATTACATTGATTTCAATGGCAAGTGCAGAAAAGCCAGACGAACTCCCACCCTCGAAAGTGAGTGCAGCCTGAGCAGTGCTTTTCAACAATACGTGGATTTACTTCTGGCATGGCAGAAATGGGAATGTGGAGACCCATACCAATACAAGATCCCCCAAAATGGAGATCCTTGGGAGAATCTTCTTGCACGCCGCATGGAAAGTGATAAAGTACAATGTGAAACCTGGAAAGACGAAGTTCAAAATCTGCTTATTTTCGTAAGCTCAACCTTAGCCAAAGAGATTTAATTTTTTGATATGCTTCAAACACCTTCACTAGGCGGGTTTGTTCTCGGGCATCTTGACCGCCTTCATAATCGAATCATACCAAGCCCTTCAACCTGATCAAAACGACATCATGATCGCCCTACTTACACGTATTGCAACACGCCTGGATAATCCTCTCAATGGGACCAGTTTAGTATCCCAACAAATCGATGCTCTACCGCCAACTTCCCTGGCACCATCATCCATTCGCATCAACATCTTCTGGTTCATCAGCTTGGTATCCAGTCTTACAACCGTTCTCATCTGCATTGTATCTCTCCAGTGGCTTAGAGAGCACCAAGAATATGCACCGTCACTTTCATCTAAGGATAGGTTCGTGTTATTCAACATGCGAGTTCGTGGCCTCGAGGCATGGTATGTCCCGCAGACCTTTGCTGTGCTCCCTGTCCTTCTTCAGTTCTCTCTCGTTCTTTTTTTGGTGGGCCTGGTCAACTTTTTGCTAGCATCCCAAACCAAAGTCGCCATTCCCGTCATTATAGCGATTGGAGTACCACTCGTATTTCTTGTTTGGACCACCATTATGCCGTCTTTACAGGCATTTATGCTGTGTCTTCCAATTGCCGGGCGGGTGGAACATGTTCCTGAGCAGTGCCCTTACAAATCACCACAGTTGCGGATCTTTCGGCATATATTTACATTTTCGGAGCCCATCTTTTTGTTCATTTCACGTTGCATCGTTGCTTTCCACTCCTTGGTTGTCCTTCTCCCACTGCGCCTGCTAAATCCATCCAGGAAAGCGCACCAACTACGGGGGAAAGTGAGCTTTATCTCTACAACTTGAAGTCCAAACGTCGGGAGCTATTTGAAGCTATATTCGAAACGTGGTACGAGAAAAAATGGCTAAAATTCGACCAAGCGTGGCTGACACTCCGAGACGCATATGCAAAAAGCATCTCTGACAGTGAATGGTGGATGTCCCAACACTCATGCTACTGTTCGAAGCAGGTTGGGGCGTTATACGATTTGACCAATGGGATTTATGCCATCCCTTGGGAAAATATTGATTCTACCATTCAGTCATCAGCATTCCACTGCGTCCAAGACCTCACTTCCTCCGTCATTGGTGCGAATTATCTATTTGGGAGTGGTAAAACTGATCGCAACCAATGGCTCCAGAAATTACTCGGTAATCCACGAACATTGACAGAGCCATTCCCTACTTTTTCGGGAATTGTAGAGGAGCCCCCCAACGACCTTCTCCTGGAAGAAAATTCCTTCATATTCCTTTCCAACTGCGATCAGCTGCCTGTGACTTTGCTCCAGCATTTTGCCGAGTTGCACATTCGTATCTCCAACTACATATATCCGAAGCAGCCACTCACATTTTCATCAGATACTTTCCCTGACTATCCTGATCAGGGACTCCTCTACAATTATGGGAAAAAAACCATGAACCGTGATGCCGCTTTTGACGCTCGTGAGTACCAAACGAACTCAATCAGGCTTGTTCTAACTGAAGGCATAAACAGAGATTTCTGCGCAATTTTCCCTTGCCGTTGAGTCCTTTCTCAAGTCCGTATCGAATCACGATTCTAGTGTTTGAAAGTTAGGTTAGTTAACTGGAAAATAACCGAGACCGGACCGGACCGTAACCAATCATAACCGCAAAAATTACCTAACCGATCCTAACCGTAACTGCGGTCCGGTTAGCGGTTAGTCATCATCTCAGAAAATTCAAGACCGAACAAAACTGGTTAGGACCAGTTATAACCGGTCTTTGTGTCCTCAAATTACGCTTAAATATTCCTCTGTTTACAGGCTTTCCAACGAACCCAAAATCATATTTTTTGGTGCAGAATTAACAAGTTTACGGCTGGTTTACGGTCAACTGAAATCCATGTGACTTTAGCCGTCACATATGTGACAACGATACAGCCACGTCAGCACGACAGCCATTCCTGTTCCCCCATGATCTGCATTGTCGAGCCCTTGGTGAATGCCCGTGCTGGGCCAAGCTGGGGCCTGACAACTGCCTGCATCACCTGAATCTTGACCTATTCACAACACCACAGGCCCCAAACTCTCGCCTGCAGCTTCCACCTGGCCTCTCCCCTCCAACGAGGGATGTAGGCTCTTTTTCCATGTTTCTGCAAGTTCGGGGTAGAGGGGTTAGGGGTTGCATAGGAAATAGCAAGGGGAGACCTGACCAGGTGCGAGCTCCTCAGAGTCTCCTCCACCGCTGCCAGTTGACGAAAATGCCGTGTTAGGAATGCCCCCCATGACTGCCACGTATACACGCCAATCCACAACAACAGCCAACGCCAACGTCAACCGCCCATCGATGATCAAAACAGCGAGGATACGTCAAGGCCCTCACTCACCTAATGTGAGCCGGCTGGCCACCACCCCCTCCTTCCACCTCCCCTCGTTGAGGGATGCAGGTATTGACGCCTGCCACCTCGTCCCCAGCATCAGGAACTACAACAACCACCCAACGTGAGCTTGGCGTGTCACCCACCTACCCAACGTGAATTCGCCGTGCTATGCCACCTTGCTAAGCCTGCGTATGGTGGACGCATCCACAGGTGGTGTGGACCCCCCGAGGTGTACATTTATATTCGAATTGGAATTATTAAGTTAGTAGATTACATGTAACGCCGCCTTGCTGGCCCCATTCCCCCAACGTTGTACGTCTATATTAA
>Ga0307513_10003479_pt1 | contig 21306 bp, 20 predicted proteins | sample 15_EM_MG_FD_202174 | JGI IMG/M metagenome (GOLD analysis project Ga0307513, IMG submission 202174) | Populus trichocarpa ectomycorrhiza microbial communities from riparian zone in the Pacific Northwest, United States - 15_EM | ecosystem: Host-associated > Plants > Roots > Unclassified | place... | reverse complement strand
CGCCCATTCCTTCCCCCCGGATTTCAAGGTCGACGCCCTACAGCGCCTACACAGTGGAGGGATAACGGAGATGTGAACTTGGGTCTTTCGGCAAATTCTTGACATCGGGCCTAGAGGTTCTGGGCAGACAATCAGCGTATTCCTCGAATGACGGGGTTGATTAGAGTATGTGCTCACCTTTCAAGATCTCATGGCCGGTCCCGGCCTGCGAAATAGCGACCCCCTCGAATTCTCCGAACGTGGTCATGTCTACACTCCATCAAGCCTGACCTCTCCACCGCTCCACGTACCCCCCTATCACCTTCGCGGATACGTGTTGCGTTGCGTTGGTGGCATAGTTCATCCCACCGCAATTCCAGATCCCCGTGGAAAATTCCGTCGTCGCGTTGAATGAGCAGGATTCCACTATGTAGAGGAATTTCGTCGCCTGCACCGAGGCCGCAGTCGCCGGCGTGGTCGTGGTTTCGGCGTAGTTGAGGCGACTAGAGAAACGGCGTCTTCGTCGGTAAAAACCTCCCTTGCCATCACAGATCTGACCCACCGACACATAGGCTATTCTTGTTCTCGACCTGATGTGACCGCGTGGACCGCTTGACCCACGCGCAACTCGCGCTCCTCGCCCAAAAGATATACGTGCCTCCGTGTCTTCATGCGTTCGCCGTTTGCTTGGTTGGCCCTTGTGGAGCTGGAAGGAATTCGGGTCATTACAATATTGGTGGTTTGACTTGTGTTGTACGGCGCACTCGTCAATCGGTCTTCTGGGGGAAGGTGAAGGAGAACGGAGAAGTCTCGATTATTGTCGGCAGGAACCTTGCCGATACAACGTTCACGCGTCGGGCATGCGAGCTACTCGCCTTCTGGTTTATATACCAGCGTTTCAAGGTGTATTTTCAGTGCCCGTCACCGGACCCCGCAACTCATTGGGCCTGCCGAAATTATCTCGCAGTCCCCAGTCCATATCAAACCCGCGCTCCGGCCAACATCGGACACCACGCATGCTTCAAACCGATTTTCACTTGAAGGCAGTTGTTGTATTACTCAGGGCGACTCCGCAGCCGACGGTTAGAAAACCACCTCTCATCGGGATGTGACCGGGTCTTAAAACAGCAGTCCCTCCACCCCGCGTTTTCCCACGGCCCCAGCAGACCGCGTGGATCGCACCGCGCACCATCTCGCGAAAGTTTCTTTAAATGCAGCCCAAATTCTGGATTCCCTAGCACAATGTCCAGACAAGGGTACATTTCTCTCAACTCGTTTACACGGTGTATACTGGTCTATCGTGTGACCACCTCGAGTACTAGAAATTCAAGCGGGAGCCGAGTAACAAAACTCGGGCGGGCCCCGATTGACCGCAGGTGGATCTAATTCTAGTCCGCGATGGAGAGAATGTGTACTTCTTCGCTTCTGCGCGCCCAGACCTTTCCAAACGAACCACAAAAATCTGAGACTATTGCCTCGGCGTCCCCCCTCTCCCGAAGAACGGGCATCGTGAACGATTTGCGGACTCACACGCTTTTGGAATAAGCGCGAAGTAAGACATGGCACTAAGAAGACCGTCAATGGTTGGAGTGTTCTAATGATAGCGGTACTGTGTACCCGTACCTTTGTCCAGCGCATCAGGGAGCGCTTGAAGGTTGGGGGCATGGAATGCTCTTCGGTCCGGTTTGAGGTGAGAGGCACAGTGTCGTGCATCGCGACCGCTTCTGCGAGAGATGCGGGAATTAGGTCCGAAAAAGTTTATCCTTGATACACCCTTCATACTGATTTTACTTCGCCGATGAGCAATACCAATACGTAGGCGCCTGGCAGCCCTGCACGGAAGGCCTTCTTTGCGCGGTTGTTTTAACACGCTAGAGGGTTGATGTCGCCTATCCGTATGTTTTTCACAACGTTCTGACCCAGCATCGTGGGTTGGTTCCGCGTCGGAGGTGGATCGGAGCGCAGGAGAGAGCTTCCCGAACTCGGAAAGTTGTCGAAGTATGGAAGAAACGGACGTCCAGCGGGATGGCCGGAAACGTAGCCCTTTCGATCACGCTAAGCATTACCTCATAGAGGACAGTGAAGAGGGACCCACCAAGCGACAAGCCTCTCCGTCGGGTACTCCCTGAAGTCATACCAGCCTGTGCTCGATCATCATCCACACCCGCACGATCGTGCCGGAGGGCCGAGGTGGCTCGCAAACAGAGAACCACCTCAGAAATTTCCGGGCGTTTTTGTGGATTCTGGCTCCAACAACGTTTAATCATCTCCCAGAGGTTGTTGGTTAAGCTCGTGCGCGTCGGTCGCGTTGGCCGGTTTCCCGCTAAAACGCCGACCGCTACCGTGGTAGGTGGAATACCATGAAACGGTGCCTTCCCAGTAAATGCCTTAGGTCCTGTGAGTAACTCGGTCTATGTGAAGAGCTTTCGGGATGCATGCCTCGATTACAACCATCGCGAACGAATAGACGTCCGATTCCTTACTGACTGGCCGCTCATCGTCCAAAATTTCTGGTGCCGCCCATCGCAACGCATACCCATCTTCGATGGATCCGGCGGATCCAAAATCTGGAGTGACCGCGGCGAGACCAAAATCGGTCAGTCGTGCACAACCCGCGTCATCCACAAGAACGCTCGGCTGAGGTGCAGATCAGTAGGTTTAGTGGACCTTTCGGGATTTCACAAACCCCCTTGAGATCTCCGTGAATTACGCTGTGAGAATGGAGGTAGCTGAGACCGTCAGCGACGTCAGAAACCTAACCTAGGCTGAGCGTCCCTTCCAAAGTAGTACCATGGATACCCACAAGAGCTAGCCGGTCGGCACAAGGATGCATAGCGATGTATTCTGACAACTCTCCCCCAGCCATCCAAACCGAGACGGTTTGGAAGGGAGCAATTGTGATGCCCAGAAGGGGGATGATATTCGGGTGTTCCAAGTGTTTCCACAATACGACTTCCCTGCAGAACGCCTGCGGGTTCCGTCAGATGTGGACTGGGTGGAACGGGAATGACAATAACTCACACTCTCGGCTTTGCCTTCTTCATCGTTGGAGTAGATCCGTAGCCGTTTGACGCGGACCTTTGAATCGTTGAGGGATCCTTCATACACATCACAGGCGCCTCTTGAAGCAATCGGCCATCTAATGGTGGTCGGTGGAGAACCGGGGAGCATGCATGACTGTGGTAACATCTTCCAACTACCACATACCGCTCTGAGCTCTCGCAAGCACTCTTGGAACGCGGGACTGCCAATGGGGCGGATAATACTCAGGGCCTATCCTAGCTTCAGCGGTGAGTCGGTTCAAGTAACGCGGAGACGTACATTGTCCAGATATTCAACCAGCCACGCCAAATCATCACCTTGAAGGCTCGCAACGGAGGTTCTGTACTCCTGTTTGTGGAGGAGGCTCGTTAGGTGATCGGGGAACTCGAGTGACGATTGGTTCAGGTGACGGAGTTGATCCAGGAGATCGAACGGCGACATAACGTCCTTCAGTGGGGCAACAGGTTCTGAGTGCGTGGTCTACCAAATAATAATCCCCAACGAGGTGTTTATGTAGTATGTAAGTACTGTGTAGTTTTCCCCCGAAAAACTAAGGGACCGCAAACGGACTGGTTTCGGATTAGACGCTTACGGCAGACTAGTACCTCAGCCACAGACTTAACTGGGTAGTGGTGCTCTTGTTACATGCTAACGTGACCGGTTTGACCGCTCACGTAAAGCCAAATACGGTTTTACGCACGCCGAGTATTGGATAATTGAGTGCTTTGACCTGTGGAGAAGGGCCGGATTCTGTTGTCACGATCTTCTGGCCATCTGAGTGTTTGGTTCATCGACTCGCATTGTGGCTGTGTGTTGAGTCAACCCACTTACATATATACTGAGTTAAGTGCCCAGTGTTTCAGGATCTATTCTTCGGTTGCTGCAAGCATCAGTTGGCGTGAGGTCGGGGCTCACCGAGAGAGTAAGCGAGCGCCAACAAGCTGAAACCCCCCACCCATGACCGGTGACCCCCAAGTCCAGCGTCCAGCGACCATACCAGTCGGGATAGGGATAGCGGGCGATGACTCGAGTTACCAAAAATGCTGACCACTCTCCTTCGGGCTTGTGGGAGCCATTTCGGAGAGGATGCTCGCTTACTGGGGGAACGCGCACATCACCTCATACGGTTAGCCGGTAGCTGAGCACAGTCAGATTCAATAGGACTTCCAGCTGAGTACTGAATACTGAGTAGCGATAACGGGTGAAAAATGTTTGTAGAACAGGACACCGGATCGGAGTCCGGGGGTGCTCAAGGGCACGACGCAATCGTTGGTTTCCACTTAATTCTGCCTCAACCCTGCCACAATACAGCAATAGATTGTAATCCAACCTCCCAGTTATCATCTACTATCCCAAGCCCAAGCCGCGTGAGTCAATTGAGAGAGTACAGTCTTCACATCCGGCCGCGCGCCACGATCCTCCAACCAGCAGCACGTGATGACCCACCATAGCCCGTCTGTGAATCCGAGCGCTGCAGCTGCGTCCGGTTTGCCCGGTCGTATGCCTTCAAGTATCGCGGGTCTGGGGTCGCCTCTGTGATCCCAATAGGGCCTTTCGCCGTACAAAACCTGATGATATTTCGTTACTCCAAAAGCTCAACCGCGATTAACCGATTGGCACCAACCTCGTATATGACCATCCCAAGCGCGTAACAGTCGGATTGTTTCGTCGGCCGACCGTTATCCAACCCGAACATCACCGGATCTAATAGTTCCGGGCTCATCCACCGATATGTTCCTCCAGACATGTAGGGCATAAGAGATGTAGTAGAGTGGATCGAAACTTTGGAAATATCGCCGGCGACGTGCGGCCCCGCTTGGGCGGCGGTTGAGAGTCCGAAGTCTATGAGGCAGGCGCGATGGTCTTTTTTGATCAGGATATTCGCCTGGACAATCGCATCAGCGGACGATTGGAGCATAGGAGCGGACCTAACGGACCCCTTTCAAGTCCCCGTGGACGAAATCGAGGTTATGAAGGTACTCCAACCCATGCGCGACATCTACCAACTTTAGAAACCGGTCACATCGGTTCTCGCAGACACAAACGTGATGACTCACGAGCTGGATTCGATTCACATCTCCGTGGTTCCGGATGAAACTGTTGATGTCACCATTGTCCATCCACTCCGACACTAACGCAAACCTAGGCGCCTGCGCGTCCAGCGTCGCGCCGAGTAATGGTAGGACATTTGGGTGTCGTAGGTGCCTCCATGCAACGGCTTCCTGACAGAACCACTATGAGTGACCAGGTCAGAGCCTTTTTTGTTTTGCGAATTACGTGAGATAGGGTGCATACACTGAGGAGAAGGTCACGATCGTCGGTGACGTAGAATTTCATGACCTTGATGGCGACCGGGCGTCCGTTATATTCACCGCGATGCACCTCTGCGAAACGTCCGCCATACTCCGCAATCGTGGACACATCCTGATGACATGTGATGATCATTGATTTGGGGAGGCTTCGTTTGCGACCACACGTCTTGCACAAACGATTTAGATTTTTGGATCTCACTTGGGGGGGCATTCTATTTGCGTCCAACATCTGTGGTTATCAATCAGTCTGGGGGGATTTGGTTGAGAATGTTTAGAGGCCTTCCTTGTCTAGTTTGTCGATAAATTCATGGTCATCCTGATCTTTCCCTTGAGTACCCAACTTCTCTAGGTTGTACGAGGAGCCGGAGAATTGAGGGCTGGGGTTGTATGACGAGTCAATAGAAAGCACTCATGGAAGTGGGGTCAGGACCCACAGATACTGTAAGACATCGAGCGCTTCGGAGACCGGAATACGACCGCCTGGGTCCTTTCCCCAGCACATTGCAAACATCCTCCACAACTCCGTGGTTGAACCTTGCTTCTTTTCACTTTCTGGCCTTTGTGGGCGCTCGCCACCGGCAATCTTGGACCTCATTTCCGTTGGATTAAACTCCTCCCACAAGAGTTTTCCTGCGGATATCTGGTCAAGATCAGTTATGGTGGCACAAGGCAACAGCTGGGAAGATGCACCTCGGCGGCGATAAACCCATAAGAGAACATGTCGGATTGTTTGGTGAATTCACCGTTCTGAAAAATCTCTGCTGCTGCCCATCGGCAACCGTCAGTACCGACCTGATCCCAATCGAACTCAGAATCCCCAGTGGCTATGAGATTGGAAAACCCAATATCTGAGAGGCGGGCATGACCCGTAGAGTCCACGAGGATATTTTCCTTGACACACTTCATAAGAACTGTACAAAAACGCGCAGATTAGGTTGCATAACTGACCTGCTTCAAGTTCCCGTGTACCACCCCATGCGAATGGAGATAATCCAGCCCGTGGGCAACGTCGATCAGCTGCGTTGTAAAAGCACGTTAAAATCCACCTCTCGGATATCAGAAGGAAGGGGCTTACCAGACAAACACGATCAGCGTGCTTGTGTTCCTGTACATATCTAATGGCTTGTCCATTTGGCATCCACTCCGTCACAATTTGGAGAGGATCAACTGTAACGCCGAGGCACTGGAGGATGTTCGGATGTTTCAACTTCACCCATAGCGCAATGTCCCCGCGGGGTTCCTAAGGAATGCCATCCAACGGGTGGTCCCGGCGAACAATAGAGGACACACTCACCTTGCAAACCTTCTCCGATTTTATCACTTTGAGGCAAACATCCGTTGTGTTGTTGCCCCCCTTCCATACCTCAGCGTATTTGGTGACCTTGTAGGGTCTAGTGGTTGACTTTGAAAGTCGACAAGGAATTACATGGGACTCCGGAAGTATGGCCCGCTCGCTGCACACCTCCCGAAGGTTGCGTAGTGTTCGTTGCACTAAATCTTCATTCAACCCTTCAATACGTGGTACCTATATGAGAAGTCACAACCGGGATTGGGATTTGAAAGGTTTGAAAAGCTGACTTACATCATCCAGGAAGTTTATGAACTCCTCCAATTCGGCACCGCGTAGGTGGTCTACACAGCCCTTAAGTTCGGTGCTATCGTAGAACTGACTAAGTGCGACTTGAAATTCGGGCGAGGACTTTGGAAACTTGAGAAGACTCCGGAGGAGGATCGGAGTTAGGTCTTGGAGCACATTCCTCATTTCAGGACGTGATCGTGGTTCCTGTTCCCAGCACCTCCGTACCAACGCCCACACATCGTCGGCCAGAGGCGGGCTGGTTGGTCGTGGCGGGCGCTCTCCATCCATGATCTTGACAGCTGACGTAATGTTCGGAACGTTGTTGAAGGGAACCACACCAGTAAAGACCTTCACCGAAAAACGGCCCAGTTAGTTAGAGATTGTTGTGAAACGTGCACCAAACTCACCTCGATCGTGACCATTGCGAAGGAAAAGACATCTGCCTTCTTTGTGAGTGGTCCTGTCTCTCCCAAGACCTCCGGTGCTGACCACCGCGTAGTGTGGTTACGCAACTCCGTAATACTGTCAGTTGAGCCATTGTTTGGATGGACTGTAGCGAGGGCAAATTCTGCAACCCTTGCTCGACCAAACTCGTTCACTAGAGTGTTCATCTGTGTGAAGTCAGCTAGGTTTTCGGTGAGTGTCCAAGTGCATACCCCTGCAATACCGCCATGAACTACGTTGCAGGAGTGAAGGTAGTTTAGGGCCTCAGCGACGTCGTACAACTAGTGGAAAGATGAGAACCCGAGAGCCCCGCTCGCGCAGTTGGGGGGACGCTCACGAGGCCGAACCGATTTGTTTTTGGACGCTTCTTTAGAAATTCCGTTAGACCCCTGTACTCTGTCCAATCAGAAACGAGCTGGTGAGGGTCGAGGGTGGCGCCATGAAATGGGACAATGTTCGAGTGGCAGATGCGCTTCCACACAACGGCCTCATGGTAGAATAACTGTGGGTCACTTTAGGAGGTGGAAATAGGAGAAAGAGGTAGCTTAGGCACCGCACCTTGAGTTTCTCTGGGTCCTCTTGGGAGTAAACCCGCACCTTTCTAACGCAAACTTTCGCACCTTTGAGGGTCCCCTCATGGACATCGGTCAAACCTTGTGCGGTGACCGGGTGGTCACTTACCCCTGAGAGAGCGCAGGGGAGTATATGTGATATCGGCAAGACCTTGCGGGCACCACAGATCCTCCGAAGTTCAAAGAAACAGCGATAGAAAGTGTGACTAATGGGGTTGAGAACATTGAGGCCCTGTGGTATTGTTCAGCAGAGAGTGGATAAGGGTGATTTACACAGACGCTGTCCAAATCCTCAATGAACTTTTCCAATTCGTGGGATGGTAATTTCTGAGCCTGGGTCATGCAATCCTCCCTGAGGAGGACATCGGTGAGTTGATCGAGGAATTCGGACGAGGACCTGTCGAGATCCCGGAGCCGTTGCAAAGGATCGGGTGAGGACATGAAGATAGTTCTTGCATGACATTCGACCAAGCTCCAGCGGGGCAAATATGTAGCACCTGCCTCGGAGTATCGATGGGGAGCGCATGCGGATAGGGTAGTCGTGGTTGAATGGCATCAATCCGCCGATAGGAAAGGAAGTATTGGTGTGCGTGGGTGGCGCCCGGACAGGGTCAGGTATACTTAGTCGGGATTGGCTCGCCACGACGTAATACATAAGAACCTCCAAACCGTCACTCCTCATGCTGTATCTCAATTGCAACACTTGACAAAACCCTGTCATCTTTGCCTAGAGGATCGTGGCACGCGGGCGCATTAAACCCACTCAGAGGCATGGGATCGGAGCCATCTTTTCATTCAGAAGTGCCGACAAATAGTTTCCAAGGGTAGCCCGCTGAAAGATAGTAGATTATCGCACCACAGATGGTAGTCACTCGCTGGTGTGACCCAGGCGTGAGCTTAGGGCAGGGAAAGACCGCCGTCGAGTCTGATGGAGGCGATTCCGGGGACGACGCGCCCCGTCCATGGTCCCTTACGTCTTTCGTCGAAAGCTACGAGCTGTAGTGGGAGCGCGTCCATTGCAGGGAAATCGGTCGGATGGTGGAAACGGGGGGGGGGTGCGGTAAAGCTTGAACGCACGCTGAGATACCTGACCTTCGGTTTTTCGAATTTCAAACCCCGATCATCCTGGAGTCCGTCGCTTCCACCTGTTCCGTTCCCTCCATCGTTTCCTCGTTTTTTTGGGAATCAATCACCGTCTCAACAATTTCTCTCACCTCCGTCTCGTCACGACAGGAGCCTTCATGAAGCCTCGCACGGTGGCTCACCAGAGATCAGTGCCACTGCCCCCCGAACGGCTCAGCACGCAGAAACACTGGCCAGTTGATGAGGCTCTTCGCTCTTTCTCCGTCGGGCTTCCCTTACCCCCTGGCTCTCCGTTCTCGGTGAATCGACCCAGCCCACATTCATCTTCGTTTCTCCATGCTTTCCACCAATCTCCAGCTCCGACACTGCACGGAGCATCCCTACATTTCCCGTACCCCATCACATTTTCTTCCCACAGTGATTTTGGTTAGAGTGTTCCAGTCAGTGCGACGAATGAATGTGTTATACAAACCAGGTTCCCCACGGCTGCACCCGAGGTCATCTGAGAGAAGGTGGGGCAGAGGGTTTACATCACTCTCGATGGTTTGTGATTTGGAACGTCCGGTGGGTCGAAGTGGCAACTCATCAGCAACCTGTCTATCGACTGACCGAGGGGGTGGTTTACTGTTTGTACAGCTGGTCGCCGTATTCCCCCCTCATCTTCTCCCATGTGTTATGGGTTCTCCCCGCATTCAGTTCCCCCCTCCTGGTTCAGCCAGTGGAGAAACCCGACAGGTCAGATATGACGAGCAGGACCGTGGACCAATCGAGAGCAACGTTGGCAGAATGTGTCCGATCTTTGTACTATTCCCTTGTCATTAGCCATAGTTTTGCCGAACTCTCGCTCCCGATAGCTCAAACCATTCGTATTGGTTCTCATGGTCGTTGCTCATTGTTCTGACGGGTAGTCATGAGCCGCCTAGCGATGGAATCCTCTCGCCCAACAGTTGTGAGCGGATGTGAGGCCGTCAACCCCGGGGTGCCAATCCAGGAGAATATTTCCACGATCGCTCGTCTTACCAGATCAATGACGTCAACTTTAGTCCGGGACAATGCTCCCCTAATAAATGGCCACGATAACGCGGGTCTGGGCGACCACAATCTTGTAGGCTCTCGCGGCTTAATTGAACTTATGTAGTGACGAACCTCTCCGATTTAGACGTGTCTATGACTTCAAGGCCCGGAAAACGTGTAAACGCAAGACTTGTATCGTGAAGGTCGTGGCAGAGAGGTGGAGTTCTAAAGCTATCTACGGACAGACCGTGAAAAGAAATTTGAAACGAACGGGGGGGAGAAAGATGGGAAAGGGATGTATAAACCGAAACATGGAAACAGTCCCATAAATGAAACAATGCCCTAGCTGAAGGGAGCGTAATTATAATCTGGAACCGTGGTACCCACTTCGGGGTATATTATTTATGCACGTTGAACCGCAGAAACGGAGGGGTCTGTCGTTTGTAAGAGACGTCATGGAGACTTTAGAGGGGGAGATATCGGGAGGCTTCATCTCCATGAATACATGGCTGCGAGATCTGCGAGAGGGTTCTTGCCTCTGTTGGCATTTGGTAAGCCCCCTGGCGTCCGTCCACCAGCTTTCCTTGAACCCAGCTTGGAAAACGAGAACAAAAAAAGAAGGGTCAGATCAGGACCACAAACTATTTGAAGAAAACTTCTCGGAAAAAATACTCACCGCTGCAACGCTTTGAAAGGGTATATCGATCGGTTCCCTGGAGTAGGAATCCGCTCTCGTATTGAGTTCGACACAGTTAACGTAACGCTGGAGAGCGTCGGCATCCAAGCGACGGAAAGTCGTATACCGGTCCGAAGAGACCTTGCTGAGTGGAAACCCCGCTTGGCTCCTCGCACACGCCATGACTGTCAAGTCCGGGAAGATCGCTGTCGGTCCCATGATCAACTGGAACGCGAGGGACCCCAACCGCGGAAACAGGACCTCCCCTTTCTTTGTTGGAGATAACGCCCCAATGACAACAACATTGTTACACTGCTCCACGACGAGCGATCGTAACCCATCAAAAGTCTTGAGGGTCCTGAAAACTGGGCACCGGTCCAACGAGTCTCCGCCTGGATGGTAGTTACGTAGAATCAAATCCTTGACATCGGCGGTCAACATCGGCTCGAGGGAGCTGAGCCAGCGAGATTGGAATCCGTCGTTCTGTTCTCTGCTGCCGCTACGTAAGGCACGGATCGAAACCACTCCAGCAGGACCACCGAATTGAATGTTGCAGTGGCTGTGAGGAACTTCCAGTTTCACGTTTTCTGCCTTCAACAGATGTGGGAAATTTTGAATCCGGGCCGGCAAAAAGTCCCGGATTGTCCGGGTGTCCTCTCCAATAAGGCAGATATCCAATTTAACTTCCTCCACGGAGGGCATGGCAAGTGAGGAGAGAAGGCGTTTTGGAAACTCCCCCACGGTGTTCGAAAAGCTCAACCTTTTCAAATGTGGGAGCCTGATAACGTGTTGGCTTCCTGGAATGAGTGTTGTGGGGCCAGAGAATTTAATCGAAACCTCCTCCAGCAACTTAGCCGTCACGAACACCCAAAACATCTCCGACACATCGAAGACCTGGAGATTTGTGGTAAGGGTAAGGTGAGTCAGGGCGGGGAATTCGGAAAAGTTCAGCTTGGTGTTGATCCCGTTCAGACGCAACGACTTTAGAGCGGGAGCAGAACCACCAAGGAATGTCACTGGGATGGTCGGTCGGAACGCCGGGCCGTCTCCGCGATAAGGTGTCATGGAAATCTCGAGACGTTCCAGAGTGGGGGCGGGGTTCGCAAAGCGGTGGAGGACCTCCAACAGGTCGAATGGTCGAAGTCGAAGCGCGAGCGATGCGAACCTGTTAGTCGAAGACTTCAGGGCGATCAATGCTTCAATATCCGAACCAAAATCCCCAACCACGTTGATGGGAACAGGTTTGGATCGTGCGAGGTACTGAAGGGTTCGAGCTACATCGACGCATTGGAATTTTGTCCAGAGACGGGGAGAGGGTATGAGGGTGTTCCGCCAGTGACGACAGACGTGTGAGGCCGTGACGAGGTCTCCTTCCAGGACACGCATTGCGACGATTTGTTCCAGAACTTCTCCTGGAAGGCGACCAACAGGAGAGAATAGGTTCCTCAAACATTGCACCAACGAGAGGACATCTGATGCTTCCTTCTGTAAGGAAATCACCTGAAGGGGGCACCCAATAAGCGATCGTCAATTTTCATCGCCAATTGCACGTACCTCCTGGAGGTCGAGTCCTGAAGAATTACTGGACGTGGTGCAGGTTAGTGTCATGCAAATCCTCCAGAGGTCAAGCAACGCAACGCACCCTATGGAATTCCCAGAGATCCCACAAAGTCGTTGCTTGAGGGCATGGAAAAGTTCGGGAATGGTCAAATCACCGCCTCGGGAGGTAGTAGATACGGCCATTGAAGGGAAAGGAGAGATTGAAGTGGCCCATTTAAGGGCTGCTTATGGTCCCGTCGCGGAGAGATTATTGCTGTGTCCAAGCCCGGCGGGTTCGGTGTTCTGTGAGAAACTGTCCGGATTGGCTCAGTTGGAATTTCTTCGTGCTTGCGGCGCTACTCCGCCGTAACGGAACATGCTGTCTCTCCAGCGCTCCCACAATCAGACTCTCCATCTTCATCTTTTCAATGTCTTTAATGGAAGGAACGAACAGTTGTCGGACGCGTCTGGTGACCTCCACCTCACCGGGCATGTCGCTGTGATGTACAAATAAACGCGCGTTTAACACAGCACGACCGACAGTGACCAATCACCTCTGTGTAGAGATAAACCGTGCAGCCGGCATTTACATGTATGCGGGCAGAAGCCCCACTGCGACAACTCAAGACTCGTGCTGGAGTAGGACTTCGGGTACAGAAACACCCAGGCTCGCCGGCCCTACGAGAGCAGTATTAAGGGTTGCGGCGCGACCATCCGAGAGGTTCGACACGTTCTTGGTGTGACGGAGAGCCAAGGAAATGCAATGTTGCGTCCAGAGGATGTGAGGATATCTGGGTGCTTGGGACAATGAGGAATCATTCCGACCACGAAGAAAAAACCTGCCCGTACCTGCCATAATTTGGCCTAATGCAGACGGAAAGTTCAGGGACGGGTAGCAATGGGTCTAGACTTCCTGTCACCAGGTGCCGTTCATGTGGTAGTGTTGAGATACGCCGTTCCGTCCTCTGCCAGTTGTCGCGGGGTTCAGATAAGCTGGCGTGGCGGGTTTTTCCGCTACTAGATTTTCCTCGATCAGCCCGCCCGCACCCGCACCTCCGCACCCCTGCGCCTGTCTTGCCCAACGTACAGCACCTCAACAACTCAACGGACCCGCTCGATTTCGGTGCCGTCGCGTACTTTCCGTCGACGCCGAGCCTCCCTTGAAATCCGGGCTTTGGATTCTGGCGACCCTCAAACTTCGTTCTGTCTTCATCTCCTCGGCGCTCGCGTTTTTCCACTTGGACACTCTTTTAACGGTTTATGGTGAGTGGACACCACGTCAGTACATTGGGTTGTTAATGAGCCGCCATATTATGCACAGTTTTGGGTCTGCTGCAACTCCCGGCCGTTGGGGTATTCCTAGGTCGCCTCACCTTAGTAACCCCGGTATCATACCTGGAATTCATGGAGGAGCCATACAGAGGCGTGTTTGGTTTGTATGCCATTCCATGCTTCATCGTACATTGCGTGTAACAGATAGAGTTTATGACATCCTAGATGGCCACCTTACCACGGCGCTCTAAACGCAAAATCACACCTGTCTCACGATCTCACCATGACACAACGTTCCAATACCGTGAAAACATCGATGTCGCGACGTACATCCACCAGAAAGCATCAAAAGAATTCCGGAGTGAAAAAACACGAGCGCCAAGATGAAGAGAAACCCCACCGCGCCAACTCATCCGAACACCGTAATGGCTGGCAGAAGACGGACGCGAGCTGTACGTCGGGTACCCTGGACATGCGAGATTCGCAGGACCACCATGGGAGATCTGCGTATACTCTGTCGCCTCAATTGCCGACGGGATCGTTGAGAAGTCCAGTGCATTCAATTGGTGGAACGTTGAGGGCATCTATTGGCATGATCACTCAAGCGCCCAGATATCCGCATGACCAACGTGCGCACTTCATTACTAAGTACCATACCATGAACCAGACGCCCTGCTCTGTATCTGTTTCGCGGCCTACGCGGTCGTTGCTCAACACTGATGTGTGATTAGACTCCATCGCATTCCGGAAGCGAGATACCCCGAGTCGGCTATTCTTCACGGTTACCTGTGCTCGAGGCGTCAATATCGCACACCACACGGTCTGTTGAACAATACGACGCGTGAGCGTACATCATCCAAGCCAGGGTGTCGTACTCCCCCTCTGGCTCCGGCCAATGGGGTCATTTGGCGGGTCGGGTGTGACGAGCGGGCCGTGGGCAGCGCTCGATCATCTCACATCGCTTTTATAAGGCCTAGGGCCGACAGGCGGCAGAGCCCGGGACTCTAATAGTTGTGGGATCGGAAATCAAGGTCTGTTGTGTTCACATTTGAACGAGCACGCAAGCGTAACCGCACTTGAGACCAGTTGCGAGAGGAGGATGACAAAGCGCGAGGACACGTGCAAGGCCAAACAAGTACAACGTACTTGTTTGAGGAATAAAAGTCCCGAAGGCCGTAAACGTCCCGGGAATATATAGGAACACAGGAGCCTTTCGAGGAAACGAAGGACCCAGGTGTAGGTTCGAACTCAGCAGCAAGATTCGTCCCTTGGGATCTCTCATCGTCATCTGTATGAACTTCTCTGATCTGGACGTGCACGCGACTTCGCTGAGGCCCGGAACGTGTTTTCTATATTATGAAGGTCATAGCGGGGGAGCGGGGGTTGGAAAAGGTATCTATGGACAGACCATAAAAAGGGAATTAAAACATGAAAGGGGGAAAGAGGTATAGAAGGCGTAAACCGAAATGCGGAGACAGCACCACAAAAGAAACAAAGCACTAGCTGAAGGAAATATTATCGTAATCTGGAACCGTGGCACCCGCTTCAGGGCATATTTTCTGTACACGTGGGGCCACAGGCATGGAGAGGTATGTCGTTTGCATGAGGCGTCGTGAGACATCATCTTCGTGAATATATGGCAGCGAGATCTGCGGGAGGGTTCCCGCCTCCGTTGGAATTTGGTAAGCCCCCTGGCGTCTGTCCACCGGCTTTTCCCGGACCCTTGAAAAACGAGGACAAGAAAAGAGATCAGGTCAGGATCACAAACGGCTCGAAAGGAACTCCCTGGAAATAAATGCTCACCGCTACAATACTTTGAAAGGGTATAACGATCGATTCTCTGGAGTAGGAATCCGCTCTCGTGTTGAGTTCGACACAATTAACGTAGTGCTGGAGGGCGTCGGCATCCAAGCGACGGAAAGTCGTGTACTGGTCCGAAGAGATCTTGCTGAGTGGGGACCCCGCCCGGATCCTCGCTCGCGCCATGTCTGTCAAACCCGGGAAGATCGTTGTCGGTTCCGTGGTCAACTGGAACGCGAGGGACTCCAATCGCGGAAACAGGATCCTTCCTGTCTTTATTGGAGATAACGCCTCGACGAGGGCGGTATTATTACACCGCTCCACGACAAGTGATCGTAACCCACCCAACGTTCCAAGGGTATTGAAAACTGGGCACCGGTCCAACGAGTCTCCGTCCGGGTGGTAGTTGCGCAGAGTTAAATCCTTGACATCGGCGATCAACGTCGGGTCGAGGGAGCTGAGCCAGTGAGATTGGAATATGTCGTTTTGTTCTCTGTTGCCGCTACGTGAGGCACGGATCGAAACCTCTCCGCCAGGACCACCGAATTGAATGTTGCAGTGGCTGTGAGGAATGTCCAGTTTCAAGTTGTTTACCTTCAATAGGTGCGGGAAGTTCCGGAACCGGGCCGGTAAAAAGTCCTGGATTGTCCGGGTATCCTCTCCAACAAGGCTGACATCCAATTTAACTTCCTCCACGGAGGGCATGGCAAGTAAGGAGAGAAGGCGCTTTGGAAACCCCCCCACGGTGTTCGAAAAGCTCAACTTTTTCAAATGTGGGAGCCTGACAGCGTGTTGCCTTCCTGGAATGGATGTTGTGGGGCCAGAGAATTTAATCGAAACCTCCTCCAGCAACTTGGCCGTCGCGAACACCAGAAACATCTCCGACATATCGAAGACCTGGAGATTTGTGATGAGGGTAAGGTGAGTTAGGGCGGGGAAGTCGGAAAAGTTCAGGGTGGTGTTGATCCCGTTCAGGTACAACGATTTTAGAGCGTGAGCAGAACCGCCAAGGAATGTCACTGGGATGGTCGGTCGGAACGCCGGCCCGTCTCCGCGATAAGGTGTAGTGGAAATCTCGAGATGTTCCAGGGCGGGGGCGGGGGTCGAAAAGAGGTGGAAGACCTCCAACAGGTCGAATGGTCGAAGTCGAAGCGCGAGGGATCCAAACCTGTTAGTCGCGGACCCCAGGGCGACCAATGTTTCGATATCCGAATTAAAATCCCCGACTACGTTGATGGGAACAGGTTCGGATCGTGCGAGGTACTGAAGGGTTTGAGCCACGTTGGCGCATTGGAATTTTGTCCAGAGACGGGGAGAGGATGTGAGGGTGTCTCGCCAGTGACGACAGACGCATGAGGCCGTGAGGAGGTCTCCTTCCAGGGTACGCATTGTGAGGATTTTTTCGAGAACTTCTCTTGGAAGACGGCTGACGGGAGAGAATAGGTTCTTCAACCCTTGCACCAACGAGAGGACATCTGATGCTTCCTTCTGTAAGGCGTTCACCTGAACAGTGGCAACCGGTAAGCGATCACCGATTTTCATCGTCAATTGCACGTACCTCCTGGAGGTCGAGTCCTGAAGAATTACTGGGCGTAGTACGGGTCAGTGTCATACAAATCCTCCAGAGGTCAAAGAGCGCCACGCACCCGATGGAATTTCCAGAAATCCCACACAGCCGCTGCTTGAGGGCATGGAAGAGTTCGGGGATTGTCAAATCATCGCTTCGGGAGGTGGCAGGCATGGTAATTGAAGAGAAAGGAGAGACAGAACTGACCCATTTAAGAGCTGCCCGCTGTCCCTGTTGTGAGCGGATTGCTATGTCTCAGCCTGGTAGCTTCCGAGGGCGCTCTATGGGGAGCTGTGTCGGTCTGCTCTAGTTGGAGGGCCGCCTTTCGATTCCTTCTTCCAGGAAACGCCAATCCTCCACAACAAGTCATAGTGTCACTCCGGCGTCCCGACGACGAGACCCTCCACCTTCACACGTTTTGATGCTTTCGACGGAAGAAATGGACGGCTAAGGGGCACGCCTTGTGGCCTCCATTTTGCCGGGCATGTGTGCCCTCGCGATGGGGTATCAACGTTGAGCGCGTTTAGCATTGTATGACGGACACAGCGACCAATCTCCCCCGCGTAGAGGCAGAATTGGGGGGTACCATTTGTATGCATGTGGAATAAAGTCCCATTACCACAGCCCAAGATTCGTGCTGCGATAGGAATACAGGCACAGAAGCACCCAGGCTCACTGAGACTATGAGAACGGTGTTAAGGGCCGCGGGTGTGACGGAAGGCCAAGTGCGGAGTTACGTATAAAGGTCATGAGGATATCTGGGTGCTTGGGAAAATGAGGTCCGATTCGGATCCAACTACGGAGAGAAAGTCTGTTCGTACCCTTAGTCCAATGCAGACGGAAAGTTTAGAAAAAGGTGGCGAAGGGCCTAGATATGGGCCTAGATATCCAGTCACCAGGTGCCCGTTCAAGCGGTGGTGTTGAGATATGCCGTTCGGTCCTCTGCCAGTTATCGCGGTGTTCAGATCTTGAAGTTGACAAGGCGGGTCTTTCCGCCACCCCCTTCGATCAACTTCCACACTCTCGCTTTTGTGTCTGCCTTGCTCGACGTACACCATCTCAACGACTCAACAAACCTGCTCGATTTTGGTGGTGTTGTGACGGTGCCGTCGAGTACTTTCCGTCAACATTGAAATTCGGACTTCGGATTCCGGCGACCTTCAAACATTATTCGGTCTTGATCTCGTCGACGTTCGCGTTTTTCCACTTGGGGATTATTTTGGCGGCTTCTAGTGAGTGTGTACTATTCCAATGCATTTAGTTTTGAATGAGCCGCCATATTATACAGGGTTTTGGATCTGCTGCAGCTTTATGCCATCGGGGTCTTCCCAGGTCGTCACTTGTGTTCATCCCACGCTTTGTTATACAATGTGCTGCCTGAATATGTATAACTGACGAAATTTCTGACTTTCCGAATCCACCTTATCAAAATCACGGAACACAAACCACACGCCCCACGATTTCATCACGACACACAGTTAATGTGCCAACGCCATGAAAACTCAATGTAGCGACGTAGTGCACGCTTGTCAGGAACCGGTAGAGGAGCCCCCAAGTAAAAAACGCGAGCATCGAGATAAAGACTGAACGAGGTTTAGGGGGTGTGATGTTTCGAAGAACGACGACGGTGGTGTTTCAGACTTGCTTTGTGCCGCAAACTCCCCATCGGTTGGGGGCCCCACCTTGTGGAAAACGGAACCCAGCAGTCCCGTACCAGGCTAGCGTCGAGGTGTTTCCCTATCCTGGCAGTTCGAGCCCCACAGTTGGAAAGATAACTCTTATGTAATAACGCGCAACACCCGAAGGAGTCGACAGATTGCAAATCGGAAGCGGGAAGTGGGAGGAGAAGTAGATCTCAACTTCTCAACTGCTCGAAAACGGCAGCATTCACCAGCACAGCTTACATAAACCAACGGAAAATCTCACTGTCCGGTCACACTCGACAGCCTTCGTGTTGCGCTCGCCGATGCAAGCACGAATATTCAGAGGATCAATCGAATTCTCAAGCAAGCTCACGATGATATGGGGCGGGAGATTCACGGCCGGCCGAAACCTTCTCTGGTCGCCGCTGATTAACATGATTGGTGGCCTGCATCGTGGACATTCCATATCATAATACTACTACTGTACCCGCACGACCACTCCGGCAGTCAGCAGTCATCGCTGGACCTGCCGCTGCCGGTACTCGAACTTGTCATCGGTCATCACCCAGGCTGCCGACACCCCCAAACGGCAGGTCATCAGTCATCAGAGGATGGGCGCTAAATATGGTTTCTTGGCGTCTAACGCGTTTTCCACTAAAATTTTCTCCTCCCCTGCGCAATAAAAGTAAAAAGCCATGAGAAATGAGAAGAAATAAGTGGGGAAGAGGTTACGAATCATTCAGGGGTTCAATTGTGGAATATAAAAAGATGTTTTCTGTGAGAGTCGAACACATGGTGATCGATTACCTAACCTAAAAAAAACCGAAGTCATAACCATTCCACCAGAGCGGTCATGACAAGTTCACGGCTATTGGGGATATGTTTAGCTCCTTGTTTCCCCAGCTGATTGGGCGGCCTCGACATGTCATTTTGGGACTTGAGTCCCACCCTGTTGCACGACTCGATACTAACACCATTCCTGCCAGCCCAGTCGTGATGCAGGGCCCCCGGCGGCAGTCACTCGGAAGGCTGCCAGTTGTCCGGCGCTTGTCATCCCCCAGGCTGCCGGACACTCCGGCGGGTCATCGGTCATCCTGAGGTCTGCCGGGCGCTTGTCATCACCCTCGGCAATTGCCGTTGCCGGAGTGGTCGTGCGGCTACAGTATCCGCTCCTTCTCTTCAATTCGGACGCGCTCACAGCCCTTTCACCTCCCTGCGACCCGCTCCGCTTTCCCTCTGGGGCGCTTTGATCAATGAATCTCCCATGATCTACCACCCCATATGCAGAAATTTACATGCAAACCCATCTATCCCGCATGTTCTGTGCACTGTGGCACCTACTCTAAGTGTCCAATCGATTGCTTATCTCGTGTCCACGGTGGGGGAACTTTTGGCAGGGGACAAACAAATGTAAACAGATTTGTGATCGATTGATTCCTCGTTGTACCGAGCACCCAGATGTCCTCATGTACTTTGCGTGTAACATCTGTTAATTTCGTCATCACTCGATACCGTGTGGGGTTAGGCTTCAATTCTCCCCACCGCGTCCCAAGGGCGAGACACCCCGAGTCGGCCATCCTTCAGGCCTTCAGGCCCACCCCTGGAATCTCTCATCATCATCCTGGCACGACTCCCGGACGGGGCCCAGATCCATTCGTCATGCATCATGGGCTTCCTCGTTCGGAAACATGTGATACTGGTCACTCCTCGACGAGTCATCGGCTCAGCTTTAAAGCTTATAGGTCGATCAAGGCTCTGATCCGCCCTCACATTTCGGGCCCAGCGGTTATTTGGACCGGTCCTCTGGCGGAGGTAACCAGCTCGCCGGCGCCGGCGCCAGTCTTGACCGAAACTCGGTGGAGAGCGACAGGTGCGGTCCAAATGAATCTGCCAACAAAGGGAAAAGGATATTCGAGCCCGAGCTGGCCGCCTTGTCCGGATGAGTAGTGTATACGGTTACCAAATCGGCTCCCCTCCCAACGGAACTGATCGATTCGAGCAAGTTCCCCCGCGATATCGAAGGCGGTGATCGACGAGGTTATCACCGTCCACCCTAAGGAAAGAGTGATGACCGATTTTGCTGGGTCACAAATCAGTGCGGGTCGTAAACGGTCAAGGATGATTTATTAATACAACTTGCACACGCTAAATCCTGAAAATCCATCTAAGTGTGAACGGGCCAGACGTTGTCGTAGCCGAGCACATGAATCTGATAGGTGTTGGTAATAGAACGGATGCCCACGAGGGAATCATAACGAACGACACAACCCCTTGCCTCTCTTGACTTGGGCAGCGCACAAGCTCAACTCGATGGGCATAGATATTAGGACAGCCAAGATAATCCCGCTCGAGTCCGGGAAACCCATGGAGCCGATCATGAACTCTTTTTCTTGTTTGGCGGTCTCGGGGTCTGGGGAATCAGACTTCCCCTGGTTGATCCAATACAACGCATTGAGGCTACGAATCAGAACGAACAAGGTGAGCATTACCAGAAGATAGGAGAAGTAGGATCCAATGACATACAATGCAAGACCACCGCATATCCCCTCAATACTGACAAGCAAGAAAACCAAGAAGAAGCTCGCGCCTTCAGAACTATCACCGAAGATCCCTACAGCACTTTCGTATACGAGAGTCAACAGAATGACAAGCTGTACGACTGCTGGAACAGGTAGTAGCTTCTCCGGAAGCGGAGGACAACCGAGGGAGATGGAGGATCGAGAGAGGAACACGGTGACCTGGTACACAAGCTACGAGTCAGGTTAGCGAGAATTTTATTGCCAT